>Ga0126342_10016530_pt1 | contig 12851 bp, 9 predicted proteins | sample Cyp1metagenome_FD_92528 | JGI IMG/M metagenome (GOLD analysis project Ga0126342, IMG submission 92528) | Coral microbial communities from Lord Howe Island, Old Settlement Bay, Australia - Cyphastrea 1 metagenome | ecosystem: Host-associated > Invertebrates > Cnidaria > Coral ...
ATGAAATATGTTTTGAACATGTCATGTCCCACTACAAAGACATTATATATATATATATATACATATTCATATATATATATATATATATATACACATACATATTCATATATATATATATATACATATTCATATATATATACATATTCATCTCTCTATGTATATATATATATACACATATTCACATATATATTTACACATACATATTCATATATATATATATATATATATATTATTATTCATCTCTCTATTTATATATATATATATATATACATATTCATATATGTATACATATTCATATATATATACATATTCATATATATATACATATTCATATATATATATATATATATATGGGTGTGCTTGAACATAGGGTACCAACATGTACCAACAATTCCACTGATCTCATCATTACCCCTAGTTGTGCACGGACAGAATTGGGGTGTGTACAAACTATTTTCAGACAGATGTCGACTTCAGCCAGGTGGGCATCATTATGGAATTGGCATCTGAGATGATCACAATCAACATGTGTATATATAACATGTATACATATATATAGTGTATATGAATATACATCATACATATATATATACATACATCAACCACTGATACGCTCCAAACCCAATGAAGTAATAGCCATTATGATTATATCATCCCATCAAAAGATGTCAACAAGCCCATCAAAAGTCCCATTGAAAACCCATCAAAAGTCCCATCAAAAGTCCCATGAAATTCATGGATGGTGAGCAGAAATCCCGTCTCAGCTCGCCAATTCTTAGGAACCAGTCCTGGATCTTCGGCCCACATTTCAGGTACAAATTGAGATGCTTGAAACTTTATGGGGATGGTTGGAAGGGATATGGTGTGGAAAAAATATCATATGTCTATGGTTGGGATATATATATATGATTGGGATGGTTGGGGATGGTTGGGATATGTCACTCACCTGAATTCAGACCATAAACGGGGATGATTTCCCTATAAAAACCATGATTCCAGGGCTCGGGAGAACAGGGTTCGGTCGTTGCTTAGACATACATATATATAAATATATGTATATATATATAAGCATAGCAAGGTACATGATTCAGAAGTAAAGTTCCCCAACCCATTCACGACTTTTGCACACTTCTGGGAAAGAACATTTCGACCAGCCACCATGTGTATATACGTGTATATATATATATATATATATTATATGTGTGTATTATGAATTGCCATTCTAATGGAGAAAATGACGATCAACAATCAAGTGTAGCGCGGTTGGGTGGTTTTCCCCTAACTTTCTTTGAGGTCCTGGACAGCCATAGAGCCCATGCCTATTGGAGTCAGCCAATGTTTCAGCATTTTCAGATAGTCTCAGGGGAATCCAACAAGGGGATGGGGTTTTAACTATTTAACCGACAACATTGGCATTTAGATAACATCATATGCTGGTTGGTGGTTTGGAACATGGCTTTTATTTTTCCATATATTGGGAATCATCATTCCAATTGACTAATCTTTTTCAGAGGGGTTGAAACCACCAACCAGTATGACTTTTCTAGATTTTTGTGTGTGACCTTCTTGTGACCCTTGGTTGGTATGCAACATGTAAAAAAAACAAAAACATGGTTTTACTTGGGGCTATCGCAAAGCTCCAGGTGAGCGTCACTAGCACCACCAGATTTGCCAAGGACATGTGGCGCCTGTCGGCATCCTCTTTGGCCTCAAATATGGGGTCACCAATTGGGGGTTGCAGCTGGTGCCCGTGGGTGTCTTGACTCAAAAGCATCTCAAACAATCACTGAAGAGTGAGATTTGTCCAGGTGGTTGTACCCCGGTCCTGACTAAAAAAACAGTCCAAGAGTCTCTAGGAGTTCGATACATGCACAAAGCCAACAGTTGACGTTGGAAGTTGGTTGAGAAGCTCCATCAACCGACCGACCGTCTCAACTCACCTGCCATTTGAACCATGGAGGTATTCACCTCTTGTTGCAGTCCACCGATGTGATATGGACACCGGATTGGATGGGAACTGGTCCCGGAACATCTGGTTTTTGAGGGAACAGAGGCAGGAAAACTATAGGAAAAATGGGTTTGCTCCACCCCGAGGTGAATGATAGCCACTTCGGAGAAAAAATAGGTCTTCCCCCAATTTTTTTGGGCTGGGAGCAATCCTATACCGCCCAGACCCCAATGAGATGGGCTGAACGACTCCCTTGAGACTGAACCATCATGTTTTTATATGTTCCAGCTCTATGTGAATACCATTCATTGAAATCCAATTAAATTAATAAATAACCAACAGGAACCAATGGTCTTCTATTCCACTATTTGAGGGTGCATAAGTTTCTTTTTTAAATATGAGCGGGGGATGTGATTATTCTATATATATATGGAAATATTTAGGGCCGAAAGACAGGTAAATAAGACAATGAACCGATCTGCTATTCTACTTGGGACCTTCTTTTTTTGCCCTTTCAAAACACCAGGCAGAGATGGATTATATGCACGTTATGGGTCAAAACGCTGGTAGCCTGATGAACGTCAGAATAGCTTGGACTTATGCACGTGTATACCCCCACAATATTGTACACCTTCTGGTAAACTAACATATCTATGGAACATCACCACTTTGATAGGAAAATCAACTTTAAATGGGCCATGTTCCATAGCTATGTTAGTTTACCGGAGGTCATTGGTTTCGAAATTGTGGAATATGACCTATGCCGCATGCCCATCTAGATAGTCCTAGAGGCAGACGCCAAGTGCATAATTAGGCATGATGACAGCCTCTCCAGCCCGGATTTAGGCAGGAATCTCCATGTAAGGAGGGTGGGATGGGTGCCACAGTGGCAGGACCATCTTACTCGCGGCATTTGCCAACGAGGAGGACATTTGCAGCAGCAGCTCCAGATGGTGATCGCGCGGTGCATTTGTTTGGTATGCGCAATCCCAACATATTCCAGGCATTTGCATGCCATAATTGAAGCAAGTACTTGTATATTTATTTGTATATGGTTCAGATATCCGTCTACCTATTTAGTATTGCTTGACATCATAGAGCATACATTTCCATGCTTTGCAATTGTTTAAAGTGAGGACTGATTGCAAAGTTTCAGCGGATTTGGATGATCATAGACTCGTATCGTGTTTTGTTGGGGCTGGAGCGGCTGGGGAGTATGCTTTTTCTTGTGGGGAATTCATCCCAATGTATCAGTGCAATAAGTTTGTCAACTTGCATGTTTTCAGTAAGGGGATTCACCCAAAATGCTATTTGTTCAGCGGTGTTTTTTTCTATATTGATCTGTTCAAAGCAGCTCCCGCATGCTTTTTTGGGCTATCCCCTGGATGTCGACAGGACATCGGTCTCATTGAGGGAGTTGCAGCTGTCCTGTCAGCCGTAGGCCACCCGGTGGTTGGTGAATCAGTGCAAGGGTTCATTTTTGGGTCAACTATGTATAAATTATAAAGACCTCACTGTGACGTCACTGGAATGATGGTCACTAAGGGGAATCATCCCAAATGTGAATCACTATAATTCAGCCAGAACCGTGGATGAACTGAAATGTTGCAGTTATATCACATCCCAAAAGCAAGTTTTTTGTCAATGAAGATCAATGAACTGGATCTAAGGTGGCATTTGTTTCTTTCAACACTTCCCAAAGGTGCCTCAGCAATTTAACGCTTCAGGCGACCCCCAACGGCGGCCTGGGGATTTGGCTCGATCGATGTGGCCTTTGATGATTTCTAATTACGTAGTTAGCTGAGCAATAAATCCATCAAATAGCCTAATTCACAGCCATCAACAATATGTTATAATATGTTGTAATATGTTATATGATATATATATATATATATATGTGTATGTATTTATTGATTAATTTATTGATTTATTGATTTATTTATTATTTACTTACCATCACTATATTGATGACACTATATTGATATCCAGTGACGCGTATCGCCGCCGCCCTGCCCCAGGTTCCAGTTTGATCGGCCTGCACGCCATGGATACCTTGGAAGCTCCACTGGTACCGCTTCTCGTAGGGAGTCCTCAGTTCTGAAACCCTTCGGATCTTGGGAAAGTCGGGATCCAAAGATCTGGTTTTGATGGGGATAGAATGGAAAATGGTGATTTGATATGATTTAATATTATATGATATTATATGATATTATATGATATTATACGATATTATATGATATTATATGATATTATATGATATTATATGATATTATATGATAGTATATGACATTTTATGATATTATATGATATTATATGACATTATATGCTATTATATGATATTATATGATATTATATGATATTATATGATAGTATATGATATTATATGATATTATATGGAAAAATGGAATAATATGGTTTCTTCAGTTTATTCCCTATCTGACTATGGGTAGAATATGGTTTAATGTGCTTCAAACAATGGTCATAAACCATCCCCAAGTTTGCCATGTTTATGGCTATCAACCATCAATATGTTGGATGGTGTATGGACGACTAGGTCTGACAAGGGATGGTAAGTTTGCCATTCTGACCATCAGTTATATATAATATATGAAATGGTGATATCAATTAAGATTTATATCAATGGAATTTATATCAGCCATAAATCAATTCATGTGATTCCCAGATTCACCATACCGCATCCCAACTTGACCACAACACCTGAAATGATGCGTTTAGTGGGATCCCGAGCCCTTTAGGTGAATCTGGTGCCGCCGTTTCTCTTAGCACTCTGTGTTCCTCGGCCGGTGCACAGAAAAGACCAACAAAAATGGCTCATATGACCGGCTCGTATGACCTCCAGTTTAGTTTGGTCTGTTTGATTAAATAGAGTAATCATCAGGTTCGATAGCTTCCAAGACGATGAAGACAAAGGTGGACACGGGTCCTTCATGGTCCTTCAATCCGAGAGTTGCGGTTGAAAGGGTGCAAGCATGCACAAGCTGCTGCAATTTTCCCTCAAACCAACCCCATGATTCAAGAGTCGCTCAAATCCACATCAAATCATGGTCTTGGGACGCCCAGAGACTATAGCTATAGCTACCTTACTCCCAAAAACATGGTGAGAGGAGAATGACTTTGCAAACTTGGACATTGGATGACATAGGATGACCTATGATGACATAGTCACGTTGGGCTCTCAGCCTTTTTACTTGGTATTTTCCAACTTGGATTCATGACATTTTGTTTCGGGAGGATTCTGATAAACCATCCCATGTTTCTGGCTGTGTCCGATGTTGGTTGCTGTATACCTCCATGTCATCTATATATATATATAGTGTCCTTGGTTGAAGTCCGTTTTGTTGTTTACTTGGAAATGCATCCCAGTTGTTTTTCACATGTAATAACCATATTTTAACCAGTTGTATCAGTAATGTGTGAAGAGTTCAGCACTTATGATGCCTGGGATTGATGCAACTGGATTACCCAGATTCCCCTCATGTCCAGTTGACCATAGCTATTGAACATGCACCTCTTTTAGGTCATTTCCAAACGAGAAAACCACGGATTTCCATAGTTTTTTAGTGGAGGGCAACGTGCTGCCAATGGAACCCAGGTTTCGACCTTGCGCATGGGTGCCAGTGAACTCTTTCGGCTCGATAACCGTTTAGAAGGTGCTGCGTCGCGTCGATATGTAGTGAAGGGTGAATTGACAGGGATAACACCTCAAAATGGGAGACATAAAACGCATGGCTTTTGCGGTTTTGGACCCCATTGAATCCCATATAATTATGTGAAATATTTTGAACTATACAACATGTGGAAAAAATAAGCGCATTTATTTTTTGGGGTTCCTATCTTCGCGAAAAAACATCCGATCTTGCTTTACCATGGCTGCATTGACCCAGAAGCGGCTATTTCCCACAAAATCTGCATTCCCTGGGCCTTGAGCTAGATTTGAATGCAATGTATGCAATGTACACAAATAATGTTCACGTACCATTGGCCTGTATTCTTTCATGGTGTTTTGTTTGTGTATCCTGTAACATCCTGTAACATCCTGTAACATCCTGTAACATCCTGTAACATCCTGTAACATCCTGTAACATCCTGTAACATCCTGTAACCAGTTTTATGGTTGAAACATTTCCACAACAACTCAGGAATCTACATGTGTTCGGTGGAATGTTAGCCTCGTACATGGTGTGCAGTGTGCATTCACAAAATTCACAACATATTCACTGAATTATGCCAATTTTTGTTTGTGATGGGTATGGGATTGGACAGAGAGAGGCTCTAAAACTTGCTGAACAAAACTCCGAGTCATAGGGATTCCTTTCCGACCTTTCACTTCATAGATTCGGAACTTATAGGGACCCCCAATGATGGAACCACTCAGAACCGCCATTCCCATACGTTTCCCCTATTGGACTCTCTGGGAGTATCGGCTCGGGGGGTCCAATCACCCAAGGGGGTCCCCATAAAATCCCAGGGCCTCGTCACCGTCTCCCTCCGAGGGACCATCAGCCCCACAGAGTTCACTTGCATCAAGCGCCAAGGATGCAAGGATTTGCTAGGTCCGCCGATGGTTAGGTTTTTTTGGGCGATACATGGGGCAGTTTTAAGTTATGGCTATATAAAAATAGGGAACATGAGGATAAACAAATATGAAAATGAGGATAATCCATGATAACCCATGAAAAATATTGGGATACCACGGGATACCAGGACTTTCCGGACCCTTTTTTTTCAGCTCTTTCAGAAATGGGATGCCATGATGAAGAGATCCTCCACCAGTTTCGATCATTTTGTTTGGTTTGAAGGGAGGTTATGGTTGCACACAATCTTTGCAGGTCATATCCTGAACATATTCTCAATACTATAATATGTATATATATTTAATTATATTTATACTTTGAAAGCCCGTTGTTGTTGCCTCCTCCATCAAATGTACCGTTCACACCCACATCATTCTTCACTGGACTGCGCTGGCCAGTGTTGCAAAAAACATCCGCTCATTGGCCTCATGGGATTCCAACCCCCGACGCAACAAGTGGGCTACAATCCCATTTGATGGGTGGTTTCAGTTGAGATACAGCCGTGCATGCAGCCTAGACCCTCTGGTACTCTAAATATGGAAGCCTTAAGCCATAGTAATAATTAGTTGATTTACCTGGTAAAGACGGAGATGTTCCAGTTCGCTTACACTATTAGTCATTACCAGAAGGTAAGTCGGTAAGTCTATATTTCTCCATTAAAGCACCAGATGCCAATTTTTGTTTGTAAATCCCTTTAAGTCACCATATTTGTTGGTCAAAAACCCAAAGGGTCAGAGAAATCTCAGGGCCTCAGGTGGCCTCAGACGTTACCGTCTCTGCCAAGGTTGGCCTTAAGTTCCTTAACCGCTTTGGGCTTGGCCATGATTTGTGAATCCGGTACAGAACCTTGGCCAGAAATGCTTCGTTTATAGCCAGGTAAAGCAACACATATATGTGTGCTGTTGTTTCCTTTTTCGTGATTTACCAACAGACATATTGCACTGTTTGGAGATATTTGTCATGGGATCTATAAAACCAACTTGATATCCACCTGGACCTGAAAACGGCTGGTTGAATCAACATTGGGATATCCATGGGGATATTTCGCGGCATCAAATTGATATGTTTTTTTTGGGTGATCCTGAAAATGGTGGATGCCTTGAACGAATCATATTTTGATGGTGGTGATTCACCAATGAATCATGGGGAATGAGTTCAATCAATCCCATGGAGTTCCAGTAGTGAGTAATGCCTAAACTGGTCTGCGGTCTCGAACATGTGCTATGTTTCATCCTATTTAGGATGATGATGCCCAATGACCAATATTCTTCCGGCGGGTTGAAACCCCCATTGTTTCGATGGCCTAGGTGCCCTGCAGGTAGCATTCACAATACGACGGAAGCGCATGTCTTTTCATGGGTACTTCGAGTGTCGAAGTACATATGTGCTCCACACCGACTTTGCGCTTTGGTAACCCTGATAATGCATCATGGCTGAGAAAAATCCCTATTTTTGACTGGTAAATCATCTATAAATGGGCCATGTAAAAATCAATTTTGCTATGATAAGTTACCAAGGGGTACATCACTTTGCTTATTTTAGGTGTATTGGGCATGAACCATGCTGTCGTTGTCAAAAAAACGTCGTGATCAAATCTCACAGGTTACCCCCGTTTTTGCCGCCTGAAACACTGATAGGACAGCAAAGCATCCTGGTGGAGTGCACTCCTCGCAGAAAGCCCTACTGGGCTGCTACTGATGCTGTTGGGATGCATTTTTGTTCTGATCTTTCAGGTGCCTCTGGTGGTTGCAGGTCAATCATCTAGGGTTTTTGGGGCTTTTGGGGATGCTAAAACAAAAACGACATGTAACATGACGAACACTCTATACCCTCAAGTTTCAAATGATTGTGTCAACCATTTCGTGTTTTTTAGTGATGATGATGATGATGATGGTGATGATGATGATGATGATAGCCTCCCAGACACAATGCTGCGGCTCGCAAACGAAAGCGTCTGACGTAACCTTAGTGTTTGCTGAGGACGTCGTAACGATGAGTTTAACCAACTAAACCAAGATCTTGGAAAAATATAGGGACCATCCCATATATGTTCTAGAATTGGAACGGTAAATTTCTGTATGTGTTGGCCACATATACCACTATATATGACTATATATGACTTACTGTTTTGGCCTTTATTGGGTTATCGTTTCTTCATCTATCATTGCTGGTTTTACCGGTTTTACCGCCATTACCAAACAAACAACCATCATCATGATCATCATCATCATATGATTGTCCCATTAACACCTCCATTTACTTCGAGGATTTGTCTATATGTTCTGTTTCTTCATTGGGTTTCCCACAGTACTTAAATCCCATGTATAGTCCATATGAACAATTGTGTCACAACTCAGATTCTATATATAATAGAATTTACCTATGTAAAAGTGGAAGATGTGATTGGTGATATACCTATTATTCATCATTAACCATCAACCATCATTATATGATTATTCATGGGGATACCACTTATTAAATAGGGTATACATGGGTATACCTATCATTTACCACCAACCATTAACGATGAATGTTTCATTGGTTATATACTTAATACCTATTATTCACCATTATATACAAGTATATACCATTTTATACCATTACATACCATTATATACCGTTACAAACCATTATATACCATTATATACCATTATATACTACTATTTACAATTATCAACCATTATTAACCACTATTAAACACTATTAACCACCATTAACGATTGGAGAAACATACCATTCATTCATTAACCATTAACAATCATATCACCATTATCAATTCATTATATTATGATAACCATTTATTATTAACCATATAGCCATTATAAATTCATAATGATTTTCCATCGCCAAACGTCTCTCCAGGTGAACCTCACCTGGCTGGCGGGCCTCACCTCGGCGGCCACAGTGGGCATCATTGGAGGGGTCTCGTGGCAACGCTGGCAACGCCAGAAACGAGGGATTTATATGGTGTTTATATGGTGTTTGTATGGTGTTTATAGGGGTTTTATATGTTTTTTTTTTAATATACGGCGGTTTGATGTGGTTTAAAATATGTTTTTATGTTTTTTTTTGGGGGAGTAATTTAGGGTATGGGTATGTGGGTTTAAGTGATGTAGTTCTATATAATATATATATATATGGAATTGTTGAATGGTTTTAGATGGTGTGATATGGTGTGACATGCTTTATGGATTGATCTGGAAAGATCAGGGGCTTCTTGGAGAATCCATAGAATCATGGGTCTTGATCTGGTGCGATATGGATTCATTTGGCAAGACCTGGATATTATGAGTCCACACCTTCATAATATGGGCATGCGGCATGACCAACTGGGCAATAGGGATTGGGAAATGAGGTTTCCCAGTTTACGGACTGTGATGATCTCCAGCATGTTGCGCAGTTTTATTGGACCCCTACAACTCAATGATGTCCATTTTGAGCAGCTGGACTCAACTTACAAACTTTGCAACGTCGCTTTGACCAGCAATCTGAAAATGTTTCACTATGCAGCCCTTGACAATGAACACCTCATTCCAAACCTCCTTTAAAACATTATTATAAACATAATTCATCAAACTTGATTAAACCTCATTGAACCTCCTGAAAATGGCCATGTTTTGATCATTTCAGCGGTTCGAAATCATTGGCCCTACAGTCATTGTTCAGGTCAAGGTGATACCTCAGTGGACGATGAATGCCGTCTTCCAGCTCAAGGCGCCTTAGCTCATTTTGTGAGTTGACTTTGGGAGGGTAAGTTTAAGGTCAAAAAATCAGTTCCTTGGATTTGTGAGGTTTTTTTTTATGTGTTTGTTGTTGCCTTTTTCGAGCTGCGAAAAGCGTATGCTCTAATCTAGTGGTGTCTTAAAATTGAAGCCATCCCATAGTTTATCGTCATCCAAATTGCCATCTGGATCCATGACACAAAGCACTGGATCATAGCTTAAAATTGTATTGTGGGTTATTGTGGGTTATTGTGGGTTATAAAGATATCTTAAGATATTAACCTTATATTAGTGTGGATCCATATATTAAGAATTATTAAGATATCATGGTTAAAAAGTGGGTTATGAGCACCTCCCATGATCTCCCATGGCTCGGTTTTCCTTCCGCATCCGATGCAGGTGGACCTGTCTCCTCTGAACATCTTTGGCGCACTGCTGGTGCTGCTGGCGACAAGCCTCTATGCTTCTTGACGTGGCCAGCGATTGGGGACCACAATTATGTTAAACAAAGGGGGATGGCATTACTACAGTCTTTCTTTTTAAGAATCTAGACAAAGTATGGTTTTCTGTCACTGTGGCTTATTCGCATGTCCATTGGTAGGAACTCATTCTTGTTGATGACTCTCACTGTACAGTATATAGATATATGATATGATCATGATATGATCATAATAAGATCAACAAAGGGCAAAACAACTTAGATATATAGATATACCGTATATAGACATACTTCTAAATGCTGTATGCTACACGATGATACACTCCTAATTTCCTTGTCTACACCAGAACAACGACTTCTGGTGGTCGCAAGACCCTTTAGGCTGCGGCAAGCTCTGGAAATTCCAAGCTGGTTCTGCGAACCCCAATGTCCTGCGCGTCAACCTCAAGCCCCATGAGTCTCAGGTCCAGAAGGGGATGGAAGGCAAGACGAAACAAGGTGGTGCCCACCCAGTTAAGACATACGTAGTATAGATATTATATAATTATACATCGCATAAATAGAAATAGTTCAAACCCTATAGTTCCCCAATAGTAAAAAATATATCATCATATATCTACTATAGTTGTTTTTTCTTTAACTAAATAGTTTCCATAAACCCTATAGCTACTTAATTATGTTGGTTATAAACTAATTTAGCTATCGAACTGGGGCACCACCTTGTGTGGATTAAAATTATTATGCCTATAACTGGGATATTTTGTGGGTTACAACTACCATGCAACTGGGATGTTCGGGAATAGATGAACGGTCCACCAGAACGAAACATCTTTAGCAGTTATCTTGATCAAACTTGTGTCTAGTCTATCAAACTTATGTTTTCTCAACTTATCTCTATCATGTTTCATCCCTTCCAAGACTTTATCTCTCTCTCTTAAAATCTCAATCAAACTTCTCTCTATTCAAAACCCTCATTTCAAGCAGCAACAATTCTTTTCCATGGCCAGATTGGACCAGAATACGAAGCCAAGATTTTGCCATGAGCTCCAATGGATCTGGCATAGGGACGGTAAAAAAACGGCAACTATTGTAACCCAAAAATAAAGAGCGCTCAAATCTTGTCCTGACTGCTCCTTTTCTAGCCTTTGCATATCCGTACACCAAATTTTGGAAACACTTGTAATCACCTTAGATTTAATCAAGTTTAACACATGGAAACACGTCAGTAGATAAGAGTGATTTGGGTACTTGATATTGACAACATATCATTGTTTTGTTAGAACCTTTGCAGGTGGGAGTCGCGAAACATCGACCTCACGGAGAAATTCTTAGAGCCAGGAAGTTGTAAGTCTCATGGCTCGAAATCGTCGGACCGGAAGGATGGTTGGATAATGTTGGATAGCTGAGCCCAAAATCCCAGGCTGTTTTCGAATGCGAAATGACACCTTTGGAAACACATGCCAAACTTCGCAAAATCTATGGGTCTACGAGAAAATCCCCTTGGAGACCGCCTTTGTTGGGTTCCATGTCAGGTTTCAAGGGCATATTCCAAACCTTTTTGTTTTGTAAGGAATCACTGCAGAGATATCTTTCAAGGCCATTGAATAAAAGGTCCTAATGTCTGAGCGGTAATCCAAGATCGGTAATATGTCAATTCATTGGGGTACGAATTGTCCCAAAAAGAGGGCTTGAAGGGCTGGTCAAACTTTAGTATATGCACTGTGATGCAAGTTCCATCTATATGATTCTGAACATTGTCCACATATAAGTGATACATATTTATATATATATATACATACATACATAATATATATATCTGTATATATATATATATATATATGGTCGCCCCCCCCGAGAACCCCCGCACACCAATATTTCATGCATATTTACAGTGAAAATACTATATAAAAAAGGACATGTTTCAATACATTTTGCACAGGACATTATATAAGACTGTATTATATAGACAAAAATATAATGAAGATAATAAATAAATAAATAAATCAATAAATAAATAAACAATTAACCAAAAATAACAAAAACAACAAAAATACAAAAAAAAAAAAAAAAAAAAAAAAAAAAAACAAACGAACCAAACAAAACAAAAAAATACCAAAAATACCAAAAATACAAATATCCTTCCCCCC
>Ga0126342_10016531_pt1 | contig 12850 bp, 10 predicted proteins | sample Cyp1metagenome_FD_92528 | JGI IMG/M metagenome (GOLD analysis project Ga0126342, IMG submission 92528) | Coral microbial communities from Lord Howe Island, Old Settlement Bay, Australia - Cyphastrea 1 metagenome | ecosystem: Host-associated > Invertebrates > Cnidaria > Coral ...
ATATATATTATATATATTATATATATTATATATATTATATATATTATATATATTATATATATTATATATATTATATATTATATATATTATATATTATATATATATTATATATATATTTATATATAATATATATATATATATATATATATTATATTATATATATATTATACATATATATATATATATATATATTATATATATGCATACACAAAGAGATATAGGTTGGGAATGGTTGGAATATTCTCCACGAGCGCTGCAGATTCATATCCTGGTGGGGACTCAATTTTGGTTGCGATCATCCACCGAAAAGCTTCGGTCCATAGATTCATGCCCATGCCGGAATGGGACTGACAAGATAATGGTTTGTTTTTGGATTGTAATTCCAATAAACTTACCCTCTGGTAATTTAACAGCGAACTGGAAGCCATGGCCCTAATCGAAATAGTTGATTTTCCCATAGCATGGTGATGTTCCATAGTTTTTTGTATCTTTACCAGGCCGGGTATTTGTGATTCCAATAAACAATGGCAAATTTACGGGCGGAAATTGTCCACAATGCCGACACTTTGGGACCATGGGATTGGGAGTTCGGCACGTTCAACCGGTGATTCACAGTGAGTGTAGCCTTGCTGAATATTCGGCAAGCATAAGGAGCCCTGAAAAATCTCCGGATTTTGAAGGCTTCGGGTGTCCGACAGTGCATCACCATCATCACCATTTCGAAATGGCAAAATACCGGTGAAGCCCATTAAACGGGGTTTAGTGAAGCTTCAGGAGACGGACTCCAAGGATGACGTCGAGGGAGAGGTGTCGAGGGAGACGTTGTGGGTCCAGTTCTGATATCAAAATGACAACCAAGCGGTTCATGGAAAGTATACATAGCGCGTCGAGGAGTATCTATATGATTTTATGATATTCATTGATGTTCTATATCTATATATGATTCTATATGTATGTATAATGTATATATATATATATTTATTATATAATTGTACTATATAAGTACATATAATTTGATAATCACGGGAAACCAGCATCTGGGCACCTTGGAGCTTCGAGCTTCGCCGCTCAATGCGCTGGTGCATCCACTGGTGCTCCACGGAAAAAATGGACCTTTGGTGCTCCCTCAATGGGGATAGCCCCGAATCATCCATCCAATTAGAACTAGAACCATTAGACCATGACAGTATTTTTCGACCAATGGTTAGGGATCCCCGATTTGAAGGCCGTTTTCGATCGTATGAGGTCTGAATTACTCGTGCATTGAAGCACCTGGCGAATCCACAGGCCGACGTGGAAGACAACGACTGAGTCGTGCCGAGACAGTCGCGACAAAGATCTGGAGATGGGGGCGGCGGTTGAGGGAGTGGATATCTACCCTTGTTGATTATGTCAATTAACAAAGAATTCAACCATCAACAATGGGGTATGACTCGTATGACATGGTTTCAACTTAGGATATATCATCAAAATCCAGAAATGTTGGTTGGTTGCTTCATGTTGGTCAATATTTGGGGTTGTCGGACCCTAGCTGGTTGATTGGGTGGAAAATTCTAAGCCAACCCATTGACCGGATAGCTATCAACCAACCAGTATGACCGGATTGGCAAGAAAAACTCAGTATGTTTCATAGTTCATTTTGTTCCCGAGTGGCAGTGGCGTGAAAGACTTTGGTTTAAGAGATTTAATCACATTTTGTCTCCAACATCACGGATGTTGTTTAGGTATCAATGGTTCTGATTATTTTTTTTGAAGTGCAGGACCGCCATATCAGCCATATCCAAAAGTAGTCCCCGCAAGATGAGCAGGCTTCCAGTGTTTTTCGTGCTTGAACCCTCAAACATGTCCCACTCATTGGTGGTTTTAAGCACTTTTCCAGTGTTTCAATCCTAAAACGTTTTTCAGAGAACTCCAGTGACTTGCATCATTTCTTGATGTTCCGAAAAAACTCGGATGCTGACTGCTGAAATCACCATTAACCACCATTAACCACCATTAACCACCATTAACCACCATTAACCACCATTAATCGGGCATGATGTGAGATGCAACCACCAACCGCCACAGCTCAAACTGGGAACCGGGAGCACGGCGACGGAAAAAAACCCTTCGCCGGCGACCGCGCCATGGGTCGTTTCGAAACAGGCCACGGTTGTTTTGTTCAAATCTTTGGCGTTAGCATCCTGACACTAACTGATTGGTGGTTTGGAACATTAATTTTATGACTTTCCATATATACATATACACATATATATATATATATATCGGGAATGTCATCATCCCAACTGACTTCCATATTCTTCATATGTATGTATATATATGCATATATATATACATGTATATTGGGAATGTCATCATCCCAACTGACTTTAAATTTTCAAAGGGGTAGGTATACCACCAACCAGATAATTTTATCCAGATAAAAATCGCTAATGACACTATACAATGAGGATGTAATTGTCGGCATAGTACAAAACATGAGATATAAGACATAAGATGATATAACTCATATAACGACCATGACAAGGTAATTACCAACTCTAAGGAATTCAGATTCAAAAATCATAATCATCCCCAACTTTTGCAATTTTACCATCATACTATATGTATGTATGTATGTATGTAATGTAATGTAATGTAATGTAATGCAATGCAATGCAATGCAATGCAATGTAATGTAATGTAATGTTATGTTATGTTATGTTATGTTTGTATGTATGTATGTAATGTAATGTATGTAATGTAATGTATGTAATGTAATGTATGTAATGTAATGTAATGTAATGCAATGTATGTATGTATGTATGTATGTATAATGTATGTATGTATGTATGTATGTATGTATGTATGTATGTATTAATGTAATGTATGTATGTATGTAATGTAATGTAATGTAATGTAATGTAATGTAATTTATGTATGTAATGTATGTATGTATGTAATGTATGTATGTATGTATGTATGTAATGTAATGTAATGTAATGTAATGTAATGTAATGTAATGTAATGTATGTATGTATGTATGTTATATTATATCATATCATATCATATCATATTCATATGATATGATATGATATTATATTATATTTCAATAGCAAACTGTTAAATTACCAGATGGTGTATATATATATATGTAAATTATATTTGAAGAATTCCAAGTGATTCCCTCCACTCGGGGTGGGAAAGCCGTTCCGTTCAACCGAACGGTACTCGATAAGGCGACCGAGATACTACCCGAGAGCCATGCCCTGATCGAATCATCGAGGTGCGATTTTTTGGATTTGACCATGGATTTTAACCATTAATCTGGGTAAATTATAGAAATGAACCACTGGTTAATATATGGTTAATATATGGTTAATATATGGTTAATATATGGAAATGATAATATATCTGGGTAAATTTGATCACGACCTCACTGCGACCGAGCCTGAAACATGGTTTATGGTAGGGAAATCATCCCCAAATGGCCCAACAATTCAGGTTAGTGAAATAATTAATTTACCCAGATCAATAGCCATGAAGAACCATTAAGAACTAACTACTGGTTGGTGGTTTGGAACATGTTTTATTTTCCATATATTGGGAATAATCATAATCATCCATTAAGAACTACACTCTGGTTATTTGACATAGCCATGGAAAATGGCCCATAGAAATAGATGATTTTCCCATTAAAACCTCTATTTATAAGGAATTTTCCATGGCTATGTTAAATAACCAGATGGTACCCTGTGGTAAACATACAAAAAATATGGAAAATCACCATTTTTAATGGGTAAATCAACTATAAATGGCCATTTTCAATAGCTATGTTTGTTTACCAGAGGGTAACTATATGGGGGGATTCTTAAAGTAGGGATACCCCAAAATCATCCCAGGTATTATCACTGGGAAAACCAATGGTTTGGGGTAGCCATATTTATGGAACCTCGCAGATTGCTGACCCATTGAAGGACACATACCTTGAGTTTTGTAGAAATTAGACCTCATGATTTTAAAGGTGAAATCAAAAACATTTTGGAAAATTTATGGTTGATTTGTGCCATTTTGATTTATATGTTTGAAATCTAGATTTATATCAGATCAGGTTGATGGTTTATATCAAAGCTGAAAATGATGTGTGTCATGTTGAAATTCAATAATTTTTTTATGCACCCGGTGATTTTTTGCAAACATACGAATAATTGACACAGCGAAAATAAATAGGCGAAAAATCAGCATGAACCATCAGGACTTCAGCAAAAATTGTTGGGATCCTGATCCAACAAAAATAGAGATTTGGATCCATGAAAAAGGTGGAATGATTGGAATGGATGAATACCACCTTTTGATTTAACATTGGTTAAATGATTTCCATCCATGTATTTAACCATCCATGATTTCCATAAAGATTAAAACAACTGGATTTAACAATGATTTAACCATTGTTCATGTGATTTCATGTCTATTCCCAAGTGACTGGATGTTGTACATCCAACCCAACTGAGGAGAGTGGTTGATTAATATACAGCCATGGCCAAAAAAGCTGGCAATCTGGGTGAATTCTCACAAGACCTATACTGTAGGGTTTTTGGCCAAGTCCTTCCCATGACGGCTTTCACTTCCCATTTCTGGATGTTTCCCATGATTCCATTGCTGGATAATTCCACTGCTACTGAAATCATCACCATTTCCAGCATTGTTTGCTCAACATCAGGACTTGGGTGGCGCATTTGGCATGGGCGCGGTTGGAGGCGGGTTGGAAAATGATGTCAACGGGAGGAAGTGGTGATTGGTCAAAGATCCCATTTTCATGACAAGCATGAAAAATAACCATGTGGGTATGGTAAAATGGTAACCAAACTCAAATGCTTATCATTGTTAGTGGTGTTAATGGTGATGGTTACTAATGACAACCATGACCCCATCTTGGAGCTGGTATGATGACTGGGAAATGAGTAGCTAAGAATCATTTTTTTGCAGCGCCTTATAAGGAGTTGGAAATTGCTGGCCCTATCAATCAACCCAACGAGCCCTATCACCATAGAAGATGATGAGTAGTCGGACAGCCTCCCCAAAGAGTTCACACTGCTTAGAACATGATCATACCGCAGAAAAACGCTGATGATCCAGTCGTGGAATTCACGTGGAATTCAGAAGATCCAGCAGAGAGGGCGAGATTTTTTTGGCATTTGAAGCTGGAATGGTACTTGATCTTTGAAAAATCTTCGGAAGATGTTGGTACCTGCAAATCCTGCAAAGTATCAAGAGTATTTAATATAAATCACCATGAAATCACCATTAAATATTATTAAATATCGTTCTGAAACTTCAATGATCTCAAATTGACCACTGAAACTTCAGGAGGGAAACCGAACGATTCACCCTGCTGAGACAGGCTTTTTGTGGCACTTCGGAAGGGGAGCGCGGAATTCCCCACAAGGGGACAGGTGTGCGGGATGGATGGGACGACAGATCAGCGTTCAGCATCAATCTGGTGGTGATTAATGATCCTGGAAGTTAGTACACGATTTGTAGCTTGCTGATATTGCTGATAAATTGGGTTATATCACATATAGCATATATATATATATGTATATATATATATACGTATATATATATATAGAGAATAATTATATAATCATAGTTATATCTGCCGACTCACATTGCCAGTGGATAGTGAAGATCATTGCTACAGATGTTTTTCGATCCGGTTTTGGAAGGACTGTTGCTGAACCCATGGGGTGAACCCGGAACCACCGGGGCCCAAACTTTGGGAATGAAGCTTTCAACCTGACAAGTATGGGAAACACTTAACACCAGCGGATTCCCCACGACTAGAAAAAAGTCGGCTTCCTCCTATTTCCTTCAGCATGACCTTTTTCGGGGGCTTAAATTGATCAGTAGTGGGAGACCCTAAGGGGGCCGTTCGTTGAGGCTACAAGGCGCTTTGTACAGCGCAAGAAGCAGGCCATGGGCCATGGGCCATGGCTTCAATGGGATGGACCTGGGCCATTGATCTCGATCACTGAGTAGCTTTGAAGCACCGTGAGAAATACAAGGTTTGAGGAATCCTTTGAGGAATCCAAGGTTTGAAATATGTTGAAATCATATCCCAAAGATTCCAATACACATTGTCACATATTGTCACATTTGAAGAGTTGCTGAGTTGTGCCTCCCTGCAGGGCTCCTATTTTGGGAGGGAACTTCGCAGTTTGGGCCAGACCCTTAGGGGGTCCACGCAGCGGCGTAGCCATCCGACCCATATTTTTCGGACTTGCACAGTGTGCACAGTGAATTTGGTCCCGTTTTCATTCACCTGAACACGTTAAGTTTGGCGGCAATCCATCATCATCCAACCTTATCCAACTGTATATCCATCTATCCAGGTTTACATCTCTGCGTGGCATAGACATGCAACTCTGATCGTGTCAGGGTGGCACCTTCTCCTGTTTTGATTGCTCTCTGCAGTACATCCGGAGGCACGGTACTGTGGAGCCATTGGAGCTCAACGGTAACCACAAGGAGAGGAAATTGGTCAATTTTACAGGGTTTTACATGTATTTATTCTACCCCAAGTGTTCACAAGTAGATGGATTATGATGGATTGTAGCCGTATGCTGTGTTTTTTTTAGGCCTTTTCGGGGATGAGATGAGGTTGACCAATGTTTACCATGTACTCCACTAACACCCCTGCAGCATGGTGGCATGGATCAACAAACGACCAATATTTTTCAGCAATTAATTGAGCTCTAAACCTCTAGCAATCTCACATCGCAACAAAATAACCATGTTGGTCTCAAAATATTGGTCTCACAATATCTCAAAATTCAATGGGAAATTCCCTTACATAGGCCTGAACAATAGGCCTTATATATGGTAGGTACCTCCAATCAATCGGTACCTGAAATGGCCATTGAAAAATGGAAGGATACCATGTTGATATCCCAAAAGTCTCCAATCTCCATGGCATTTCTCCAGCGAGGCAAGATGACCACTGGAATGCCATTGCATCAGGTTTCCTCACCGGTGGCGTGCGCTGATGGTTTCTGGCGATGAACTGTTGATGTATCGATATCGATAGGTATCGATAGTAAAGCTACACCAAGTTTGCAACAAAAACGGGTTACCCTCTGGTAAACTAACAGTTTGCTATGGAAAATTGTCATTTATATATGATATAACCATTAAATATGGTGATTTTCAACAGCTGGACACATATACTGAGCCATTGTTGACCCATTGTTGACCCAATTGATTTCTTCAGCTCAGGTACTCGCCGCCAGAGGTGGTTGGAAAGCCGCTTCGCGCAACGCTGTGATTGGTGCGCCTAACAGCGACCGCCGGATTCCAGAAACTGGCTCGCCAATATCGTGGTCGTATCATGTTAGTTATATCATGTAATTGTCATGTTATATCCCAAACATATAGTGGTATATGTCATGGTATATGTCATGGTATATGTCATGGTATATGTCATGTTCTATCATGTAATTATATCCCAAACTATCCCCAGTATAGTGGTGAAAAGCCTCATACCATCCCATAGTACATTGGTCAATGTTTCACAGACATCCAGCATCATTGGAATCATTGGCAGATATATGTCAAAACGCTATTGTTTCAAGAGGCCCGTTGTATTTTTTGCAACAAATGGGACAGAGTTTTGATAATAGTACGGCTATACACTAGTCAAAATTCAAACAGCTTTTATCACCAAACTCAATCATGAATCCCCAATACATGGTGGTTCAAAACCCTGTGTCATTTGGCTGAGCGGCTGAGTATTCTCAGATTTCTCAGGTCCATGATCGCCATGTTGGTGAAGTCACCAAAAACACTTGGTAAAACACATGCAGTTTCTTATAATATTCGCAACTATGTACATCTATGTACAATATTCCCCTACATACATACATTACATTACATTACATTGCATTGCATTGCATTGCATTGCATTGCATTGCATTGCATTGCATTGCATTGCATTGCATTGCATTGCATTGCATTGCATACATACATATATAATATACATATACATATACATATACAAGGGTATGTAATATATCATATATATATATGACACATCAAAAATCCCCATGTTGGTGAAATCCCCAACAGGTCACTGTTCAGAATGTCTCGAGGCGGCGTTCTTTTGGCGATTATCGAAGGAGTCGCCGCACTACTCATGAGGCGGGTGGAAAAGGTGAGGTTGAAACATATGGCAGTGTGTCAAAACCTTGTACCCCTGGTGAACATCAAAATAGCTGGTAAATGGATGTTCATCCCCCTAAAAATGGTATTAATAGGTATTGATCCATACCCATATTACCCTCTGGTAAATTCACAGTTGGACCCTGAAAATGACCAATTTATAGTGGAAACATGTGGAAACTAGTCTTCCAACCCCGACAACTGGCAGGGTCGGACTGTTAATTTGCTGGAGGGTTTTTTCCACCAATGATTGGGGTTAAAATGGTGGGTTTGCTTACCAGTTTCACCCATTTTTACTAGCCAAAACTGTGGGATTTGATGTTGGAACTAATGGCTTACTGGATTCTCAAAAAGTTGGATCTAATCACAAAGATGTGGATCTAACCACCAAACGCTTGACTTATTGATCCATGTTGATCCTTTCAGTTTCAACATGTACCATCAACATCAAGTCCCATATGAAAGGATAAAACTACCTATATACTATAAATACCCTATTAATACTGTTGAAAATACCCTACAAAAACTGTTGAAAAAACGACATCTACCATCATCTACCCTATATACTGTTGAAAATACCATCCACATGAAACCACCATGGCAATGGCAAGTTTATCTTCAGGTCAGCCTCTGAGACGCCGCGAGAAATGCACATGCGAGAAAAGCAGATGAAGGACAGCCGCTGGCTGAAAAACCACGGGTATCCAATGGGTCCCATAAAATGTCCCATATTTTTACCCGGCCTGGTAAACATACAAAAATCGAACTGGAAAATGGCCATTGAAATAGTGGATTTACCATGATTTACCCATCCACAATGGTGGATCTTTCCAGTTCGTTTTTTGTATGTTTACCAGAGGGTAGATCCTGAAAGCTCATTGGACATCCAGATATTCCGACGAATCCGTCGAAATCTGAAAAGAAAAAGCGGCTAACATGTGCTCCTTAGCTTTAAGTGAGGAGTTATCAGATGTTTTCAGTCAGTCTATGCCTATGCCATATTCTTTCAGTACAGCCTCTCAAATTCGTGTAAAAGTGATCAATCTCTGGCTTTGTCCAAGAATGGCTTGGATATCCCTGAAGAGATTTTGTGAAGGCCATTTCTCTGACAATTGTTTGGTGTATGTGTTTGTTTCCAAAAAAAACAGACAAAGGCCCATGGATTCATTCGATGTCATTGAGATGAAGTTGTTTCTGATGTTTATTAAGATCCAGGATAGCCTTTTTTTCAAAAAAAGAAAACATCATGTTATGCATGGTGACACACTATTCTTCGTCCCCATTTGGATCATCAAAAAGCCAAAAAACATGGTGTTTCACAAGATGTTGAAAGTTGTCGATTCATAAATCGATATGAAGAAATGCTGGAGGGGCTGTCTAACCCATGTTTTTCCACTATAAAACCCCATAGAATCCATTGTGAAGCCATTCTGAAAAAGATCCCATGGTGTTTGTGAATCCCGTGGGAAAGGTCATCGATGCCCATCGCCCATCAAGCCGATATCATGTTTTTGATGGTTGATATCCCGTTGATAGAAGCACGACTGATGCTACATCCTCCTTTTTTCGATGAGGATATAAATCCGATCTACATAAACTTTGTTTTTTTTTCCTGGTAAACCGGTAAAATTACCATCTTTGTTTTCCGTATATGTCAAGTATATCCCCAGCTTTTTCGGATGGTTAAAATACCAAGTAATGATGGTTAAATCCTAGGCCCTAGGCCATTATTGTGAGCATTCAAGTAATCTTGGGCTTAAAATACCTGGATGAACCTGATAATAACCATCTGGTTGGTGGTTTGGAACCATGAAATTTGGATTGACTTTCCATTCAGTTGGGAATAGTAACCCCAACTGACGAACTCCATCATTTTTCAGAGGGGTAGGGCTCAACCACCAACCAGATAATATATATATATATATATACAAGATAAATGGTTATTATATACTATGTAGCCATCTATAACCATTTTTAACCATCTATAACCAACCAAGTAATTCTTACCAATGGCCAAGTTATTCTTGCGAATAGTTATCCTTACCAATGACCATTATAACATATTATAACATATAATAACATATTTTAATACCATAGCTATTGAACATGGCCCAGTCGAAATAGTGGATTTACCCATTAAAAATGGTAATTTTCTGGATCTTTCCATAGTTTTTTCTACGTTTTAGCCCAAGTAAGTCTGACCAACCCCCAATAAAGCTCACCGACCATAGGACCACCATGGATCCACGGGGACGGTCCAGGACAACGGCGGCTGGCCCAGTTGGCTCAGAAGTCCTATAGCTCCCACTGCCGCCGTTGAGTAGGTCGCCACTGCCATGCCATGACCGAAAGGTCGCCAGGACACCAGAAAAATCCATGGCAGGAGCGAATATAGAAAAATCCATGTTGGTGGTGACTGGAACCATGGAATTTTATGATAGACTTTCCAGAAACAGTTGGGAATAGTAACCCCAACTGACGAACTCCATCATTTTTAAGAGGGGTTGAATCCACCAACCAGTATATATATACATTTGTACATACTAATATAGTGTATAATAATATCTGTAGTACTGTAGTATAAACTATAATATTCTATAAGTGTTACCTATGTCGTTTTACCAGAAGAATTCTGCGATTTCTTTTTTTTGTGGATGATGGTTGATGATTTGAACTCTTTTGATTGATTTTGAAGTATGCCTTTATTATCTTTTGTTGATGCTCATGGTGGATAAGTGTTGAACATCGGTTCGGACATGTCCGCTGTCCCTGGATGCTGGATAGCTCTGGATTTTGTGGTGGCCAATCCCCACGAGTGACTGCGGGGAAAACCAGCTGAAACCCACTGACACAGTGTTTGATTATCCAGCTTTTGAAACATGGGAATGCACCAAAAATTCATCACCGGCAAACAAGACACCAAGCTACATCCTATAGATAACCATCTATAGGTATATTAATAATATCTATAATAGTCAAACTGTCCTGTCGCATGCAACAAAGTTCCGCATGTGGAACGCCGATTCCTTCGTCGTGCCAATCCACCATTGGCATTTGCCGAAGATTCTTGCAGGGCCGCATGGCAGAAAAGAGCGACTGCAGCATAGTTTGGTGAAAAAATAGGAATATCATAACATATCATAACAATAACTACAATAGCCATTTGGTGAATATCATAACAATAATATCATATCATATCATTATCCCATTTGGTGAATATCATAACAATAATACTGGGATATCATATCATCGCCAGCCAATTCGCATTTCGCCAATTAACCGTCAGATGATATAAATCATGTTCGTCGGTGCGTCAGTGGAGGTTTCCTGTAGGTTTTCCCTTCAATCCACTGATTATTGTGTTTATTAATGTTTGTCGTGTTTATTAGGAATTAGGCACCAAGTTGTGCTCATTAACCATGAATCATTATTATTTTATTCTTCATCAGCCAGATAGTGATAGTGATATAACAACACTGAGTATCTATCATCAATTCTTGTTTCACTACTGAGTGTAACTAGTTAACCATGATCAACCATGAAAGTGAACAATAATTTAAGATAACTAGTTCAATCAAGCATGTTATGTTCGTTTTTTAGTTTCGTAACATTTTTTTCATCAACCATTCTTGCACCACATTTTTCACGTTCTACGACGCATCCGCCGCTCTTCCGCTTTTTCAGCACGGATGATGATAGAAGCCTCAGTGCCCAGGCCGGTGAAGCAGGGGTTTTGTCATCCACAGAAGCCACGGGGAAGTAGGGTACCTGGAAGATATTCCGGAAATTTCAACACTCAACAAAAACACAAAAGTCATCCAAAAGTCATCCACTGGTTCATCAATTCATCCATCAATTCATGAAATTTTCTTCCCATGTTTCAAAAAATCCTGGCAAATTTAACTACAGATCATCCAGGTCCCCAGAGAGATGGCCTGGTTTTTCATAAGGGAATTTTTGTGAAGAATCTCTGGGAATATCATTTGATAATTTTGATATCATTAACAAAAGTATAGTTGATATCACAATAATTGATATATAGTATAATCAAATGATAATTGTTAATTATATATATATAGTTGATTTTGATATATAGTATATGTGATTAACAATAATTGACCCAGATTATAGTTGATGATCAGAGAAAGCCGCATTTAAAAAAAAAAAATGAACTGTTGGTTGTATTAATTGGTTGTATATCCCATGATGATCCATGATGGAGATTCACCGGATTTGTTTATTCCCAGTATCTCATCATATGATTGGGGTAAACACCCCACTTGTGTTTTTAGAATTTTGAATTTGATGCTAGATAATTCAGAAGATATATACCTGATACCCAAAAAGAAAACACAAAAAAAAACAGATTAAGCTGATGTAACTATCCCATGACTATCCCATGACGATATCCCCATGATATCCCCATGACGTTATCCCAAGAAAACACAACCATCCTACGATGTCATGAACGGTTGCGAGGCATGGCAGAGACCATTGCCTTCCTGGGTGTGGCACGAATCCAAGATCAGGCGCTGGTTCACTGGTTGAAGCAACGATGAAAGTTGTGGCATTGACCACGAAAATGAGAATATCTTCGAATGTACATGATTATACTATATACATCTATATACTGTAGTAATTTGATATATATATA
>Ga0126342_10016532_pt1 | contig 12850 bp, 21 predicted proteins | sample Cyp1metagenome_FD_92528 | JGI IMG/M metagenome (GOLD analysis project Ga0126342, IMG submission 92528) | Coral microbial communities from Lord Howe Island, Old Settlement Bay, Australia - Cyphastrea 1 metagenome | ecosystem: Host-associated > Invertebrates > Cnidaria > Coral ...
TACTTTTTAGTAACGGATTTTGTTCCTATGTACCCAGCGCTCGCCATTTAACACTCTAGGATGTCCGAAACGGTGCAACAAGCCGCTATGCAATAGCGGCACGAGATTTTTGCACAATTTTTAATTGGTTCTTCATGCGGCGCATTGCATCGATCCAAATGTAAGCATCGTCTCAAACCGAGTTCGCTACAGGTCGAAGCATGCGAATCTAACCCACTGTTGTTGCATCAGGGGACCCGGTTGCTGGTCCAAACAAAAAAATTGTGTAGCGAATGTGTTTGCTCTCGATTTTCCGTCCACGCGCAACGGTATTGCTGAAATCCTTTATGCTTAGCAGGCCCGGCTGATGCAATTCAGTTTCGTCGCGTTCCCTCAGGTCCTCCACGTATTTCAGCGCAAATATTGTTATATTGAAAGTTAAACTGGCTCAAAAGGCGCAGTAAATTGAGAAGTCAAACGTCCAACAAAATAGACTAAGGACAACGCAAAGGTGGGAAGAGTCAGAAAAGAGAAGAGAAGACACAAGAAGATCAGAGAACAGAAAGCATCAGAAGGAAGAAGGTGAACATCCGCAAAAAGGTAAGCCAGTCAGCCACTCGCGAATCAAAACATTTTTCTAGCGATTTGTGGTCCCGGAGGGTCGAAAACTAAGCTCGTTAAAGCGGCGGGTGCGGAGCCATCTGGGGAGATGAGAAATGAAAAATTACAAACCGCTGTGGCGCGAAACAAATTTGGAAGTCAAATGCTGTCAAACTGATGGTCTCGGAGCACTTTTGGAAGTTCAAATGTAGAAAAGGTCCACGCCGTTATGGCGCGAAACAAATTTCGAAGTCAAAATGTGCAAAACACATCCTTCACGGAACACTTTTGAAATAATGTCAAAAAAGTGCAAGCCGTTGTGGCGCGAAGTGCGTTTTGAAGTCAAAAGTGTTTAAAAAAATGACGGGGCCGGAGAACTTTTGAAAGTCCCGGCTAAAAGTGAGAAAAAAAAACGTAACGGTTTGGTAACTGTTTCAGACACGTTGGCAAGCGTGGGACATTTGGAGAAGATCTGCAGGCATGGATTTTCCGTGGCAGGCGCAGTACAAAAGACATGTTCATCAGAGATGTTGGGAGGTCCGGGCGCTAATTTTTGACAGAAATTATATTTTGGAGTATGAGATCTCCAGGTTTGCTAGGGTCATTTAGCGTGACGAGTGCGGTACTTCGTATGATTTGGCCTCATTTTTTCGTGGCGGGCGCTCCACCCAAACAGGCTAGCAGTAGTACCGCACAAGACGGTGGCGGAAACTTCAAAGATAGAAAAATATAGGATTGGTGAGTTGTTGTGATGCATGGATGGCAGAGGGAATCCACTGATGGACCGAAGGTGGTTTTTGTTTTTGGAGTGGTTGCAATGGTCACCGCGCCCAGAAGTGTAGGATGCAATTTTGTTCAGCGAAGTGCAATATAATTGGAGTTGTAGTTGTAGGTGTAACAAAGTTGTACTTGTAGTGTGGTTGATGTTGTTGAAATTGCACTGTTGTCGTTGTAGTTGTAGTTGTACTTGTGGTTGTGGTTGTAACGGCGTTTGTAGTTTTAGTGATGTACCTGCAAAAAGTAACTGTAACAATTGAAATAGCTGTAGGAGTTGTAGTTGTAGGAGTAGCCCTTGCAGCGTACTGTAGTTGTAGTTATAGTTGTAGGCCCAGTGTGAGTGCATTTTTAATTGTAGTCGTAATGTTCTGGTGGTCATGGTGGTCGTTGTACTTGTAGTGCAATGGCAGTTGTAGTTGTAGCGGCAGTTTTAGCTATAGTTGTAGCTGTGGTGTTCTTCTGGCAGCAGTTGTAGTTGCAGTCTGGCGTGGTGTAATGTAGTATGGTGGTAGTTGTAGCTGCAGTTATGGTTGCAGTAAAAAAAAATCCGTCGTGGTTTAGTGTTCGGTAGCGCACTTGCAGTTGTAGGTGTAATTATGGACGCAATTACAACGGCAGTCGCGGTGGCAGTTGTAGTCGTAGTATGGCGCCCTTGTAATTGTAATTGTGGTTGATACTGGAGTTGTAGTTGCTGTGTAGTTGAAGGCGTGGTTTTAATCGCAGTTGTTATTGTAACTGTAGTTGTAGCTGGGGAGGTGGTAGTTGATGTTGTAGCTGATGCGTGGGCGCAACTGTAGTTGTAGTTGTAGTGCTAGTTTAGTTGTATTTGTAGTTGTGGTTGTCGTTGCAGTTGTAGTTGTGGTTGTGGTGGTAGTTTGGTGTAATGTAGTGTGGTCGCAGTTGTGTTATCCATTTCGGTTTCTATATTTTTGTTTATCCATCCGTTTATCTATCTGTTTATTTATTTGGCTATCAGTCTGTCTGTCTGTTTGCCTGTCTATCTAGCCATTTTTCTATCCTTCCATCCATCCATCCATCCGTGTGTCTGTCTGTGTGTCTGGCTGCCTGGTTACAAGCTTGACAACGAAACTATTCTGCATGACTTCGTCAATCTTTGCACTTGGCAACATCAAAAACGCCGCAATTCTACGAGACTTCCTAAATTTTTGAACTTGACAACGTCAACAACGAAACAATCCTGCGAGAATTCCTCAATTTTCGAACTTGACAGCATCAAAAACGAAGCTGAGCTGACGGCTTCGTACCCATAGGATTTGCGATTTTTCAGTCCATGTGTCTAACGTATTGCGTTTTTGTTTGCTTTGCGCCCATTTGAGTCGGAAACTACGGTCCTGGAAGGACATGGGGCTGAATATCAGCAGTATTTTAACTGTTGACAGAAAAGTGACAATATGACTGCACTACGCCGGCCAAACTACTCAGGACTTCTTGCTGCCCCCACCCACGGCCCGAATTGAACGAAGTCCCTTTCACAAAATTTACCAAATTTGTCCTGCCATTTCTTGAGGGGTCTGCCAAGTTTTTGTTTCGGTGACTTGCGAAAGTTGTTTTGCCAGTTCCTCTGCGGACACCACGCCAAAATTGTTCGAGGCCACCCAGGTTGCTTGCAAATTTCGCAGCAAAAGTTGTGTTGTCGGATAGCCAATTGTTTTGTCCAGTTGTCCACGTGGTAACAACCCAATGCATTGTTTTCTTTGTCGCGCATTCGCGCCATGCTGTCACGCCAATCCTCATCTGGAGTGCGAACCCAACCCACCATTGATCGCAACATTTGTTTTTGTACAACGTCCAGACGGGTCAGTGTGGATTGCGTCAATGGCATAGTGAGGAGGCCGAAAAGAATCGCAGGGGAGATGATTGAATCAAACAACCGCAAGCGCAGCTTGATGGAGATGTGTTTGTTTGTAAAGACATGCCTGAAATGATTAAATTTGGCCCATGCAAGTTGCACACGCTGTTGGAAACCAATGTGCCCACGTTTCGACAAGTCACCTGTGTACTTGCGACCCAAATATTTGTGCGCAGCATCGGGGGCCAATACATCCAATGTTTCACCATTGATGGTGACAAACTCAGGAACACAGTCGGCACAGGTTGTCAAAAGTTTCGTTTTGGACCCGTTCAGGTGCAAACCCACTTGTGCCAGTTCTTCACATAGGATTTGTATCATGTACACCAACTCGGGCAAGGACTTTGCATAAAGCGGTAAATCGTCAGCATACCGTCCATTCCTCAAACGTTCGCTCCCGCCGACATCAACGCCATGAGTATTCCAGTCCCGATATTTTTTTTTCGCGCCATTACCCTGCAAATCCACGTCGTTGTCAGCATACCAATGTTGTTCATTCGGTGGCTCTTATCCAGCCATGTTGTCACGTGTAATTCCAATACCGGTAAAATATATTCTAGTACAAACCTTGTAGAAGCAAGAGGTTCAGGACAGTTCATGATGTCACACATCAATGTGCCACCTGAGGGCACCTTCGCGAGGTGCCTACATGCATGTGGGTGCGGCCCATGCTGCTCCAACGCAGTATGCCAACAACGTGTTTGATTCGGCCGAACGGTTTGGTCAAGTCCATTGTGGCAAACCAAACGCCTCGCCCCAGTTCGATTACCGTCCCAAGAATAATATCGAACATTGCAACGGCAAATTGGAGGACGTCAACAAAAATCACACAGCCGCCCGGCATCCAGACAGCAAATAGCCGAGCATCTGTTTAAACATATTCAAATTCCCAGCGAATTGCACAAGCTGAGAAATGATGCTCTCACAGTCTTGCTCATCAAATGGTGCCGTTCGTTCGCCGGTTGCGGAAAATTTTGCTGCCCAGGAATGCTGACTATCATAATCTATAATACGGAAAGGTGCGGACTGGACAGGTACTCGCAGCGATCGGGGCTGGACGCTGACTGGGGCATGATATTTGATATGTCGAAGGGTTTGGGATAAGGAATTTGTACCGGTGGATGTTTTTTCTCCGCCATCAAAAGTTATGATTCGGTTGATGTGCAACGCTCATCGTTTGCCACTTGGTGTTGCCCGTCGGTGTACGCCTTGCATTGGACAGTTCAAGCGTGTGTCCAAACAACCATACACCAAATGACAAAATTCGTTCGATGCTGGTTTTCACATGGAACTGTTGAATCAATTCAAGCGCCAGACGAGATATATTTCGGGGCGTTGGAACAAAACATTGGTTGACAAGAGTGCTGCATGGTCACTCTCATCCTCCCTGTCTTTGCATTTCGATTCCACCTTCTGTTGCGAGACCTCCGACAAGAACAGCCAATTGACATGGACCTTGATCGCAAGAAATTTTTCAAATGTCAAATCCGAAAACTTCATCGACAGGGACGTTGGGTTGGAAACCATTGCCTGCATAGATCCCTACACCGCAACAAGGTTAGAAACATTGCACTGCGTCGAGTTGCTGCCAATTGCTGCTGTCATCTACGGCGTCTGTGCAGCCAAAGGAGGTTCAGAATTCAAGCTCTAAATTGCTGGCAAATTTTCGCCATCTTTCGCCAATCCGTGCAGGCACCACTGTACTTAATGGAAAAACGATTTTGACTGCAAATGTGATCCTTCACAAAGGATTACATTAAAACATCCCAGCGGATCAAACAATGTGGAATTGCCGAAATTTATTGGTATAGCACTGGCCCGAGGCGGGAACCTTTAGGGAAGCACCGCGCATTGTTGACAAGGTTATTGTTCATGTTGATGTTTGATTTTTCCTGTTTGATGTTTGATGTTGGTGTTTGATGTTGATATTGATGTTTCATCTTTGATGTTACGTTTGACGTTTGAGGTTTGATGTTAAAGTTTATCTTGATGTTGATGTTGATGTTCGCGTTGGTGCTGATGTTGTTGCTGTTGCTGTTGTTGGTGGTGCTGTTGCTGTTCCTGTTGTTGTTACTGTTACTTGTACTGTTGTTGCGGCTGCTCACAGCAGCGCTTGAAACACTGCCTGGATGTTTCTGTTCGGTTTCGTCTGTGCATAGATTCAAAGAGACACGCGCATAGAAACCTTAGACCTTAGAAACCCCAGAAGGCTTGGAAATTTTAGACACCATAAAAAAACATTAAAGGTTTCAAAGGTTTAAAAACCATGGCAACTGTACTAATGATCATTACTGGTGGTCACACGCACTGGCGGAACATTATTGGTAGCTGCACTGGGTCTGCTGGTTGGCACTCGTTTGTTGATAACACTGTATTCACCGGAAAAATTTGCCTTCCAAATGTTTTGTCAAGTGAACGAAGGGACGGTGTTAGTTGTGATGCGTACGGTTTACCAGCTGAACAAAATTGTGATATACCATGGTCACGTTTGGGAAGTGACGGTGCCATCCCACATCGACGTGCTGTGTTATTTTGTCAGCTAATGTCCAACAACAACGCACCAAAACTAGCAGGTTAGGTACAACCTTTGGTGCCAACGCGTTGAAACACAACATGCCCATCACCTGAGAAGAAACCCACCTGCACATTTAGATGGACGAGATGGACGTGTGTAACAAACCTGTTGCAGCAAACTGGTTTTGTTTTCAACATGTGTTTTTTGATGACGTTGGAGCCCAGGTGGTTTTGCAACATTGTCATGCGTCCTTGTTGTAATGTGTTTAGGCGAAAGGGGTTTCAAGGCATCCAGAAATCCAAAGATGGCCAGCAATAAATGTTTGTTGCAAAACATTTGTGTTCATGAATTCGCTGAATCAAAATGTAATGAAACCAATGTTTGTACTGAAGATGATGATGTTGAAAATGAAGAGAAGGATGAAGAGGAAGAAGAGGCGGAGGAGGAGGATCAGGACGAACAGTAAAAGCAAAGGAATGAAAGCAGGAAGACGAAACTGATGAAATGATGATGTCGCCATAGTGGTCTCAACAAACATCACTCCAGCCAAGGAAGGCGTTGGGGGGAAAGAGAGGGGGACGAGGTGAAGATTCAACAAGGTAATCGTAAAGATGGATGTCGTCAAAACAAATTTCCAAATCCAATGGGCTGATGAGTCGGCACAGTGGCATTATGTAGCATATGAGCTCATATGTTGCCGGACACTGCTGAGTTTCAAGTTTAAGTCGATTTAAAAATAACAAATCCTGGCACACAAAAAACATGTAGAAAACGGCAAAAGCAAAGCGATTAAGGACGCTCCCTAGGGAAACCGCTGAGTCCAAACGCTTCACATTCGGTCACACATCTCTGGCCGTGTCTGTGAAGGCAGCCAAGCCGGCCGACATAATTTTTTGAAGATGCACTGAATTTGGGTCATCTTGGGTCATGGTACTGCGGACATTTTGACGTAAGCGACTAGGCAGGACATTGTTAGTGCAACACATGGAAGTCATGTGAAATCAGTGGTAGATCACAATGTTTCAATATCACGCAGAGACACTTCTTCAGGTGATGCAATTGTTTAGTTACATGACGGTCATGCCATGCCGACCGCATTCTCAAAACCAACGTAGTTACCAATGCGATCATTTGCATCGAGATTTCCTGCGGTATCAAGATACTGCAAATGGTTTGAGTTCATGTACCACATATGAACTATGCAGATTGCAGTCACAAGGTTGTCTTAACAATTACATTGTGTTTTAACTGAAGCGCAGGTCAATTCGTTCTTGTCATCGGTGGTGATTTCAACACTCAATTACTCAAAGGGTTGGGTGTCAAATTGTTGCCGCCACTGAGGGTCATCATGTTCGCATCGAGAATCGCAAGTAATGACGAAAAGAAAAACCATACCTTACCTTAAATGTGTTTTTCGTGGTTCCATGGGCGTCAAGCGGCGTATTGTTTTTGTTTTCAATTTTGCCAACTTCGATTTGTGCAAATAAACGATGATTTGAATGTGGGAGTGTTCCACTGAATAATTTGTGTGAAAAATTAAATTGGAAAAAAAACGAATGCCTTCCACAACGAAACCCCTGGAAACCAGCCGTCGATGAAACAACTGATCTTATGAAATGATGATACTGAACTGCGAAATAATTGAAAAGATCATGACCAGCAACTCGCAGGAACATTTTTTCCCAAAGCGCCTGCAGTCTGCGGCAACACAAACAGTTTAAGATGTTGAGACAAATTTGACTGTTTAAACGATTTTCAAACACGACCTTGGCAAACTATACAGAATCAGAATATGCGTTTCTGTGAGCGGGAGCGCAACTTTTCTCGAACCACAATGGGCCTCACGAGTACTGCATGAGTTTCCCATGCACTGCCATGAAACTTGTTACACTTCTCATACTGATTTGTGCTGCCATCCGTGTGCAGAGTGAATCCAAAAATACTACGCACTCCTCCTCGACAATGTGCAGTCGAAACTCTCATTGTCGTACTGTATTTTTCTTTGCAAACGTCCAAAGCGCATCCCCAGCGTTTTGCTGGGCATTCACTTCCAGAAAAAATTTGCCACTGTAGTTTCAAGTTTCCTGTATGATTGCTTCAGCCTCTGTGTTTTCATTTCTCAAACTCACATCTGTTTCTTGTCCTGTTTCTGCATGCGCTCTCTGTTGAATCAAGCTCAAGGATCGATGAACTCCCATGGTGTTATGGGCCAAGAGATTGGGTTTTTCCTGCGCATCCATTGCCAGAGCATGTTCTGCCTCAATGCCCATGGGAAATCGTACAAACCCTCCTATCTCACCCACTGCAAAATGAAGGCCACGAAGGTAATCATGATCCATTGAAGCTAACTGCTTAGTTTCAGTCAGTTTTCCTTCCAGCATCATTGTTTGATTGTGAAGGGTGTCGATCCTTTTCTCCTGGGCACTGATGTATTGATTTTCATCAGCAACTTGGTTCCAGCAATGGTAAACGTCGCTCTTGACCTCCCACAAACGTTTTTCGAGTTCTTCCACTTTACAAGTCAGTTTCTTCCAAACGCACCAAAATCTCCATGCAAAGAAACACCAAACAACCAGCAAGGCAAAAATTGCCATCCACACCCAATTGTAGTGGCGCTCAACCGGTTCAAAGTTGTCGTTGGGGCACATCTCCAAACCCTCCATGGAAACTGCCTCCACACCAAGAGTAGGCCCAAGGCCCTGCATGGAAACCATCACAGTGATTCGCCTGAGTGCTTTTGCCAGTTTGCTGATGTCTCTCCGTTGATTGTCTTGCTCCAAGAGACTGCTTCATATTTTTCCAGTCCAATAGGTTGGGTTGTTGTTGTTGCATCCACCATCCCAATTCCATAAAGCAAGAATACCATTCTGGCGCGCTGCAAGTTCTTCGTACCAACATCGCTGTAATTCCAAACTGTCGAAACTTGATGAACTATGACATCACCATTCAGCACCTTGGATTGCATCCACAACAGCTTGCCCGACAAATGACGAATACGTCCAACTCCTTGGCACGAAATCAATTGCCTGGCAGCTGAGTTGTCTGTAAACTGATGGTGTTCCACTGTCAAGCTCACAAGAAATTCCAAACAGCCTTTGATGTAGATTCCATCGCAGCATCCACTCACCATAGTGTGAAGCTCACTTTCTGCCGATGAAGAACGGTTTGTGCTACGTCGATGGGCCTTGTTGGAACTCCAGTCTGCATCGGTGAATGTTTCCAAGAGCCATTCTGTCTCTGCACGATGTTTGATTTTCCCTGAACCAGGCTCTGGAAACTGTAGTTTGATTCCAACATCACCAACATACTTCACATATCCAATCAACTTCCGAAGACGCTGAACTGAACACAACGTAGGATTTGACATTGCTGATGCAAGCTCTTTCACCCCAAACATCAAGTCTGCACGGTCTCTGGCCAAGTATAGTAAAAGGCCAATTACACTTCTGAACTTCTTTGAATCTTCTGCACTGAGAAACTGAGAGTGGTCTTCCTGCTGCAAGGAAGCGTCTGTTGGAACCTTCTGAACCCTGGCATGTCCAAAGTGCTTTTCAAAACACTCCACAACCTTTGAAGTTGCAGTACCAGGCACCAACATGATTCCATCGTCCATCATGACCAAGCGTCTCTTCAAGAAGCTCACTGCCGAGCCAACCTCACCAAGCACATTGTAACTCACGCTAAACTTCTGCTGCATCAAAGGTAAGAAGGTTTCAGTCCAGAACTTTCGGCTTCCTGTGAAAAGAAGGTCATCCACATGCAACATGAAAGCGTTCCTACCACATTTTGCCAAGCAAGGTTGAACATCACACCATTCAAACTGCATGCTCTCGGTCACAAAGTTTCTGAAGAACCAATACCACGCCTTTGCTCCCAGTCGTTGGCCTGGAAGGTTTCTCAAAACCACATACTCTGTTCCATGCAACGTCACTGAAACCACATGTTCTTGAGGCACTTGAAGAAATGCCTCCTTTATGTCCAGTGAAGCAAGGATTTCATAATATTCTTCACCACCAAGCTCGCTCAACTCCAACTGTTTCAGTCTCTGTAAGAAAAGGATTGGAATGAGATTTGCTGTATGGCATCCAGTTGCAGGTGAGTACACATCGTCTCGTTTGTCGTGTGCAAATTCTCGAGCTACATGACGGCTCCTCCTCATCCATCTCTTTGTTTCACCCTGCTGCAAACTGCTGCCATCATCAAACATTTTCAACCTCCAATCATAAACAAACCTGGTAGTGAGAACTCCACTGACTTCTCCTTCAAACTTTGAACGCTCTTGCAAACTCCCATGCCAAGCAACCTCTGGATTTCCACTTCATCTGCCAACTTGTCAATCCATGGTTCTGGTTGTAGTGGCATGACATCAGTTGGTGAGTCTGACCACAGCGCTGATGGCACATTGGAAAACTGCAGTGTTTCTTCATCTCCACAGACATCATCTACGTACTCATCGTCAAAGGTTGATTCCAGCTGAGGTTCATTGCTGTAATCGTCCAGGGTGTCACCACCAAACTTGACTGTTCTGATCATTTTGTCTTGCAGTTCTCTCAACATCCCAATGCGCTGTTTCTTCTGACCTTCAACACGTGCTTTCTTGGCTTCATGACTTTCATCTTCAACATCATCATCATGAGCATGTCTGGTTGGTGAAGGTCGAGGACTTGAAGGCTGCTGGAGCAAACGGTCATCAAGAGGCGTCCTTGGGACATACAAATCATCTCAAGTTCATCCTCCATCTCTTTGAGGAAGCTCATGTCAATTTCATCCTCATCACCAACTACGCTAGGATTCCCAGCTGAAACTGGGATGTGAACTCCATCATCTTTTCCTTCTACTACTGCTTGTGTTTGAGCTGTGTCTCCAGTAGGTCGCAAAGGTCTTCGACCCTGGTCCTCATTGCCCATGGCCTGCTTTTCCTGTTCTTCACGTTGCTCCTCGTGAGCCTTTTTCCTAACTGCTTCACCATCAACATCATGCAGTACTGATGGAAGAACAGGGCCCAAAGGAGGTTGTTGGGATTCAGGAAGTGGTTCAACTGAACGTTTTGTAGGGATCACACGGCCCCCAAAGCCTGCTTTGAACTTCCAAGTGGGTGCATCAAAATGAATGTAAAACCCAAGGTATGATTTCCAGTCAGTTTGAATACGCCTTGCACTCCTTGAAAGCATCACACCTGAGCCAGTGTAGACCACAAAAGTGTCTTCTGTCTTTCCCAGCATCAGGACGCGCTGCCATTTAGGATTTCCCTTGTGGCTGGTGTGAACATATGCAAACATCGGTTCACCAAACTCAGCAAGCTTACCCATTGTATGGCTTTGAGTAGACCAGTTCAAAAGGTGTGCAACCATGTGTCACTGCAAACCTGTTAAGCAGCCAACTCGCATGACGCATTGCCCAAGACCAGATACTGTTGTTTGTGCTGAGCTCCATTGAAAGTTGCTCTTGCAGTCGATACATCAGAGATCCAGCTAGGCTTCTGACCCTTTGCACCGTGCTTTCACACAGAGAATTGCCATGACTGTAAGCTGCTGGGGTCTTGTCACGTGTTGCCAAACCCAAAGCAAGCCTGGCACGTACTGCTCTTTGTTGGACCTGTCGAATGCTGGGCTCATTGTCGCACAAGTAGACACACTCTGAGTGTCTCAACACCTGAGTAAATTGCAGAATCTCACGCACCATCAGGTCAAACTGTGATTTGGCTTGAATTGGAACACAACCAGTATAGTTGGTCTGTGAGTCCACCATGACAAGTGCAATGACCTGATCAGTGTTCTGCATGTTGCCATCTGCTGCAACTGCACGTGTATACGCAAAATCAAAGGAAATCGTTGGGACTTCACCAGCTTTCACACCATCATTTCTCATCTGTCTGTCCTGCCTGGACCTGTGAGCCACATATGCTGGGCACCAATCCCTAAAAGGAACATGAGTCAGCTGATGTAGAAGTTGCTCCTCCTCAGATGGAGGCTCTGCCAAATGCTGAGGTCGAGGAAGTCTTTGCTGTGCTGCCTCTGCTTCCTTTGCTGCAATCAACGCTGCCTGCAATTCAAGATGCTTTTGGAATTCTCATAGCCTCTCAAAACAACGCTTCTTCCCACCAGAAGTTGACAGCTGAAAGAATGAGCAAGCCTTACGCATTGTTGCCAGTGCAGTATCCTTGTAAATTTCAACTCCATTGACATTCAAGTGGTCACCCCTTTCAGGAGATAAAACAAGATTGCCTTGAACTTCTGCACCTCCCACATCTGCTCTTTGTGGATCAATGATGTCACAACAATTTCTTCATCCTCTGGGGCTAAGGGCGCTCCAGGTTGCATGTCAACGTTTGCCTCCTGTTGCAAAAGAGGCTGAACACCTTCATCCAGCAAGCTAAAGCCCATGACTTGTGCGTAGGTGGCTTCTCAGCATCTGTGATGATTGTCAAAACATATCTTTCACCTGCAAGTCCATGAAATTCTGCTGACAAATCAATTAAAGGACCGGATAACCCCACAAATCAACTTCTTCCAATGATCACCAAGCAGATGTGAAAATGCGATGGGAAAGGGAGGAAGGAAAGGAAATGGTGCAAGACAGGTTGGGCGAAGTATGTGACAAAGTTGTGTGTGAAAGAGTTGTGTATGAAAGAGTTGTGTATGACAAAGTTGTGTGTGAAAGGGTTGTGTGGACAAAGTTGTGTGTGAAAGGCTTGTGTGACAAAGTTGTGTGTGAAATGAATCTATGACAAAGTTGTGTGTGAAATGAATCTGTGACAAAGTTGTTTGGAAGAGTTTTGTGTGCCACCAGAGCTAGTCCAGTGCCATAAGTGCCACACCGGCCACGCAAAGTGAAAGTCGATGTCGCCAAGTGCAACGCCTGCCACGCAAAGCGACGATCTATTTCATCAAGCGCCACACCCCCCACACAAAGTGAAGGTGGATGTCACAAGTGTCACGCCTGCCACACAAAACGCCGCGGCGTCCCAGCGCGGCCTCGGGAACCAAGTGCGGAAGGCTACAGGCCTTCGAAACCTCTACTTGGGTCAGCGTCCAGGACGTCGTCCTTAACAAACTAAGACCGTCCACGCAACCAAGTCAACCACTCCCAGAGCTCAGCCACTTTTACCA
>Ga0126342_10016533_pt1 | contig 12849 bp, 10 predicted proteins | sample Cyp1metagenome_FD_92528 | JGI IMG/M metagenome (GOLD analysis project Ga0126342, IMG submission 92528) | Coral microbial communities from Lord Howe Island, Old Settlement Bay, Australia - Cyphastrea 1 metagenome | ecosystem: Host-associated > Invertebrates > Cnidaria > Coral ...
ACCTATTTGCGTGCTTTACCACCCATACTCGGTCAGAACTGCATGTAGCTGCATGTGTTACTTTTCAATTGTCGGGGTCCCATGTTTGCAAAGTTTTCATCAGGAAATTTCTCCTCAAAATTTTGGTCAAAATTTTCCCGTCGGTTTTCAGGATGTCGGGTCAAAATTTTCCCGTCGGTTTTCAGGACGTAACATCCTGAAAAAACTTTTCTATCTTCTTGGGGGACACTATATGTATATATATATAATAGCTGGATCAACGGACTGGGGAACTTGCCAAATATATCCAGCTGGTTATAACTACCCAAATATCAACGGGAAGTTTTCTGCAGCTGGAAAAACATGCGAAAAACCAGCGACGATCGGCTCACCACGAAGAATCGAACAGAAGAACAGAAGGCAAAATGGTAAACGAACAAAAATGCCATTGAGAATTGAGAATCCCCATTTCATTCCTCCCCAGCTGAGTTGGCCACCAACAGACGATGTTCACTTCGGCCCTGTATGCCGAATTGGATGGTTTCCACAAAGGCTATGGAATCCATATGAAATCCATATGAAATCAATAAATCCATATGAAATTCATGGAAATGACTGACATCGTTTCCAACTGACATCGGGCTAAATCGCGGGGGGGTGGCATATTTTTGTAGCCTAGAACTCCCTGCTGTTGCTGATTAAACCATGCGATTTTTTCCCTGCTGTCCAGATTCAAACATAGATATATTATCTTTGGGGGTTTCCAAAATGGATGTTCCATACATATGTATATGATATAATTGTATGTGTATTGTGTATATATATATATAATACCCTCTGGTAAACAAACATAGCCATTGAAAATGGCCATGTATAGTGGATTTACCCATTAAAAATGGTGAAGTTCCATAGTTATGTAAACATTTACCAGAGGGTAAATCATCATTAATCCCCATTAATCACGATTAATTATCATTATGAACCATTATTAACCACTATTAACCACTATTAACATCATTATGGATTCCCCATACATACGGTGGATTTTCGCCTCATGGTCTGCCATTAGTTTGGCCATTGCCCAGGCGGTGTTGGCAAGGCCTGGGGAAACGGCGAGGCCTGGGGTGATCGTGTTGGATCTACTATGGTGATATCATGTGAAAAAAACATGGCACCACTATATATCTGGGTAAATTATAATATTTCACTAACCTGAATTAAGGCCATTTGGGGATGATTCCCCTTACTAACCATGATTTCCAGTGAGGTCGCAGTGAGGTCGTTATAATTTACCCAGATATATGGATTTTGAATGGGATTTTCATGGTGTTTAATGGGCTTTTAATGGTTCTTAATGGGATATAGGTGTATGGGATGTTTCTGGTTGGTGTACCTACCCCTCTGAAAAATGATGGAGTTCGTCAATTGGGATGATGACATTCCCAACTGAATGGAAAAATACAACATGTTCCAAACCACCAACACTATATGAGACTTGGGTATCTGTGAAAATGAGGGACTGACCCCCAATTTATGGCAAATTGGATGATGAAGCAGTGGATGGAATGGGTTACCCTCCTCAGACATACCCATATGATGTTATGTACGGTTTTTTTTCCAGTAAGTCCACTAGTAGTATATCTAAACATCCCCCGGGGTCGATCAACCATAGTCAATTAGTCAATCTTCAGTTCTGGTTAACTATCACCATTTATAGAATCAAGAAGAATTAAATCCCATGTCATTAAGTCATCAATTCTGATGGCTTAAATCCTATCCTGAACTATCACCATTTTTATGCTTTCTCATTGGTTAAATCATTTGTGAAATCGAAAATGACCATTTATAGTTTATTTACCTATTAAAAATGGTTATTTTCCAAGGTTATGTTAGCTTGCCAGAGGGTAAATCACCATTAATCCCCATTAGTCACCATGATATAATTATCATTATTAACCACTACTAACCACTATTAATCACCATGATAATCCTCCAATTTTTTTATCCCCATGAATCACCATTCATTATCATTATTAACCACTATTACCCTCTGGTAAATTAACATAGACCCTGGTAGTTGTTGGGGTTGGAAGATTAGTTTCCATTAAGAATTGGTGATTTTCAGGGTCCAACTGTTTATTTATCAGAGGGGTATATTATTACATTTAAGTGATATTAAGTGTAATGATATATGTATCTATATATAGATATAGATATAGTCTAATTCATTATCATTATTAACCATTATTAACCACTATTAAAACCACTCACTATTAACAGAGGCTCAATCCTTCAAATCCACCAGAATTTTTTCGTCCGCCTTGCGCTTTGAAGTCCGGCAGAATCTGCAGCGCCGTCCAGGCCACCGCCCGCGCCGTGCCGGTTGTGCCGTCCTGCCGGGCGACAGCGAAGCTCCAGGCCTCGGTAAATGGCGATGGAAAAGTCCTGGAAAAGCAGGGGACAAAATGGAGAAAAACCATGTTTTTTTGGGGAAAAATGGAGAAGAGCCATTGTTTTTTTGGGGAAAAATGGAGAAAAACCATGGTTTTTTGGGGAAAAATGGAGAAAAACAATGGTTTTTTATGTTTTTTTGGGGGAAAAAATAGGGAAAATCATGGAAAATCCTAAAGTTGAAAACTCTGAGATCGTTTTTGCTGATCAAATCTGGAACTTGGAAAGAACACCAGGGTCACTTGGAAAGATGCAAGAAGGCTCGACGCTTGAAACAATTGGGGTCCAATCCAAATCTTCATCATCAGAGTACTGAAGGTGCAATCAGACATATCAAACCATCTAACTGGATCTCTGAACCCATTGGCTTTTGTCTATAAAACTCATGAAAAACTTGGTGCTGCTTGAAGCAGCTTGGTGCACGTCCAATTGCATCCGAGGCCATGTTGAATCCATCCCCCATCAAAATATAAAAGCCCCAAAAGGAAACTGTGAATCTTGGGATAGCCGTGGGACATGAGAATTGCAGGTGATTACAGCAGACTGCTTAATATTTGTATTTATTTCATATATATATATAAATAAAAGGTTTTAAAAGAAAAACAATAAACAACAATTGATACATAACCCTACTGTACTGCATTGGAGAATAAAACTGCTAACAAACATTTAAAAAATGGGTGTGTCACGCCCATCCCACCAGCCAAGTCACCACATTGGAAAGGCCATGGCTATCTAACTCATTCAGCCTCTCCATAGCACAGGCGCCTAAGACCTGGAAAGCACAGTTCAACTTGTGGAAACCGTCAAAATCTTGCTGGGAAAAAGCATGGTTTTCCTATAGTTTCCTCTCTATTTCCCAATTGAAGTGGTAAAAATCCGGAAAGGACAATAAAAACATCAAAAGACTACAGTATATTCCCATCACCAGTCTATCATCCCCAAAGAGATAGAACAGTTTATAGATGGTCCAACGATTTTTCCGGGGGTCCAAGGCCTTGAGACTCCTGTGCACAGAAGACCAGCCACCCCAATCGGAAGCTGCGCCCCTCGGGGCGTAGCCCTCACAGGTGATCGGAAGATGATGATTGAACCAGTGGATGGGAGGCCCGAGTACCCCTTACCCTTCATGGGCCCCAAATTATACCTGATCGTATACTCCCCCATAGTTGGACCCTTTTCTGGACAGGCACGCTGTCAGGTCCCCATTTTTGCACGTTTTTTTCTGGAAACATCTTCTGCATCAATTGTCCATGGAATCATGAATATCATTTTTCCGCAAAAAATAGTCCAATATCATGTGAGCTATTGTGAGCTCACGCCATATTCCAAGTAGATGTTGACGGGCCCTGGGAAAAACAACTTACCTGAGCAGTGTTCAAAATCCCTATATCATTCCATTATACTGGTTGGTTTATAGATTCCCCTATTGGACTATTGTAATCCCCAATATATTGGGTAGTATCATCCCCTATAATCATCAACCAACAGGGGTTTTGAACACTGCTCACCTGCCTTTAGTCACCATGCTTTACAACTTGCACACCTTACATTATGGCAGAATAGCTCCCAGGGAACTAGCCTGGGGTGAACTTATGCCGGACATGTGTTTTCACCAGTTTGCGGTCCAAAAAAACATCGCAGTCAGTGGGCGACAGTGATCCACACTACACTAGACTATCACTATATATATATGATATATCATTACACTTGATATCACTTAAATGTAATAATATATATATATCACTTATATGGAGAGCGCGGATTAAGAGCGAAAAAACGCTATGGCCATAGGCGCACCTCCATGCTATCAGACCATGGGCCCACCTTGGCCAACGCCCACCTCGCGCGGGAGGCCGTTGAAGAAGCTGCTAACAGGGACAACGCAACGAAAAAGTGTAAATACCATACATGATATACTACAGAATATATCTATATATTATGCATATCATACTAGCTTCAAAGTATATCATAAAACACTATAAAACATATATCATATATCATAGAATTATACATTCATAGATTATTAATGATAATCAGTGGTATGTTGCATATTTACCTATCACTGTATAAATTATTGTATATACATATGTAGTGTGTGTGTGTGTGTTTAGGACATAAAATAATCATGTTGCCTAACATGCAGCCGGTGCCCCTCAGCTCCAGACACCGCTTTGGAGACCTCCTTGACATGCGGCACTTCGCCCTGGGGTCCGGGTTGCACCTGGGCTGAGGTCGAAGGATTCGAAGGGGAAAGCAAAGGACCAACAAATTGAAGAATTTGGGGGCAAAAAAAACAGCTAGACTGCAAATGTATCTTACGAATTTCTAGAAATACCATGGCAAAATGTCTCAAAACATATTTACAAAATTCTACAAGCATATGTTATAATTCGATATAATTATAAAAGCCTGCATTGAAAATTGCGCTTTGTACCCTGAAAGGCAGGCATGAGATCCATAATCTTTCAAGTTCAGTATGATATGTAGCCACCTCAACACCAAGTGCAATCCACTGCTGTCCGCAGTCTCATGGAGCTTTTCCTTCCAAAAATGGATGGCTGGTCGGGTTAATATATCCCATCTATAGCAAAAGATTAAATTATAGTAAACTACATTAAAGTACACATCCAGTTGGTTTCACCCAAACATCGTATAATGTACATTTGTGTTGGGTATATCTCAATTTTCCTGAATGACTGGTGCTTATACCCGTTTATATTGGTGGCACTGGTCCTGGTCGGTTCATCCAGATAAAATATCAGCTTTTTTTCGCCATGTTTTCCTGCTTAAATCATGTTACTGTAAATCCCCATTTTTGGGGGTAAATGGATTTTTGCCACTTACCCGCGTGGGTAATCAAACATGCCTGGGATTTAGAGACCCAAAGTTCGATGAGTTTTATCCCAGGCTCTGCTTCTGCCGCGTTTTTGGCCAGCTCCGCCAGCTGCTCCCGCAGCGGCGCTGAGTGGCGCAGCTGTTGGAAATCTGTGGATTTGGCGATGCGATGCAATGCCACCACCAGATGCACCACATCGAACTCCTGTTTTGCAACTCGCAGTTGGTGATTTCTGGTCCAAGGATTTTCCTTGGAACCTTTTTTTACATGTTATTTTGAACATCTATATAATCATCTATATAGATTTAAGAATATCTAATTATACCGAAAACGCAAATCCAATATTATATAATCATCTAATTATACTATACTACTATAAGAACATCTAAATAAGAATATCTAATAATATCATCTACCCTCTGGTAAATTAACATAGCTATGGAAAATCACCATTTTTAATGGGAAAATCCACTATAAATGGTCATTTTCAATAGCTATTTTGACATAACCAGAGGATATCTTTCACCTATCTTCCGTCCCGGCGATTCCACCAACAAAACCCCCCCGGTCCTCGAGGTGGTCTTCGGAGGCCTGAAGCACCTCCCGCGTGGTCCAACTCTCAGCGAGCTCTTTGCTGATGCGCACACGGGTCTGCATCGGTGTCAGGTGAGCCATACGTAAGTAGCACTGGATGGCTACCCTCCGGTCATCGGGGATCACAAAAAAAAATGAAAAATGGTATATATGTCCTAATGATGGCTGGGATTGCCATGGTTAATATTTATTTACGATAGTTGTTTTAAACTACGAGATCGGGTAATTGGGAGGGTTTAATGGAAAATCTACCGTTGAAACCATGGTACCCTCCGGTAAACTAACATGGCTATGGAAAATAGCTCGTTGAGAGATGATTTACATATTGTCATATTGAAAATGGTAATTTTCCATAGTTATGTTAGTTTACTGGATGGTACAGGTGTTTCCCTATAATGTTTCCCTTAAATTCAAGCAATCATTCCAATGATTAATAGTTAGAACATGTTGGTTAATAGGTTGGTTAATAATTACATCCCATCCCATCATATAATATATCATTGGGTTACTAGGTAATTATCTGGTATCCCTATAATGTGTTATCATATGTCATGACCGATGACTATCCCCAACACACCAAATCTATCCAAATATGTATTATATATATATCCAAATTGTATGGTACAAGTCGCTATCATAGCCAATCAACAGGGGTACCTTCAATGGCCCAGGAGTTGTACCTATTGTATTATATACGTTAATATATTATACTTGTTTAACGCCTTGATTGATAACCACGACTGTTCCAAAAACCGCCGGAACAGTCGTGTCTTCACAAAAACTTTCGGATTTCACCCAAATTCGAAAGCACTGCATCAGGACATGAAAAAGGGGTCACATCTGGCCAAAATTAGATACCAAAGAAGATCTCTGTTGCAATGGCTCAAAATTGCCAGCCATTCTCGCTTGACAGCCCCAAAATGCCCCAAATCACAAGCTGATCAGATCTGATCAGGGACATGGCTACTCTCAAATACCCTGCCCCCCCACCAAAAAAAAATAGCTGAGTTGTATTATATCAGAACATACTAGTTGGTAGATGGTAAACATCCCATTATAATCCCATTATTTAAAGTGGTTTATAGTTACCTAACTAATAGTGTCCATCTTCCCTGCGGGACATGTTGGGACCACATCTTCCCTGCCTCTCCAGGACCAGGCTTTGAAGGACGAATATGGGCTGGCCTGTGGCAGGATTCAGCATCGCTTGCAGGTGGCATCTGATGGATCAGCCATGTCGACAATGACAAAAGTGTAGATATCAAATAGATACCCTCCAGTAAATTAACATAGACCCTGGTAGTTGTTGGGGTTGGAAGATGAATGTTTCCACTAAACATTGGTTATTTTTAGGGTCTATGTTAATTTACCAGAGGGTGCAATTTATAGCTAAAATTGAATTGCCATCAAATTAATATGAGTACAAGCGTTTAAAAAGTAAAGAGGTGTCCTGTAAAGAGTATGGTTTGGTTTGCAAATCATGGCATTGCCAGGCAGCATCATGTACTCACCTACAATCAATGGCCATTCCAGGAACCTAAATTGGAGGTACCAACCATATATAAGGCCTATATAAGGCCTATGTAAGGGAATATCCCCACAAAATATGGCCTTATATGGTACAGTACCTCCATTTTAGGATCCTGGAATTCCCATTGATACAATGCCCTTATACGCACTCTGCTTGCTACGATGAACTGCCCTGCCTCGAACTTCCAGATGGTCGACCCTGGAACTGCCCCTTCTGCCCCTGCAGCAGCTGCCATGGAGTGGCAGACCCCCCGTATCAATCAATACCAGCCAAACATACTCTCCAGTCTACTCACAGCAAATTGCAACTTCAAAATCTCTAGTGGGCCCATTCTCAAATGGGAAAGTTTTTTTTGTTGAACGCAAATGGCAGAACTTCCAGCCAGCCAGGTGAGATGTCTGGACACTTGGTGAGATGTCTAACATCTGGCTGCCGAACTTGATTGACTCTCAAAACAAGGATGGTTGAATTTCCGTTCAATAGAAAAGGTATGTAAAGATTAGCAATAATCTCCTCAAATGAATCTCAAAAACGACCCTGGTTCTAGATTTTGGATGATTTTGGATGATTATTGGATGATTTTGGATGATTTTGGATGATTTCGGATGATTTTGGATGATTCTGATCCCCCGTTCACGTCAGGCTTTCGCATATATATATATTACATTGTATTGTATTGTATTGTATTATATTATATTATATTGTATTGTAATATATTATATTATATGATATTATATATTATTATATTATATTTTATATTATATTATATTATATTGTATTATATTATATTATATTATATTATACACAATCAAATACCGTCATATGCATCAAGCTTAAAAACTCGGGGTGGAATGCAACAAACCCAATAACGTGACACGTCCCCTATAAGCCATGACGATGGATAGTCAGGGTGAATCCATCCACCAGTGGTCAGGGTGTATGATCCCCATGAAATCCCCTAAAAAAATACCATGAAATCACCATTTTTCATAGTTAAATCATAGTTAAATCATAGTTAAATCCCATCATAAACCACGATTTCGGTTGGTTCACCGCCATGATCCCAACATCATCCGGCACCAAACGTCACCTCTTGCCACAGCTCACCCCACGGCCGCTCGTGCCACGGCTCCCGGTCGCGACCAGGGGCCCAGTTGGCCCAGAGATTGCCTGGTGGAAATGGCTGGACCATGGAGATTCTATAATTATGCTACAAGATATTGGTAAGAATATGTAAGAATGGTATAATTCTATGATTGGTATAATAAATAATAACGGCACGGTATAACATGGTATAGCCATAGTAATTGCTAGTGCTAGGTATGACTTCTAGGATGTTATAGTCCTGGAAATCTACTATATTTCATCAATGCAAATTGTAAGATGGCGGATTTTTGGATCGGTTGCCAGTTGCCTGTTACACCCAGTTACGTCAAGAAACGTAAGAAAAAGCAGTCTGGCGAAGGGATAAAGCCAACCATATGCCATAATTTCGTAGTATAAAACAATGTAAGAGAGATGATCTATCAATTAGCCTCTGGTAAACTAACATAGCTATTAGAAATGGCCATTTATAGTGGATTTACCCATTAAAAATGGTGATTTTCCATAGCTATGTTAGTTTACCAGAGGGCAACATCTTAGTAACCAAAGCTTCAGCGGATGCTGGTGTGCTGGGATGTGATCGCCCTCAAACGACTCTGATCTCGTCAGGAAAATGGGACAAAAACTGCTGGAGGTGAAAAAAACCAGCGAACGCCGTCTCCACTGTAGGTACTATGAAGTTTACCCTCTGGTAAACTAACATAGCTATTGAAAATGGCCATTTATAGTGGGTTTAACCCATCAAAAATGATGATTTTCCATAGCTACGTTAAATTACCAGAGGGTAATGATTGATGATATACGAATTTCTATCCTTTTGGAGATCATTAATATTTGCAGGAGCACATGTCACATTTACACTTACTAAATCATTGTATATACTCAGCAGCAAACCCAGCGCCGATATTCAACTTACCAATCTCTTGTGGATATCCCCGGCTCTGGTGCCCCTAAAATGGCCTGTAGCATCATGGTCGCTTCATGTTACACCAAGACATCCAGACTTCCACCTGGATGGACCTGAAATCATCAGAAATCTGCCCTGAGTGCATCATGGGACCCTGATCCATCCCGGAATCCCACCTGCATCTGTCGATTCCTTCGCTTCCTTCGTTTCTTTCGTTTCCTTCCGCACGATGTGCGACGACACCATGCGGTGCACCGCCGACGCGTCCAGCCGCGCCGCGCGCCGCGGCACCGCGTCCGCGTCGGACGGAGGTGGTGCTGGCGGGGCATCCGCTTCGGTGCTGGATAGGCTGACCTGGAATGATTGGTTTTGGTTTGGTTCGGATATATTGAAGCATCAGAAATAATGAAAAGCTTAGGGGTTGAAGAATCATGATCTCTCCCAGTCAGGAAAATTAAATCATGGGAGGTTCACTTTTCTTCAGCCAATCATTTTGAGCAAGACATGTTGTCCCTTATATGGGTGCACAACAATTACAGCCTTTTTCCCTCCAGTAATCAAACATGGCAATAGAAATTCCACTATAAATGGCCATTTGAATCATAATGAAAATGATCTATGATTATGACTTGAGGATTTTCCAGCAAGCCACGTTTGATCCCCAGAGGGTAATGGAAACCTTGGGACTTTCAGCTCCTGTCATCTTCCATCCCATGTCTCACCAGGTGCGGTCCAGGTGCTGAAGCTTCGGATACGGATGCCACGTCAAACATGACATGCCTCCGAAGCGTCTCAGTCACTGGGCGTTTTGCCAATTAGTCTCGGGATCTCCATGTTCATTTGACCTGGATGGGAAATATCGAAATACCATGAACTACCTATTATCAAGAGGAAGTGAAACATAGTGAAACTACAAGCAGAAATGCTCCGGGAAAAAAAACTCTCCCATCAATCACCGATTGTCAGCGTCCGATAGTTGGCGAATAGATTTCTAACAGCTTGATATAGAGTGATGCTTCAATATGTATCTATATAACAAGTTAACCTAAATCAGTACTTACTACTTCCAGAGACTATGGTTCAATAGTAGATTTACACAATTTTACATATATATATATATTTGGGACCATAGAGTGGGGGATGGGATTACTTGCTACATCTTGAAGCTACTCCCTGAGTTAGATTCATGTGGATTCCCCCCAAAAGCCTGGAGCCAAATCTGGTTACCTCTTCGCCATCCTCGACTCCCGGCGGGGGTTCGGCTGGGGTTTACCACCTGGAAAATGGTGAACTTCATATGTTTTCACATATGTTCACATATCTGGGTAAATTATAATATTTCACTAACCTGAATTAAGGCCATTTGGGGATGATTTCCCTTGTTAACTATGATTTCCAGTGAGGTCGCAGTGAGGTCGTTATAATTTACCCAGACATATGACATATTTGTGAAAATATGTGAAAACATGTGAAAACAATCCAGAAACGCCCCAGGAAAAGGTTGGGTCATGTTGGGTTCCAGGAGTTTCGATCTTCCAATCGCAGCAAATAGCAGGCTGACCGTGATCCCAATACTCTGCAGGGATGAAAATAACATAAGCACCTGCACCCATCTGCACCCCCCAACCAGATACGATCAGACACAACGTGAATCCAAGATAATCTGATCATCAATGATATTTCAATCAAAATTTACAGATGTATATTATATACATATAATTACATATTATATATATATATATGTGTGTATATATAATATATATATATATATGTATGCCCTGGGTATGTATATAATTGTATGTAGCTCCATTCCTCAAAGTATGACGCGCCAACACTTGATTCGCGGCTCCTGCTCTGGCTCCTGCTCTTCCAGGTCCAACTCCTGGCCGTTTTAGTGTTTTTTTTTGGCACAACGTCCCAAGTCCAAAAAAACTCCCTCTGGTGATTAATAGTTAATAGTGGTGATTAATGATGATTGGGAGGGATTAATGGTGATTATAATCATGATGATTCACTTGGTTAATAGTGGTTAATTGTGATGAATAATGATAATTGATGGTAATTGATGGTGATCAATGCAGATTTACCCTCTGGTGATTTCACATAGCTATGGAGAATAACTTTAATGGAGAAAATCATCCATAAATGGGCAATTGTCCAGTGTTACATTTACCAGATAGAGTAGATAATAGGCCCTGTTGCAATACCATGACCATGGCTCTGAAGTTCATTGGGATCATCCGCGGGGGGGTTCCCCCAACAAGCAGTTGTTTTTTGTGGTTTTCACTATGGCAATGAAGATTCCCTGATTCCTTATATTATATAAGGAATATTAAGGAATTCAGGGAATCTTCATTGCCATAACTATCATAGTGAAACAACTGAACCAAGCATTGATTTGGAGGTTTCCTCAAATGGGAGGTACCCCCAAATCATCCATTTTAATATAGGACATTATAGGACGTTCCATTCTAAACCATCCAGCTATGGGGTATCCTCATGGACAGATGCTCCTCGTGCTACGGGATGGTAGGGGACGGTAGGGGGTAGGGGATGTGTGATCACCAGTATCATAGCAAGGAACCTGGTAAATCAAATTCTGGTTGGTGGTTTCAGCCCCTCTGAAAAATATGAAAGTCAATGGGAAGGATGACATCCCATATATGAAATGGAAAATAAAAAATGTTTGAAACCACCAACCAGAATTAAACATGGCTGGAACAGCCTTTTTTTCATTGGAAAAGCATCTTTCAATGGGCACTGCCACTGGGGATTGCCCATGGCTAGGTTTGATTATTGGGGTATGTTGGTAGGCCACTGCTAGGAGATATGACGATGGAAAGAACACTCGTAATACTCACATACTCAATATTAATTGACCACAGGTTTGCTGTGGAAAACTCAAGTGGTTCTAACATGCAAATACAGTCCAGGACTATCTGACAAAAATCAACAACACTCCACCATGATCAACAATGATGAACCATAACTGTGATGAACCAAGATCAGTCATGAGTCATGACACACCACAATCACCCACGATCAAGCATGTTCAGCCAATATTGCTATGGGTCATTCTCCTTCAGAATGGTTTGCTGTTTAAAATGTCAAGCGCTTCGGTCCTGTGGTGCGAGGTCGGATTCCCAGAATTTTATACTCAATCATAATTTAATAAATAGTACCCTCTGGTTATTTAACATAGCCATGGTATAGATGGCCCATTTATAGTGGTTTCTCCCATTAAAAATGGTGGATCTTTCCATGGCTATGTTAGTCATAACCAGAGGGTAATTCCCAACGAACCAGGTAGTATCATCAACCATGTGAGCGATTGTGAAAACCCTAGGTTCACGGAAAGGACATCCACAAATTTGGGAAGGTCCCATCGCTTACCACACGTTTGTACAATAATGATATATGGTAAACTTGGGGGGTATCGCTTGC
>Ga0126342_10016534_pt1 | contig 12849 bp, 13 predicted proteins | sample Cyp1metagenome_FD_92528 | JGI IMG/M metagenome (GOLD analysis project Ga0126342, IMG submission 92528) | Coral microbial communities from Lord Howe Island, Old Settlement Bay, Australia - Cyphastrea 1 metagenome | ecosystem: Host-associated > Invertebrates > Cnidaria > Coral ...
CACCGTCGTCTTTCCCCTGAAAGACAAGAACTGATTCATCAAAACGAACTCCAGGCTTAGTGCTTCTCTTCTTGGGTGTCAGTGAAAAAGTGTCCACTCGTAAGGTGTGCCAGTTGCCACATTCTATCGCCAGGTCAAAGGCTTGTTCAGCGGCTCGCCACGGCGACAGAAAGGTCGGCTCAGAGAGGATTGTGTGAGTCCATTGACTACACTCATCAAAGGGCCTCTGATGTCCGTACACGTCGGTCACGAAGCATCGGCCTTGGCAAAAGGCTGCAAGTTGGAGTATTTGTCTCCAAATTGCTCCTCTTCTTCTTTGGTGCGTGGTCGTTTCGCCTTTGGTTCCAGCTTTTCGGCTGACTCGGAAAGATCCGACAGGCTGGTGACCACCTGGCGAAGTCCTTCTTGGATCTTCTGCGCATGTTCGTCTCGTGGCAGCTCCTCCTCTTCTCTGATGTCGGCCTCCTCCATGTCGTCGTCTGAGATCTGCAAGACTTCTTCCTTGTCCAGGCCCAGCTTGTCCGCCCTCTTCTTGGCACGATCCACTCGGCGTTGTACCCGTTTGAGATAGGCTGTGGCCTCTTGCATTCGGGTATGGAAAGAGGACTCTGAGGATTGAAATTGCGCAGTGTACTCTTTCCACTTCACCACTGATTGTTGTAAAAAGATACGCCACTGCGACCAGAGTTGCATGCGCGCCCGTTCTACTTCCATCAAGGACTCCTTTGCAACTCCCAGTTCCTTCACCGCTGCCAACAAGTCGTCCGTGCTCTCTTTGTCGTCTTTCTTCATCTCCTTGTGGACGAGATCTTGGAACTCTGGCGACAAATGATCCTCCTTTTTGGCTGCTTTGACGATCTTGTTGAGCTTGTATTGGGCGCTTTTCTCTTTCTTCTGCTCGTCCAGGACTTCGTCTGGCACATGAGCCTGTGGTGGTGGTGCCATAGCATGATCCACAGGCGGCACAAAAGGCATCATTGGCGTCACTGGCATAGGATGTTGCAAATTTTGCGGCATCCACGGAACTCCATGTGGTACAGGCTGTCCCACTAGCATCGGTGGAGGCGGAGGGGGAGGAGAGGCCAACTGCATATTCAAATGGTTGAAGCCTTTGCCATAGCCCTTGCCATCCATCATCGGTGGCGCAACTGGTTGATGCATGTTCCACGAAGATCCCGGGTGCCAGGGAGGATTGCTGTGCTCGCTCCTGGTCACAGGATGCGCCTCTGCATATTGCCAAGACTGACTGGCATTCTTCTTCCGAGACTTCTGCCTGGTTCTTTGACGAGGGCTCTTTTCTCGATAAGAAGTGTGCCGGCTTGGCCACTGTTGTTCCTGTGCAGCGCGCGGCTGCCCCTGCTGTGCATTGGTAGGGGCTGAGCAAACTTCCCAAGATTGCCCGCACAGGTCGCAGAACCATGCGTTCGGTGACCTCATCTTCCTGCAGGTCCCACAAAGCCACCCCTGCTGTGCGTTCGAAGCCATTGCTGCTTGCAGTCTTCTCAGGAAAGCCCCGTCCTTGGAATGATGCAAAGCTAGGATGGTTCTGATGCGCTTCAGCCGAACTGGTGACAAAGTAGCCCAACCAGTACGGTGGAGGAACCAGGCACGCCTCGCGTTGGCTCTCTGCCTCCGCTGAGCTCGCCGCAACGTAGGAGATGCCGTCGCCGAAGAACGGGAAGACCCCAAAGACCAATGCAATGATGTAGCCCAGGGGAAATGTCATACACGTGGAGGAACGCCGAGGCAATGTCAGAGATGCAAGCCCGAGCACCAAGACAAATACCGGAAGGTTCACGACCACGTCGATGTAGGTCCCAGCCGCTCCGCGCAGCAAAGGTGGTGCACCCCTGCGCAGTGGGCGCAGAGCACAAGGTAGCCAAGCAGCAAAGTCGCCGCTGCAATGGCACCCGTGGGTGTGGACCAGACCCACTCAGGTTGGCAGGCGGGGGGCGCTAGTCTAGGACCCCGAGCCAGAACCTTATATATATTATATATATATAATCCAAAAAACTAGATCATATACCGTCTGGTAAACTAACATAACTATGGAAAAACACCATTTTTAATGGCTAAATTAACTATAAATGGCCATCTTCAATAGCTATGCTGACATAACCAAAGGGTAATAGGAGTTCATTATAATCCATAACCACAATTCATTGGTTGAATCACGTTGAATCCATGAAACACTCGGGTGCTTTTTAAACATCGTGCCTAAATCCTTGGCCAGCCAGCTTGGATGTTGATCCCCTGTGGATTTAGCAATTAAACATTGTGATTTTCCATAGTTTTGTTAGTTTACCAGAGGGTAATCCATGGGTTATCCATGATCATTATCAACAATATGGTCCATGTGTCATAGGTATATAACCCACTAACAATATAACTCGCTATTGTTAGCCATCAGCCACTATTCTTAGTGGATCATATTTATTCCATGATGATCCAGAAAATATAATCCATAATCATCCATGATAATCATCAGTACAAACAAACAGTCCATGGATTAGTATGGATCATCATGATAATCGAAATAATCCATAAAAATCCATAATAAGCGATACCCTCTGGTAATTTAACATAGCTATTGAAATTTGCCATGTATACTGAGTTTTCCCATTCAAAATTGTGATGTTCCATAGTCACGTTAGTTTACCAGAGGGTAAATAATCATCAGTCCATGTTTCTTCGATTTGCCAAACAAAACTGCCACGTCGTCCGTCGTACGCGTGTGGCCTCACTTTGGACTCTCCCGGCAGGGCTACTGCTAGGCGCCACGGAAAACCTGCCATCTCAGGTGGCGTTGTCATAAGGGAGACCCAATGAATGGCAATTTCAAATAATTTTAATAGGGAAAAACATATATAATTTATATTTTTAATAGTTTGATAAGGCAAAAAATACATATCTATCTATATATATATACACACGAATTATAATACTAATAAGTAGGAAAAAAAAAATATGTAATCCAAAGACCATTGGACCGAATGCCAAGGCACTCCTCTGTAAGCTGGTGGATGCCCAGCAAGAAACTCACGAAGGCGCTGGTCAGCATAAAATGTGAACCTCACGGTGATGACGTGGTGCCCCAGTTGTTTGGCTAAGTTGGTGCTAATTCCAATAACTAGGATTTATGGTAGGGTATCCCATAGAAATAACCAGTTATAACTAATAGCCATGGCCATAACTATGGTTTATAACTCCAATAACTATGGTTTATGGTAGATATATCTATAATTATCTATAGTTAATGGGCTTTATAAACTAACTTATAACTGGGGGGGCACCACCTTGTGATGACGTGATAACACGTAGAAACACCTCCATCCCCGCCACAGTTTTAGGGCCGAAATACCACGTTTAAATACTCTTAAGTCAGCTATAACCCCTATTTATGGGATGATAAGCCCATTCATAACGATTGAGAACCATTTAACTCTGTAAAGGGTTTTAACCGCAAAATGACATGAAACATGTTCCATCCTGCGCTGTCATAAGGTGCAATGAGGATCTTCCAGACTTAGGGGTTGGATAGTGTGGATTAGGGTCCCATAGATCTTCAGATGCTCCATGGTGCTGGAATATTTACCTACATTTGGTTCATTTTTAGGGTAAATGTAGGTAAATATTCCAGCACCATAGAGCATCTGGGATCAGTCAAGATTTCCTTCTCCATTGATGTTGATTACAACTTTAAGAAACATGGCACACACCTTGAACAGAAACAAGTTGGGTTGTCAAAAATCGTCCAAACCACAATGAGATGTTTAACCACACACATAGGATTTATATATTGCTTTTATGTTCTATTCAGTTCTCAAGTAGAAATATACTGTAGAAAACATAATATTTTCTCAAACATGGAGCCAAACTACATATATGGAGGTTTCCTAAGAAAAGGGTACCCCCAAATCATCCAATTTATGTTTGAAATGTCCATAATAACCATTTATGGAAACCCTCATATCTGGATACTTCTACTAATTCACCAACCTGAAATCAAATGAAAAGTGTGGCCATTTGGGGGCCCAGTTACCCCAATCATCTGCCCATCACTTCTGTGAGGTCACAACGTGAATCGTTTCAATCCATGCCGATTTGTTCTTGTGTGTCCTATTCATTTAAAGCATGCCCTACACTCTGGTAATTTCACATAACTAACTATGGAAAATTACCATAGAAATAGCGTTCTTTTTCCCATGAATGCTGATTTTCCAGTTCGTTTTTTTGTAGGTTTCCCAGGCTGGGTAAATGTAGGGTCCAAATTTCCGATCTTATATTTGGATCCAGAAAATTCCTGGATAAGATATACAGCCTATAGATCCTATAGATGTAGGATAAGATATTCCTATAGGTCCAAAATATCCAAATGTATACTATGGTATACTATGGTCCATAAATACCACAGTTTTCTTATCCATTTCAATATTTTTCAATGCCTTTAGATCGATTTCCACCATGGATCCATAAAATTCCTCCAAATCATCCAAGCCATGAACGACCAACACTTCAATATTGAATTGGGATCATATTTAAGATACCCCCTTTAAGATATCAGTTTTTTTTTGAAAGACATATCTAATATTACTATTCATATATACCAATAGGATCATTTATGGTCTAAACCATCGTATACCATAGTATGCCATAGGATTTTTAAGGGTTTAATATTACTGTTATAATATAAACATGGATCATATATGAAAACGGATTATATACCATAGCCTACAATGTGCCCCCCAGTTATAAGTTGGTTTAGATTCGCGCCAGTAACTAGTTCGTTATAAATACCATAAACCATAGTGACATTGGACATATTTGCACCAACTTAGCTATCGAACGGGGGCCTCACATTGTAGTATCTGGGGTTAGTTCACCCACTTATAAATGGGAAAATAAGATAAAATAAGATATGCCCAGGAAATGGGGAAAAATGATTATAATGGGTTTATATAATGTTAGTATTATAATATAAAAAATGGATCATATATGAAAATGGATTATATACCATAGCATAAACTACTACCACTTCTCATTGCTTTATATTGGCCATCCACCCGGTGGGCCCCCGGTGGGCCCCCGGTGGGCCCGGGCCCACCTGTGGCCATCTGCAACTGCAGATCCTGTGGCCACAGCACCACATCGCCACCGCTGATGCCCAACACGAATTCCGAACACAGGACCTGCCAAAAAAAAGTCGCTGGAAGCAACCAGACCCCACCAGAGAGATGGGATGTATAGGTTATGTATATATACAATGTGGGGCCCTCAAGATAGCGTTCAGTTGGTGCAAACAACTCCAATAACTATGGTTTATGCTAGTTATAACTATACTTACTGGTGTTTATACACATGGAAGTTTCCCAAACTTAGGGTATCCCCAGCTATCATCCATTTTAAGTTCGGAGTTTCCATGAAATTAACCATCCAGCTATTGGGATCCCCCATTTATGGAAACCCCTCATATATACATATGTATATATATATATTCATATAATTATATATATATATATAAGTGGGGTTTAAACATAGGGATTTATTTTTCATAGGACAAAAACTACAGGAAACCATGGGGGTACACGGTTTTCTCATGGTATTTTCCATGTTTTACCCTCGAGGGTTTACCGAGGGCACGTCCTCCAAAATGTCCTTATGTAACCACTTCAAGGACTACAAGGGTAAGTCTGACACAGCGCAAGGGATGTAGATAATTAATCCAATACAATTAATGGCTACCACCAAATTGATGATCTTTGCGGTTTCCAGTGAATTTGTGATTTTGAAAGGAAAACAATCGATACGCACAACCTACAGTTATGGCCATTTACCAGTTATAACTGGTTATAAGTGGGACTATACATTCTATAAATGGGGTCATAACTGGTTATAACTGGTAAATGGCCATAACTGTAAAACACGTTAAAACACATGTCATTGAACGATTCGGACGGTAGGGATACCCAAAAAAAAAAACACCAGCCTTCAAGCGATGCCGCATCACGGCACTGTAGTGCGTCAGTCCAGCCACAGAAACGGCACAACTGAGAAGGTAAAGGCAGCCGGACATTCGTAGCACCAACCTCACCAGCCAGTGCCACCAAAGTAATCCAATATACCTCTGTTGATTGGTTAATAGAGGGGTGATACTAACTTGTTTTGGTGTGAAAATATTGTTTGTTGTTCTTTACCTGAACATTTACACATACAAACAAAACATGTTACAAAAAACTGAAGCAACGGGTGTCAATGAGTCATGTTGTTCCAAACAAAAATACATTTATTGTTGCTTTGTATTTTTTCATGCATAGATATAAACATTTACACATACATTAACAATATAATCCCCACGGCCCACAGGTGCCAGTATCCCCTATATATATATATGTACATGTATACGTACATATTGATACAGAATTGAAAACATATGTGTATATATATATAGATACATATGTATCTATATATATATACATATTTAAACATATATATATATATATATTACATACATACGCACATTTATAGTCATTTATACATGTACATATTTACCAAAAAAGTTTAACATACATGTAAATACACACACTCACATGTATGTATATAACAGTATATTCAATATATATATATAATACAAATCATCATGTATACATACTTAAGTATGTACATTTATTGATATCTATCTGTCTGTCTGTCTGTTTATCTATCTATCTATCTATCTAGCTATCTATCAATCAATCTATTTATCTATCTATTTATCTATCTATCTATCTATCTATCTATCTATGTATCTATCTATCTATCTATCTATCTATCTATCGGTCGGTCGGTCGGTCGGTCTGTCTGCTCTCTCTCTGTCTGTTTATCTATCTATCTATCTATCGATCCATCCATCTATCCATCTATCCATCTATCTATCGATCCATCCATCTATCATCTATCTATCTACAATTATTTACCCCATGTACCACAGCCACCACTGCCACCCCGCTGAGACACACAGGTTTCCAGGAGCCAGGTTTTGATCGCCTGGCTGGTCTCATAGGTGGCTAAAACGGGAAAATCATAGGAACATATGTCAATGGGAATTCCAGGATCCTAAAATGGAGGTACTGTACCATATAACATATTTTCTAGGGATATTCCCTTACATAGGCCTTATATATGGTAGGTACCTCCAATTTAGGTTCCTGAAGTGGCCATTGAATATGGGGGGGGTTCCATCAATGGGGAATCCCCCATTCATGGATGGCTTATAAATAAATGGCAAATATCATCCATATGTTTTACCTGGGGATAAACAGCCTAGAGGTTTATTAATCCAGGATTGACACTACGAGTATCTAAAAATGGATGATAACTGGGGGTAACCCTATGACTTAGGAAACCTCCATATGACGGAAACAAAAAGGGACATCACATGTGAACCATCCAGCGACCGTGGCGGGCATCGTTGGGTGAGCATTCCCTGCCCAATATATGAAATAATCACTGTTAGCCACCATTAATAGCTAGTAACCACTATCAACCACTATTAATCACCATTAACCACTATTAATCACAACCATTTTTGAGCCACTATCACCATGAAGCCATGAATCATCTTGATTGTGGCTATTGTCACTACCAACCAACCACAACCAATAATCATTACCACTATCAACCGCTATCAACCACTAGTATTCACCATCAACATGAATGAAAACCCTCATTAACCATCATTTTGATACCAATCACCCAAGGGGTTTTCCCCATGTATACTATATGTAGTATTAAGTATCATAATAACCATTGATTTTTACCACTATAGTAACCAAAATTAAGGTTATCCCATATATTATCATTAACCTATTAAAAATTGTGATTTATAGATGGTTTACCTATTAACCTATGATATTGTGGAAAATTATAATATTTCACTAACCGGAAATAAGGCCAATTGGGGATGATTCCCCTTATTAATCATGATTCCCAGTGAGGTCGCAGTGAGGTCGTTACAATTTAACCAGATTATATTGTGGAAAAAAAACATTTTTGAAACCACCAACCAGATGATGGTTGTACACCTTGATTCTCCCGGAGAATCCTCCCACCATCCGCCGACTCCGGCGCCTCAGCAACGCCAGGCCCAAGAGTTGCGATAGCCAGGCACCCAGCAGTAGACCCAGCGCGTCATTCTTTGCTAGCTCGGTGAACACCTATAAAACAGGTGAAGTAACGGACAAAAATGGTGAAACATGTGTGGGAAATGTGGGGGGAAATGCTGGTTCAACATACAGTAGTTTCTTCGGGGTAGATGATGGAAAACCCAACCGTTTGCTATGGAAATGGCTTATTTACTTGTGAACAATTGAATTTCGGAAAGGAGAAATGGTCGTTTCATATGGTGCTGTATGAGTTAATAGGGACAAAGATGGGACAATCATGGGATGTTAATGAACCCACCCTCCAGCAAACTAACATAGCTATGGAAAATTGCTTATTCATAGATGGTTTATCTATTAAAAACGGTGATTTTTCACATAGTTATGCTGATCTCTGGAACGTAAATGATGGAAAATGGTGGTTCAACATAGTTTGACCAGTTGTGTATAGCCAACCCCATTGACCCCATCTAAGTATAGATATATTTACTACATTTACAGAGTTCTAGTTGTAGGTTGTTAAACAAGGTTACAAACTACTGGACATCGTGATGGTATTGATGGTTTAACCAGTTATGTACCCTCCATTAAACAAACTAACATAGCTATGGAAGATGGATCATTTACAGTAGTTCGATGATTTACCTATTACATCTGGAGATGTTCCATAGTTTTTGGTAGGTTTACCATTAAAAATGATGATTTTCCATAGTTTTTCCCAAAAAAAATGATGATTTTCCATAGTTTTTCCCATTAAACATGGTGATTTTCCATCGTTTTTTGCAGGTTTACCAGTTATGTAAACACGGTAAACAGCAGTTTTCCTCACAACCAGCTTTAATGGAATCCGGAGAATCTCTATAAGGTTGGTGGTTGAGCTCGCCCCTCTGAAAAATGATGGACTTCGTCTGGGGTTATGACATTCCCAATATGAATGGAAAAATTATACCATTCATGTTCCAAACCACCAACCAGATTAACCACTATTAACCACTATTAACCACCTGTTCCAGTCACCACCAACCAGATATGGAAAAAATACTATTAGTCAGTTGGGATGATGATCCAATCTGGAAAAATATGAGTTCGTCAGTTGGGATGATATTATTCCCAATGTATGGAAAATGTACCAATTCATGTTCCAAAGCACCAGAACTTGTGTATCCATTTATTTTTTAAAAAACAATACTCTACATCAATGACGCCATGTTTGTGACACATCGTGTTATTTTTATTGAATTCATTAAAGATGTTTAAGTTGATCTTGTCGCAGATGAAATTCACCCCGCCCAAAATCTTTGGAGAGAACCTGGATCTATATAGAGAATTATAGAGATACCCGCTATAAATGTGGGGTATGTTGTTGATCCCCTGCCAACTTCGTTTTATGTTGTTAGTGTAATAAATCCTCCAATCTTATTCCGCAAAGGCTGAGAATCTAGGTGCATGGCTACAATATTTCTCCAGAATATGTGAATGTTAGATGTTGTTAGGCATCTATGGTAATATGGTAATATGATATATGGTTAGTTTGAATATGTGTCACAATATCTATGGTAATACCAAAGTCATGAGTTATGTGTGATATTGTTCAATGTGGCAGCAAAAAGGCTCCCATAAAGAAAACAATGGGACTTGCCAAGAAATAAATAACGGTGATTTGACCGATTCGACCATGAGGATTTGCATTGATTTACAATAGGTTTCTGGAAATTTGGTAAGGGCCCCAGTCATGCTTGTTGGCTGATATTCCCATCTAATCATAGACTATCATAGATATATAATGATATATGCCCACCATAAATACTCAATTCGGAGACGCCGAGTTCACTATTTCAGGACATTCGTCCAGTATACCGGCTCTAACCATGTACAGCTATGGCCATTTACCAGTTACAACTGGTTATTTCTATGGGATTATACATTCTATAAATGGGGTCTTCTTAGTACTTATAACTGATAAATGGCCATAACTGCACCTTTTCTAATTACAAAAGCATTCTCGCCAATTTTACGCTGGCCGCTGAAAAATCACAATATGACATTCATGACATTCACCTGTGATTCCTGGTTCTACCCTCCGGTAATTATGGAAAATCACCATTTTTCATAGGTAAATCAACGATTTCGAGTGGGCCATGTTCCAGTTCGCTCTATCTGTGAGTTTACCAGGCCGGGTATCTCCCAATTATCCACTATTCATCCATGATTCTTGATTGTTTAAACCATTAATAACATTGATTTAACCATGGATATTCCCAAACCAAACAAGGATATTCCCAATGATATTCCCATTATTAGATCCAGGTTTACCATCCAGGACCTTGCCATGCAGGACCGAGGCGCTGATGCTGTATCCAAAGGTCTGAAGAAAGTGGGATCCCATTCGCTGCATTTCCTACGCGCCACGGAGAACGCTACGGAGAATGCTACGTTTCAATGGTGAACACCATATAACCCTTAGTATAACCCCATTGAAAATGGTGATTTTCCATAGTTATGATGGATAATTATGATGGATATCTGGTTGGTGGTGCAATAACCATCTTGCAAAATATGAGTTCGTCAATGGGAAGGATGACATCCCATATATTATGGAACAAAAAAAAGGTTTGAAACCACCAGCCAGAAATGGCTTTGTCTAAAGAGAAGGCAGCCATGAACCACTATGGTAAACGAACAGGTCGCGAAGTGGAAAATCACCATCTTGAAGTTCGGTAAATCAACGAACTTTCCAGCCATGTTCCAGTTCGCAGTTATTCATTACCAGGGGTAATCTTTAACACAAAGCCTGGGGATCCATAGAGAAATCGCTAGCAATTGCCAAAAATCTTGGGACCTGCGCTACCAATTATGGATACCTACCACTGACCATCGCCCAGTACAGTACAAACCAACCAGAAACCCAGGTGGATTGGTATTGCGCTCTGACCCCAAGCGCCGGCGATGTCACCAGGGGATGTTGAAAGCAAAAACCACAGGCAAGCTCCACAGGTAGTAGGCACTGATGGGCATTGATTCATTGATATGTATATCATATTTAGATATTTATTTATGAGCCAAATAGCCAATATAAGGGGACCCCAAAAAAATACCTAAGACTTAAGAGTGTTTCCAGGCAAATAGATTATGTTTCCTCCAAGGTTCCAGGTTTCTATTTTTTTGTGGCATCTATCTGGGGATGGATATAACCCAAGAATCATATGTAAATATATTGTGGATGGTATATCTCATTCATATCCCATAAAAATACCGTAGTTCACCACTATATATATATATATATCATCTTAACAACATCGTACCTCCATTTTACCACCAATATTTGTTTATACTTATATAGTTATGCGTCCTAGTCCAATAAATATCCCATAACCATCCCATAAATATATTAGAACTGTCCACGTATATTAACAGAATCGAACCAAAAACAGATCCAGCCGCCCAGACCATCGCTCCTGGTGCGATCCAAATTATTCACCACAAATTCCTGAAAGCGGGAATGGTATGACCACGAATAAAGGCAATTTTTTAGGATATTTTCCAGGCATGTTGGTGAACACAACTTGGTGACATCTATGGTTGATGGTTGGTGAATATGACAAACTACTGCTCGCATTATAGGTTGATTAGGCTGGTTGCGGCTGTCCACGCTGGTAGATCTTTTTGCAGTTCAATGGAGTGGTTTTCACGGGGAAATCTACAGGAAACCATCGATTTTCCCATTAAATATTGGGCTTTCCTGTAATTTTTCCCTTAAACCAATCCATTGAAGTATACCAGCATACCTCCTAGTCTTTTCCAAGATATCGTGACAGGAGTAACCATCATTTCCAGGCGCCGTGATTTTTAAGATAAATCCGTGTTGAGGTTACTATAGACTCGTCATTGGAGTTTGCAAAATTATCAACGACTATTACAGTTTCCCTGTTTTGACGTGTTTCTGAATTATCATTGTGGAAATGCATCAGTGGCCCTATTTTCCCAATCTTCTGTGACAATGGGATGTCTATGCTGTCTTGATCTCCTCGGCCAGGAATCTCCCTCCTGGTGCTCTATGATGACCTGGTATCCCTCTCCCCTGAGAGAATCTCCGACTTCTTCCGTGACTGCGACAGACCTATGACGTCCGGAGCCACAACCAGTCCAGAGCTGCTGCCTCTTCTCTCTGGCATGTAAAGCCAGATGTGCCGCCTTGGTCATCATGACCAAATTGCTGGACACATTGTCCCCTTTCTGGTGATTCCTGTGATGAACCATTTCCTCGGGGGTGAGGCGTCTTCCATTCAGGTCCTAATCTTGGAGGACCCTTCTTGTTGTACCCGAAGGACACCAGCTTTATGGCCACACTGTCCCCCTTCCTTTTCCTGTCCCCAACTTGCAGTTTCCGTACGGCGTCAGCGAGCTCTGCTATGGCCTTGGCTTGCTCTTTGACCATATCTTGGAGCATCACTAACTGCTCACCCTGAGCACTCACAGATGAGGTGATTGACCCCTTTGAAAGGAAATCTTGTTATTTCACAATGTTTTCACTTAGATTAGTTTATGGATTTTACCAGGTATTCACCAGTTAGAACTTTCACCGGTGAAAACCGGTGAAAACTTGCTGTTTTTTTTTTTAATAAACTTGCTTACAATTAAAAACTTGGTGAAATACTGGTGAAATACATAAACCTGGTGAAAACCTGGTGAAGACTTGGTGCTTTACTTTTAA
>Ga0126342_10016535_pt1 | contig 12849 bp, 13 predicted proteins | sample Cyp1metagenome_FD_92528 | JGI IMG/M metagenome (GOLD analysis project Ga0126342, IMG submission 92528) | Coral microbial communities from Lord Howe Island, Old Settlement Bay, Australia - Cyphastrea 1 metagenome | ecosystem: Host-associated > Invertebrates > Cnidaria > Coral ...
TATGCATGTATGTACGTGTGTACGTAGGTACGTAGGTACGTAGGTATGTAGGTATGTACGTGTGTACGTAGGTACGTAGGTACGTGGGTATGTAGGTATGTAGGTATGTAGGTAGGTAGGTAGGTAGGGAGGTAGGTAGGTAGGTAGGTAGGCAAATAGGTATGTATGTATGTATGGATGGATGCATGCATGCATGCATGCATGTACGTATGTATGTATGTACGTGTGTACGTAGGTACGTAGGTATGTAGGTAGGTAGGTATGTATGTATGTAGGTATGTATGTAGGTAGGTATGTATGTACGTGTGTACGTGTGTACGTAGGTACGTAGGTATGTAGGTATGTATGTAGGTATGTACGTGTGTACGTAGGTACGTAGGTACGTAGGTACGTAGGTATGTAGGTAGGTAGGTGGGTAGATAGGTAGGTATGTATATATGGTCCCGTGTCCCGTGTTCCCGAGAGCGTGAGCTTGGGGGACCATACCATGGGGGGGGGCCAGGGATCCGGGATCCGGACTCAGATATATATATATATATACACATATGTATCAATGTATCCATGTATAATTATATAAGTATATATATATATGTAAAGAATATGTATGTGTATATACATGGCGTGGTTTGAACGCGCAAGACACGTCCTGCAAGGCGTGATCCTGCAACAGTCCCACCTCCTTGGGCGTTTGCGGCATGGCATCCACCAGTTCTTGTGCGGCCATCTTTGCTAAATTCAACGGTGTCAGGATCCTCTTCCTTTGGAGTGGCCGGCAGTAAAACGAAACACATGGGAATTGACAAAAAGGGGCAATTTTCGTGAACAACAGAAGACAGAGAATTTGTTGATTCTTAGCCAATCGAAAAGAATCAAGCATTAATGAGTCAATCACGAAAAATACGAACGTGTAAATCGACAATCATAAAAACACATCAACAACCTATGTACCTACATCTGCATATGTATATAGTCATCGTGGAGGAGATGAAATGAAACGCATGGAATTTCTTTCCAATAATTCCTCACTAAAATGCAAAAATGATTGAACTTGTTATATTCTATCTGCCCCAGGAGGACTACATGTGTGTATATAAATATATATGTATATATATAAACCTATGTAAATATATATATATATAAACCTATATATATGTATAAAAACCTATATCTACATATATATATAGAAACTTATACACATACATAAGAACATAACGATCACAGATATACATCCATATCATTACAAATCACATATTCGCCGGCCCCAACCATCAGCAGGGGGAGGGCACCAGAGGAAAACCACAGATCTTCGTCGGATCACCACCAGCTTCATGCCATCCGCCAAAGGCTTTGGCGAGCCCAGCGCTTTCGAAGCTTGCGAGCTTTGCATCTAGCTTCTAACAGCTTGAGAAAGCAACGTTAAGCACCACCACCCAACCCGGCTGCAGGATTTGGAGCTAGTGTCACGCCGAAACCTTCTCTGCAACATTAGGTTTTCTCTCATCATTTGTTCTCTACATCTCCTCACAGGGGTCGGCGGCAGGGGGCGGCAGCCCTTAGATAAACACTATCACATATATATATATACATAAATACGTATGTAAATATAAATAAATAAATAAATAAATATATATATATATATATATTTATACACACACACATATATATACCCAGGCGGTCCAGGTGGTGGCAAAGTTTCCCCCTAAGGGCTTGATGGTACTTTGCCGTTAACGCCCGAACTTTGCCATTTCCAGGGGCTCAGCTGAAAGGTTCTGAGCATCAATGTGATACCCAAAATGCATTAGTTCATAATCGATAACATGATAAGAAATACCATTGCAAAATAAAGTGTTTTGGACAGGTTATCATGATGATTCTGACATATTTCAGTGGACCACGTTGGCTCTCTTTGTTTTTTCCCCATGCGATCAATCGCTGCGGCCATGTCTTGGCGGCGGGTGATCATCAATTGCCATCAACCTGGGCTGAGAAGAGTCTGTGCCTCAAACTGTTGAGGAAAATGTTTGGCATTGACACCGTTAGAAATTTTAACAATCCTTTATTGTGGTTTGATCCATTCATGTTTGCAAAATCCATCAACCACATCGAACCCTGTATTGCCTTTGCCAATCCTTTCTAAGGTCCAAAGTGGATGCCAAAAAGAAAATTGTTGGGCCAAGGACTGGCATATATGTTATTCTTAATTCAGATTGGAAGCAACACCATTTGTCCAAGACCTAAGACATGCATATATTGCATCTATTTGGACCGCCTGGGATATATATAATATATAAATATAATTAACTTGATATCAAAGTTTTCATCAGCCCTTAGTATTCTAGTTTTGCCCATACTTGGATCGTTATGATATAATAGATTTTACAGTAGTGATCTTACCTCCAAACCATGCACCACCTCTACATGAAAAAAACAGTACATCACCTGGCTGCAGGACATGATGACGAATACTATGGATTGAAGCCTGATGATGAACCGGCGTATGAAGGTGCCGGCCCCTCTGCCTGCGCACCCTTGGGTTGAGAAATATGGGCATATTGTGACCTTTATTAGGGTACACTAACCTTTAATAATAGATGTGGAAAATCCATTGCATTGCCTTACCAATCATGTTATATACTATGTGCAGTATTTTTTTTACTGGGGAAACCCTGGCAATGCATTGGTTTTTCACATCTATTGTAGTTTACTAGGTAGGTGGTAATGGTTCTGTTTCGTCACTGGCAATGATTCTGGGTGATTTTCCATGTTCATCACACATTTCCTTATAGCCCAGGGCAAATCAATGTTGGGGACATATGGAGATTGAATTTAAAACATGGGACATGGGGGTTTGCAAAAAAAAACCTTGTGCTGCAACATTTCAGGGATCGCAGCATGCACTCCTGTGAGTGCATCGTAATGAAAGTTTTTCGACCGACCAAAGATGAAATCATTTTTCACCCAATTAAAATATTATTGATTTCACGGTCCCTGCATTTTTTTTTTCTCCACTGCGTGGCCCACCCCGCCCGTTGATGCCAACGCGGCGCCGAAAGAGCCGAATGGACAAGGAAAGGTTGATGCTCCTGAAGGACAGGCATTGAAATACGGCTTAAGATTGCTTTTAAAAAAAATCAGTCCGTTGAGCAAAGTTGTGGAAAACATGACCCGGACAAGCCAATCTAAAAGCACATGACCCAAATCCGTCTCGACATGCTTTCGTGCAGTCATTGCAGCGAAAGGACTTCTTCCAAGACTTGTGCGAAGAGGAAGGTTTTATAGCGAAGCGAAAGTCTGACATCAAGAAAAAAAAGGGCAGCAAGGCCCCACCAAATTGCAGGGGATCTGCTTTTGGTTTCATAAAGCCAAAATATGTTGGGAATAAATTTTCAGGGATAAAATTTCAAGTGCTTTTTCATGAAGCAAAATTTATTCTTATAATATTTTGGGCCACTGGCTTAATGCTCGGCCAGGCGTTTTCGTTCGTCGACCTTGTTGCCTGCGATGCCGTGACTGAAACGGAGGCCAATCAGGTAGATTTGAACTCATTGAAAATCCCAAGGATTCCTTTTGTGCATGTTGGCCATTGGTGGACTTGAATATTGGAGTCTATAAGATAATTGGTGCATTTTTTCATATTAGACCAGGGCACCATTGTTTGGAACCAGAGTTGCAATCATAGTAGTACTGCACGTTTGGTTTTTGTGTTGGCCTTATCTAGGTTCAGAGAGATGACAATTACCGCTTTCTGGCCAACTACCTCAGCCAATTTGCTGGCGACTTGCCCACAAAGCATGAGGCAGAGGACCCTACTTGGACACATGGTACTGCATCATGGGCGATTATGAACACTATATTATTGGTGCCCGAAAACCTATCTTAATCAGCCAATCAGATCTTGCAGGAAGCCCTGATCTATGTCGCGCACAAATTCGACCTGAACCCTCACTTCACCCGCCGGGGTCAATTTGAGGTCACTGCCCAGTCAAGGCGAACAAAATTTGCTAAGGTGACCGGAATCTGTTTTAGATAGTACCGGCTACTGCACTATCTAAAATTTAAAATACTTTATCTATCGTTCCATCTGTCTGATATCATTTTTTTACACGAGGAAAAGACGATACGAACACGTGAAACCCTACATGGCACATCTTCCTCCAAAATTCCCTGCCCGAACTGTCCTTTGGCTGCATGCAGGCATGGGCCGAGATAGAAGGGAAATTGATCCGCACGATGGCCTCCCATGTCACGAACTTGTACCAAAGGAGCAAGTCATGCAGGCCAGTCGGCAGCTAGTTGCTGTCACTGCGTTATGTAAGCTTCAGATGGTCCAATGACACAAATATGACGATTCTAATATTGTTCTTATTCACATTTAAATGCATGCTATCTAATCTACATGAACATGTGGCCCATCCAACCCGTGGCAGGAAAGGACATGAGCGTATGAACACCTTGAAGTCTGTCATTTTTCTGAAGCTGAAGGAGTTGCTAGCTGCATATCTCATATCAATGTATAAAAATGTGCAGCAACATGATCAGTGGATGATCAATGGCATCATATTGAAATTGATGACGGTCCTTATATTAATTATGTTACTAGTATATGCATCTCTCAACGTTTGCTTCCCAGGAGAGGGGCATACTGACAAACAAGGAGAAGAAGGTTCCGACCCGTGGAAGGTCAACCTACAAGGCCTTCCCCCTCCTCAATTTCATACATCTTTCAACATTGTCAACATTGTATATATCTTAGTGCACATGCATGTACATGCTAGTCATTAAAGCATGTTGAGTGCAACCGTGCAGGTGAAGCAGGGAAAAAAGTTGAAAAGAAGCGGCGCCCGAGAGACACTAGAGCCCACAGAAAACAAAAGCGGTCGAGACAAACAAGCTTCAGCTGCAACTGCCGCTGCCCCTGATGCAGTTGACACCCTTCCCATGACAGAGTCCCAGGTTGATGAGGCATTGTCAGGTCAGGCCTTGGCAGTGTCCGATTCACAGCCAGAAAACTCTCCAGAACCTTTGCAGGATAGTTTCTGTCATGACGCAGGGGTCGATGAAAAGGAACATAGTCAACACTTGGAGGATGAACATGAACAAGGAGAAGAGGAGGAGAAAACTTTTGATGAGGTAGTTGAACCGGTCCTGTCTCATGAGTTAGCTGAACTTATGGATGAACAAGCAGCAGGCAGCCAAATGGATATCGATACCCAAGAGCAAGGCACAGAAGAAAAGACAGATAGCAAGGGGCCCGAGCAGACAAAAGAAACTCCGACAGACACCGAGGGACCTGACAAGACAAGAGCAGAGGTTCAGACAGAGACTGCAAACGAGAAACCCAGTGAGTCCAGAGATCTATGGGCACCTCCTTCTGCACCTCTTTCACCTATTGGGGGTTCCGCTGAAGTCTTAGATTCAGACGAAGAGGCCAAGCATACCAAAAAACGAAAGAAAAATGAAGGACAAGAGGCCCACAACAAGGGAACACACAAGGACTCCCTAGGGTCAACACCAGTCATTTTTTTAATTTCAGATTTTGTCTTCTCCTCCATGCTGTGCCATACCATGTCAGGACCGAACTGCCTTGTGTGCTCTTCCTCCTGACCTCGCTGATGATGATTCGGTGCAAGCCCAGATCGAAATGTGTTACAAAAGTCTGAGTGAAGCAAAAGAGGGAAAAGAAGTGCAAAGCAATTTGTTGAAGGCATGGTGTCATCTTATTTGCTATAGTAGTTAACTACTCAAGTCTGTCTTGGTTCCCGTCCATTGTTTGTCTTGCTGATTGCATTACCGTAGATTTCACAGTGCATGCATGCCCACATGTCACAGGCGCAAGCGATTCTTCGAAAATCAATTCGCGACACGACAGCAGATGAGGAAGACCCAGACAGACAATACAAAGATGCATCAGAATCTGACTCCCCAAAGCCCACCAAAGCAAGAGGCCGGGGACGAGGCAAAGGGAGGGGAAGAAAACAGAAAGAACCAGAGAATGCAAAAGATGCCCTTGAGACTCTTGAAACCAAAGAACAAAACAAATGCCCTGAGATGCCCACCCACAAGCTCCCGCAAGATTTGGATGCAGCAGCTGAACAAGCAGCAGCACATGTGGCGAAGGATGTGAAGGACACCCCCGAGGTTGCATCACCTGAGGGTGATGCAGCAGTAGCTGACAAAAACAAACAGGCCCCCCGCACTGCTGCCAAAACAAAAGCCAACCGGAAGCGATCAGCTGTCACGCCCCAGAAGCATCAAAAGAAAGTTGCCCTGTCTGATGTCGGCACGGGCAAAGTCAAAGAACCACAAGCAGCCGGACCAGAAGAACCCCAGGCACCTGAGCCAAGTTCTGGAAGCAAGGTTGAAGACATTGCAGCAACGCCAGAAAAGCCAAAGACCCGCACAGTGAAAAAAGGTACCCCCCAGAAGCTTAAGACTCCCAAGACAAGCCCACGCAAAGCTCGCAAGAAGAAGTACCAGGACTCGTCCTTGATAGTTATATGCGTAAGTTTTTACTGGCATGCTAGCTGAAACGTGTGAAATATTTTTTTTACTACATGCATGCCATGAGTGCACATGTGTGTACGTGCGCAGTAGTGTCGTGTAACTTGTGCTACCTGCTGTCTGTCACATGCTCGTATTGTCGATCTGTGTTTCTTTGGTCTCGTTTTTCCAAATGACCTTCAGGAGGAAAACGTTCGCTGCCTACAGGATTTGGCAGGGGACCTGCCTCATCTGCAGTTGCCAGATGACTTTACCAGCCGAAAGTGCCATCCTGAGCTGGTTGACCATTGGATGACAGGAGTTGGAGTAGTGTCTAGATCTGACAACTCAGCAATACCTCGTACCATCGAACAGACAAAAATGTTACACAGTATTTTATTTGATAATATTGTACATTCACAGTCATGCCAAAATACTCCTGATATAGTTTGAGTTTGATATATGATGTATTAATAGAAGTTGTCATCAGCCTCAGGAGCTTTACGCTTCGTGTGCCTTCGGACCTTGCACCAACTGGAGAGGACCCTTTGCCGATTCAAGTGCTGCCAGCATCCCAGGATGATTTGCAGGAGTCTGGGTTTGGGGGGTGAGTATGATACTAAATATATATTAATATTTCATAATATAGATAGTTTAATGCTACATGCTCTTAAATAGCTTCAACGGCATGAGAAAAATATTAGCAAGCCAAAAATTTTACCTTGGAAATTGATCACTGCTGTGATGAGGTTGGACCGTGGAGCAGGTAACTTCTATGTCATGAAAGTTACCAAAGCAACGGTCGCCCAGATCAACACGGTCCACGATGAATGTTTGAAGGCATGGAATGCATCTCTTCTGAATTCTATGTTGACTTTTTTATCGACAAATTATTCCCTTGTTTTGCCCCTGCTGGTCAGGTGAACGAGGCTCAATTGGGCGTGTCCATCACTTGGACCGGCAGGGGCTTGAAGAAGGCGTTGTGTCCTCAGATGTCATCATTCAAGCGGGGTTCATGACAAAGCACGGAGTTCATGAGCCGAGATGCAAACATCACTGAAGAGAAATTATCAATGTACATTTTATATACTCATCTTATTTGTCATTTGGAAGATTTGTGATAAATCCCATGGTTAAAGAAACACCGTGTGACCCTCAAGGACCCTTATTAATATATGTATCATTAGATCCAACCGATTTCAACCACCCCAGGTGGCACTTGGCAATCATGACAGCTGCGTGGGTCCCTGTTCAGGGCAATGGCGGCTGAAACAATAGCATCAGTTGAACCAAACCTTTTCGAACAGCTCTGGAGGCTTAGGAGGTTCAAATTCCGATTGCCCATTGTTGTATTTTCTAACTTGGCAAGTAAATTTGATCGAAGGGTATTTGATCGAATCGTGCTTCCGAGCTGTGCAGTTTTGCAACACTAGACTTACAGACATCACCTGGAAGAATCACATGATTCACAATGTCACCTTTTGCCATTTCAATTTTCACCTGCGTGACTGCTTCAAAGGGCGTCAAAAAACTTTTGACCCGACAATGCGCATTTGCAGATTGCCGAGTTCAGATCGTGCAGCACTTAAGCAAATCTCGGTCGATCAGGTTTGGTGCTAAATAGTTCGTATCTCTGATATGACTTGATCATTGTTTCATAGTCTGTGCTCGAGCAGGTGGGTTTGCGTAGGCAATCCAACCAGTGACATTAGCATTATAATTATTATATAGTATAGCAGTGCTTCGATCCATGGTGCGGGGGTGCAAGCAGCCCAAATCTGGGTGGATGACCTCCCCTTTGGCAATCTCGCCAAAGTGTGCAATGATGATGCTCACACTGGGATGCCCCATACTACTGTTACTTGATTGTAATTGAGCATCCTTCTTGAGCATACCCGTTTTCCATGATACCCTTCTACTGATCACCAAATCTGACCTATTTGCCAAGGCTCCATTGCTGTGACTACTGCGCACAGGTGACAGAGATTGGGTCGCCTAGTGCTCAAAGAGTTTTCACCTCAGGGCGCACGAAGTTTCTGAGTTCAAACATCATACGAAAAGCAACAAGACCAACTAAGTCAGCGTGGTACCAATTTTTCCTGTTGGTTTTCTGCCCCAAAAAAGCCAATGTGTTTTTTTGGCCAAGTTCAATCTTATCATCCCGGCCCGGCCCAGAACCTGTTCGTCTTCGATGTCTTCTCCGGAAAAGGATCTGTATCCAAAGCGTTTGGTTGGGATCTCAGCTCGCCATATTTCGAGGATCACTGTAGATCTAGCACATGATAATTTACAATGTAATTTGTTTTTCAATTGAGGGGTCCCAAAATTTCCATGTGCACACTTATAGCTGCTTACTTAGTAGTTCAAAATGTTGCACTGTTCTTACTCAGTATAGCGATTTTCCTGCCAAAAGTCGTGCACAGAAAATTTTATCAGATCGATAGTCTGGAATCAAAGTTTCAATCAGTTAATATTGGTAAGTACATTAGTGCCTAAGCTGGCCGACGCTGAGATGCCAAGTCACTTCGCTCGTCCTCTCCTCAAAGATCGGCCGAAGTCACCAGTTTGAATTGATCGATCAGTTCCTGAGCAGCGTGTTGCACATGGAGATAGGAAATCAGAACGCAGGCAAGATGGAAAGGGAAAACCATGTTTCAAGACATGATGATTTAGATTTCAAAAGTTCAGTGAAAATTCATCAGTGCCATTCCTTTTTTCAATGCCCGTGCTAGGGGTTGAAAATGCTAAATCTGAACGCCTTTTTGCCGCACTTGAAACACACCTGGATGCAATGGACGAGGTTGACCTATGAGATTGAGGACAGGCCTTTGGAAAACGACATCTTGTCAGTGTGTGGGACTCATTGCGCACTTGCTTTGGAGATGGTACCACATGCAAAGCAAACCTCTATAAAAAAATTAACCTGTACAACAAGTGTTAACCTATCATGCCATTTATGTTGATCAACTAAAATCAAATTTCTTATCATTAATAGTGTCAATTTAGTGGCATTCTCACTTTTTTCCAAGGACGAAAATAATCGCAGTAACCAGTATCACTATTATGGCTTGTAAGCTCACACTTCACTTCAGTGCTCCCAAGCATCTGTACTAGTTCTTCAGCCTGTCTGTACCACAGCATGGATGGCATCTGTCCTGAGGCCCGGTTTCTTGAAGCTGGTGCAGGGGGCTTTGAGAATTGTCGAGGATGGAGCCTGCCATGCAGGACCACCGTGCAGTTCATTTATTTGGTTGAACAAAGGAACTTCGAAGAGAAGTATGAAAAATGTGATGGGCGATCTCAGCCAGAAAACAGTGGTGCAAAGCAACGCGATTCCTGAATCAATTTCTATCAATTGATTTCTCAAAATCATTTTCTGGAATCAAAATATGCCGTGCTGACATAATGCAATTGTTTTCGCAATACCTGCATCACATGTTTTTTTTGGTTGCCCATGCCCATGGGCAATTTCCACAACAAATTTCTGGGATGGATATCCTTGAGTTCTCGGGTTCAACTTTCTGACTAAGGATTATGGCTCGCTTTTGCTTGGTGGCCATCATCTGCATTTGCAGATGTGTGCATGTTACTTTGGAGCAGCCACGTAGTTCGATAATGAAGTTTGTGAAATACTTTAGATGGATCGCAAAAGCCCTTGGACGACGAGTTGCGTGGCAAGTTGTGAATTAGTCCCCAACTCAGTTCTCCAGAAATTAGAATCACAAAAGTCAGCAAACATTCGTTCAGCTTCATTTCAATCTCTGATTTGGGAATACTCGAGTTTACGAAACATTTCTCAAATAGCCTATCGAACCATCACAGCATTGCCCATCTGCCAAGTTGGATGGGAAGCTTTGGCCATCCATGTCCCAAGCCGAGCACAGCTTTTGGATCAGCGTGTGGGCCCCAGACATGTCAGGGTTTTAGAACATTTATTGAGAAAGTGCGTTACATCGATATCTTCCAGCTTCACTCTGATCGATGATATCTTTGATAGCTTTATTGGCTTTAAACGCTGAACTTTCATTTGGCAATATTGTCACTTCCCTCGGCCTACTGAGTCCATATCTTGGTGGTCTTTATCGAAAGCTCTCCAGGAAGAAGCAGCAGAAGATGAAGGAAAAGTTGGAGAGCCAAATGGTTATTCACTACCGCAGCTCCACGGGTGTCAGGAAAGTGTAAGATGCTCAATTTCCTTGATAGGGGGTCCCAGTCAGAATTGGCAAAATAACAATTCCCCAAACGGGAAAGTCTCAAAATACGGGGGATCCCGAAACTTAAATTATATAATATAACTTATATTTTAAAAGTTATAGTTCGGAATCCACCTCCTTATTTTGAGACATTCCCAAGTCACCCCAAATCAATTTAACTTTTGCATATCCCAAGGCGGGGTGGACCAGCACTGAAGCGTTCCCAAGTTTACCCTCGTCGCTATGGCCGTAAGTTCCAAGAACTTCACTGCAAATGGGTGGTTCCTAGGCTAGCATTGATAAGGGCTATGATGGCATTTTTTTTATCCCATGTGCATCCTGAATAAAGTCTGCGCTATGCAAAACCAACCTTGCGCTCTAGGCTGATCATACTGGTGAACTTCGCAAAGCACTATATGGGGATAGCAATGACCTTGCCACAGAGCCTGGCATTCGTGAAGCCTTTACAAAGGTTGCTCTGCTTAAAAACTTGAAATGAACACTTCCACCGCAGTTTCAAAACAAACAAGCCATTTTTGCTTTGAAATTGCTGTTCTCTACTTTCTTATCATCAATCAAACAGGTTGGAACTGCAGCCTCCATCTTAACAGATTTACCAAATTTCCTCTTGGCCCTGCAACGGATAGGAAATTTGGCAATCCGATTGGGAATGTGAACATGTACCCCTTTTGATTTATCAGGTTTCCAAGCTTAAGGGGTTAAAAATGTGGATATGTCACAATATGTGTCAAAGTGCTGCGCCTCTTATTCAGTGGACGTCCTTCCCCAAAATAGAAATCTATTATATTTGCATGTCTTTGCCATGGGTTCGTGCTTATCTTGAGGTATTTTTAAGGCACGTTTTAACGTGCGAACCCAATTTATATGTAGCTACTTGCCGAGTATATTTGTCTTGGGTTCCAAACATGGCCCCTTACTTGAAACATCCTCATACAGTGGTTCCCAGCATCCCATGAACCACAACTGCCTGTTTCTGACTCGATCAGGCCAAGACGCTGTCCTGGTTGTCCCATGCACAGCTGGAGGAGGTGAAAGTTTTCCTTCGGCGTGAGCGTGATGCTGGTCGCTTTCAGCCCGTGTTTAATGATGGGCTTGACTGACAATGGTCAGGGTCATGAATGACTCATGTCATACTCATGTCTAATTCAGAGCTGACTACACACGGGACAAGGAGGTGATATGGGTTTTATAGCATTTCCTGACCAAGTATCTGACATTTTGCAACATCAACTTTCCAAAAATAAAATATGTACTTGTACTAAGCCGTTGCTAAGTTCATACCCTGTGCTGTGTGATGACATATGCCAACCTGGCTTGCACTTCTGGCCAAACGGCCGACAAATTGGATCAAAGGGAAAACATTCGGAAACAAACCGAAAAATCCTGAAAAAAAACGATTTGACAGCTGGGGGGGTGCGTGGTCCCAGCGTGGTCCACGCGTGGAAATTACAAACTTTGCCGTGGAAATCCCAAACTTTGCCGTGGAAATCCCAAACTTTGCCGTGGTCCCAGGAACCCTCAAAATCCACACAATATCGTTCGAAATCAGGTTTTGTCGATAAAAACATGTTTTTTTTTGGGGTTGTGGTAATTTTGGGCAAATGGTGAAATGATTTCGTGATATCCATGGTAGGTGGATTACTCACCGCTGCATTTGCTGTGCTGCAAAGGGCTCCATGTCTCTTGGGGCGAGAGGTGTTCAATGAAAACCCACTGTAGGTCATAATTGCCAAGTTTACTGAATTTAGAGATGTAAAACGATTTCATTTCTTGACATATCTGTTTTGATCTTGCCTGGGGCACAGTCTAGTACAGTACTAGTTTGTGCCCACCATGGATGCTGCCCAGCAGTTCTTAGCTGCAGCCAAAGCTCGTGCTGCCAGATCGAGGGCTGCTGACGTCCATCCCGCTCCGAGCATGCCTGGAAAGTCAGCCAAGGTGAGATCGTCGAATACAACTTCGGGACAAGGCCTGCAACCACTCAGCTCATGCAAAACAAATTAACAAATATGGATCATGCTGGGAAGGTAGTGGACGGCTTTTTGAGGGTCTCCACCCCCTAAGCCACGTAATACCACTTTGACAAGTTTTTTGCACGTCGTCTTCTGCCAGGTCCGCTACTCAGGGGCTCGGCAGCAGGGAAGTGTTTGATGAA
>Ga0126342_10016536_pt1 | contig 12848 bp, 11 predicted proteins | sample Cyp1metagenome_FD_92528 | JGI IMG/M metagenome (GOLD analysis project Ga0126342, IMG submission 92528) | Coral microbial communities from Lord Howe Island, Old Settlement Bay, Australia - Cyphastrea 1 metagenome | ecosystem: Host-associated > Invertebrates > Cnidaria > Coral ...
CTATATCTCCATGAGGGATCAAAATTCGCCACCCCCTATGAACAATAAATTGGTTGGGGTAGTAACATCAACTTTATCTTCATGAGGGATCAAAATTCGCCACCCCCTATGAACAATATGTTGGTTGGGGTAATACATCAACTTTTTCTTCATAGCCACCTGAAGTCAGACGCGGCGCAACGTCAGGGTTGCAGCGAACATGTTTAAACGCCATTTGAACCTTCCGGGCGACACACAGCGCCTGGCCGTAGACATATGGCCTGCAAGACATTGCAAAACGACATTATTTTTGACCCAGCTATATCCCAATAGCCTCACCAGGATCCTCAGCGGCTCGGATCTCAGTGGCTTCGGGAGGGCACGGTGAAAAACCGTGGCAGAAGAATTCGATGCACCAACAAAAGATGGGATTTTTGTGAAATCCAATCCCAAAATACTGGTTAAGTATAGTAATTATACTAGTTTGGTAATGATTGTGACTAAATGCATTCGTGAATTCGTGATTGAAAAAGCATCCTGATGGGCGGTCCTATCTTTTTGGGAGTTACCTTTTCCCAGCTTTGGGCATCGCTAGGAGGTGGTGCCCCCGAATGTTATGTTGGTTTATACTGTAACCCCATCAATATGACTGACTATATTGTTCACTTTATAATCAACAAAAAACCTTACTGAACCTAGCTACCAACCAACCTAGCAATGGGGCACCAGATATTTGATGTCATTTTGGTGTTTGCTAATGCCAGATCATCAAATTGTTTATTGGATGAATATTCACATCCCAATGTGAGTTCTGGCAAATTGGTTTGGATGTGACCTGGACCTGGAAGGTACGTGGAACATTTGCAGGGAAGCTACCAAAATTAACATGGGCTTGAACGTGCAATACACAGATGTGCATATGCAGAGATATATAAACAATGTATATACAATAATATATATGTATATATATATATTATACACATACACATGTACAGTACATATATAATATTTATACATACATATATATAAATAAATATATATATATACAGACATACGGTTTACGTACATAGAATGAACCAGCGTATGTCATCTAGCAATGGTTGGAAATCGATGTCAACCCATATCCATATGAACAGTACTCCTGATTGAAACTTGAAGGTCGATTCTTCTCTGAGGAATGGCATCAGCTTCTGTGCTGTGTTGGTTGATCCTGTCCCAACAGGGCAGACAACGATTGGCACATGTTTCTTACATCATCTTACATCTCTACTTTCAATGTAGACAACTTAGATGGGGTGTACCTGGATATGAATCCCATTTTCACTAGGTGAAGAACCATTGAGATACATCAGTACATCCCATAGATCCCTACCAGGTCCTACCACTGGGACCCAGGTGACGGAGGATGATCCAGAGGCCCTCGCCAAAGAGGCACTGAGTCTACTCAAAATCATGATTCACATCTCCGTTTGTACCAGTTTGTACCTGAAAAATCCTGAGAATAGATTCCAACCTGACGTTTGCCAGTCAACTTTTACAATTCCTATGATCCCATGCTGCATATCGACACGGCTGTGTCAGGCTGCAAAGCTGCGAGAGGAAGTCGCCGTGCTGGAACAGGAGCAGGCAGGGCATCCGCAACATGGTGGGCAGTGATTTGCTCCGTGGTTTTACCAGAGATAAAATGAGGGATGAGGGGATGTACTGTACTCAATGGGACATGGGGAGATGTCTATAACCAAATTTGAAGCGAGTGATAAGCGAGTGTATCGTGTGGTTGTCAGGGTGCTTCCCCCCAACATATCGCTTGTCATTGATGTTTATCCTCTCTAGTACAGCATACACTATCTAGTGTTGCCGAATTTCTAAATATGCATTGGTGTTGTTGTTGTTGTTGCTGTTGTTGTTGCTTTTGTTGCTGTTGTTGCTGTTGTTGCTGTTGTTGCTGTTGTTGCTGTTGCTGCTGCTGCTGCTGCTGCTGGTGTTGTTGTTGTTGGTTGTTTGTTTGTTGTTTGTTATTGTTTGTTGTTGGTTGTTGGTTGTTGGTTGTTGTTCTTTGTTGTTGTTTGTTGTTGTTTGTTGTTGTTTGTTGTTTTCGTCGACCTCGTCGTCGTCCTCGTTGTCGTCGCCGTTGTCGTCGTTGCCGTCGTCGTCGTGGTCGTCGTCGCCGTCGTCGACAACGGCGTCATCGTCGTCATCGTCGTCATCGTGGTCATCGTCATCGTTGTTGTTGTTTTCGTTGCTGTTGTGGTTGTTGCTGTTGTTGTTGTTGTTGCCGTCATCGCTGTTGTTGTTTTCGTTGCTTTTGTGGTTGTTGCTGTTGCTGTTGCTGTTGTTGTTGTTGCTGTTGTCGTCGTGATTGTTGTTGTTGTTGTTGCTGCTGTTGTTGTTGCTGTTGCTGTTGTCTTAACAGCATTGTTTTTTGTGAAATCAATGCGCGGTCCCAATCTTCACTTCTTCGTTTTTGTTTTGTCGAAATTCTTCATCCTACATGCATTTCTTTGAAACTACGCGACCCCTAAATCCACGTGGAGGGTTCGTCACGCCCAAATAGAATTCTGTTGTTTAGTTTTATCGGATTTTCGGATAATATCCCATATAACATATCTATTACATCTCCACTAACTCCTCGTAATAATGCTTGGAAGCCCAATGTATGTATGATTATGTGTATAGTATATATATATATATATATATATTATACACATACATATATATATACATTACATTGGATATTTTCGCACTGTATATTGCCATTAATAAATACTAATAAATGCCCACATATTATATTGAGTTGGTTAGCTATATCCCACTATATCACCCAACAATGTTTGGTTAAATCCTCATACTGTGCCTACTTTGATTGCGTGAATCTCCTTACGTTGCCCATCTTGATTGGTTAATCCTCATGTTTTACCAATTTTTGGTTGATTAAATTCCTTAATAACCATATTACTTTGCTTATCTTTGCTTGATATATGTTCATCAAAAAATCCCATCCGATATTCCCATTTTATCTCCATTATATCCGTATTACGTCCCATTAATAATGGTTAAATCCAGTGTTCCCATTTGTTCTTGTTTAAATCACCATTTTTGTTGATGAATTCCAAATTGTTGGTTGAATCGCCATTTTGGTTTCAGTAAATGGTCAACTCCCAAGTTTTGTTGGTGAACTACGTGGTTTATCCATGTTTATCCTATAATGTTTAGGGTTTCAACCATCCAAGGTGGTGCAGGATTTCTTCCATCCACAGTATCCTCCTGCTGCGGCCCCAACTTCACCCACGAAGGAAGAGGCTCGGCGCAAGGAGCGGCAGGCGCTCTTTCGAATCCTGGACACTGACAGCTCGGGGGCCTTGGATGCTAAGGAGCCATGAGAGATGTCACCTGCCTATGGAAAGATTTTGGGGATGGGTCAAAACATGTCAAAACCTATGATTTTAATGTGGTTGAGAAATAACCATCCATAAATTCAGCAATCATTTCAGGGTAAAAAAAGGTGTCAGGATTTTTGCTGACTCATAACCAATATATAACCATGGCTATACACCCCCTTATTTAATGTTATAGAGTTATAAGTTATAAATTATTTCCATTTAAAACTGGAATTGCATTTCCAAGTGGTCATCCTGGGGTAGAAAGCATATATGCAGAAACAACACAACAATACACTAAAATATATCATATCTATATGAATGAACATTCCATATTGTATCCACTTCAAGATGATTGTATATTGTCACCATCACTTGTCAGTTATATGCCCGTTATTTTTTACGGTTAAATCTCCTCGTTCATTGTAACCCCCATCGCCCCCAATCCCCAACCATCCCCTAAGTGCGGCTCGGGGGAAAGGCTTATATGCAGTAACCCCCAAAGAGATGGTAACTATATCCCAAGAGATATATTATATAATCTATCATTAAATTATATACAGTAACCCCCAAAGAGATTTCCAGATGGTGATGATAGTTACCTCAGTCTCAGGTTTCTAACTGTTCTATCTGTGGGGTTGCTATACAGTGACACCAATACCAAGGTGCTCCGGGAAAAAACATATCTAGACAAAGCATAGGAATTGGGGAACATAATACATATGAATATACTGGATGGTTTTGGTATCTTGGAGGACTGCACCTCTGCAAATATATTTTATTTCAGGACAAAGTGACGAAGTATCAACTCCACTTCTTCTGGCTTGTCCGCTTCCTGTGTCTCAAGTTTTCGGAGTTCCCGATTTCGGTTTGTTGGTTGTTTGTTTATCAATTCTACCTTGCTGGGACGATGAGCCCGACGGCAGGAGCTTCAAAAGGGTATCAAGGACAGCAGTTGGACCCTGCCTGGGTGTGTTGAATACCAAACAACCCTACTGTAACCTTCAATGGTTAAGTTAGTTTGGGTATACGTCACCAAAGTTCGAACTGTCCAGCAGTGCCGGCACTCTCCGGGAATCAAAAGTGTTTGGTGGGTTTCACGATATCCCAGTTACATCCAATGAATTATTGTTGGTATTTATCGCAAGTTATTCCGAGTCATAGTTGTTGGTGAATTCCGTGTTCTTCTTAGTCAAGTCTCCATTGATGTTATACTCGGTTCGTGTTCGGGAAAGCCTAAATCTCAAGGGAATATCGACAATTTGATAAATGCTGAATACAGCATCAACCTATCAAATATGATTGCTTTGGGGTATTTCAGTTAGTAAAGATCATGGGTTTCCACCCTATAGCAACCCTCGGAAAGATATAGAGCTTATAGATGAGTTTAGTATTTCCAGGATGCTAAACATGAGTTTTGCGTTCAAAAAAATCCCGGTTTCAAACTTTTCGGCATCGTTGTAAATTTCGTCGTAAGTCCACGGCGGAGGATGTCATGGGTACCGATGTGGACGATGCCACAGCCGAGCGTTTGGTGCAGGCGTTGGATCTCAATGGTTCCTTCGTCGTTGGGATCTGTGGCTCTGATGGGTCTCCACGCGGGTGTTTTCGCAAAGAAAGGGGGATCAGCCACCAAAAATCAATATTTTGGAGATGTTGTGAAATACGTTAGCAGACTTTCAAGCAACACAAATAGGATTTTATTTGGCGAAAATAATGGGTATCAATGAAAATTGGAGTTTGAGCTACATTGGACTCTTGATTGTCCAGACACGGCTAGGGAACTTTTTGTAACAGATATTTGATTTCGAAACGTTTTATATGATTAAGAAAGGTCAGACCCTATCCAATGAAAGAAACAATCACCTTACTTCGAGGGATCCCCCCTCGACACTATTCTGACATAGTTTCTGAATGTTTCTGGTAGATATATATATATATATTATATATATATTCTGAAATTTTATTCTATTTGACATTCTTTCTGGATCTTTCTGGCATATACTCTGACATTCTATCACGCCTTCTATCTGGCATCTCTTTTGACATTCTATGTGACATTCTACTGTATGTGGCATCTTGCACTCGCAATTGAGGTCCCGCAGAGCCCACTGAGATCTGGATCTCGCAGTTGAGGTCCGGCAGTGCCCACTGAGCTCTGGCGCTCGGGGTTGAGGCCCTGCAGTAGTGCCCACTGAGCTCTGGCGCTCGCAGTTGAGGCCGGGCAGTGCCCACTCGCGGTTGAGGCCCGGCAGTGCAAACTGAGCTCTGGCGCTCGCAGTTTCGGTGCCCCACTGAGATCTGGCGCTCGCGGTTGAGGGCGAAGTCGGTGGCGGGAGGTGGAGGAAGAGGAGGAGGATGGATGAGGAGGTGGAGGAAGGTGGGCGGCGCCACGCAGATCTCATAAAACCTAGACGTTTGATCTGGTAGGCGCGGAACAGCCGTCAGCGTTTCTTCCCAACAAACGTGTAAGGAATGTTCATCTAAGTTTTCACCAGTGACAGCTCCGATGTAATTGTTAAACATTGGTTCAACCTTCGCAGTTCTACCTTAAATTGTGGGAGCCCATATATTGTACAATTTTCGGGCATGCAAATTTTCCCCCAAGAAAAAAGATCAGCCTAGCTCCTTCGAGGTTTCCTTCTGGTTTCAGAGCCATGTGATCCCATCCTGGTTGAAATTTGTTCGTTGCACGGAAACAAATATATGTTGGGACTTGGTCGCGTCCAAATATTCCCTCTTTTGCGGTGAACAGGCCTCAAAGCCTCAGCTCAACCGAGGTGATGGCATCATCCAACCAGAAGAGTTGGATTTCGATGCAGTGCAGCGACTCTTGAAGGAGCAACCTGGCAGCAGAACTGCGCTTAAAAGAAGCCAAACAAAATTGACTGCTGATGTCATGGGTGAAGGGGTTACGAAGTTAAACTTCTATTTGTATTTTCCACTCCTTGTGATTTGCTTCTGAGGAAATGTTCATGGCTGGAATCAACAGATCCTTCTGAAAGATATGCCAGTGGCACTCGTGGAAGATCGGCTCCTGACCTAAACGTCCTGGTACGAAAAAAAACTGGGATTGATCTCTCCATATCCATCCCAATCTCCCTTCAACGCGCCACCTGAGGTTCCGCAAGGAGATGCAAAGCAAGGAGGAGGCTGAGAAGACTGCAGCCTACGAGACTACCGAGGAGCAAATGCTTCGCAGCTGGGACTTTCGACGGGGGGCAATTGGGCGGCCTAGTCGTGTACCCACTGGTAATCAACCGGGACTTGCATGGAGGGCTTCAGTTTGAATGGGAATTCATCGATACATGAGTGATTTTCCATTGCCACGTTTGATTACTGGTGGGTAGACATGGAATTTAATGAAGCTCACGAAATTACTGAAGGTGCCATGGTCATAAGTTGGTTCACAACAACGATTCAACACATCATACTCCAGGTTGATGAAGGCAAAGAGGAAGAGTCGTCGTGGAGAAGCATAGGGTATGCCTAATTAGGAATTAGACGTTGTTAGTACCACTAGTCAGTTGGAGTTCATTGGTGCCCGCCACCAGCGCTTGGGACCAGTGAGTGTGGACGCCTGGATCCGCATGCTGCCCGTCATAAGTTGGATTGTATACTTTGGGGATGGTCATCATTGGTCATCGATCCATGAAAATAGGGATTCATATGAAGTCATGACATTCCGTGGGCATAAACCATATGCCATGTTTTAGTCTTAACCATGACACATATAATAATGCACATGTATGGGTATGATATATACATATTTACTGGTGATGCAATGTAGGAATATGTTCAGGAGTTTTCAAAATGCTTTTTTTTCTCAACCAATGGATGTAGGTGGTACAGGCTATTACAGACAAACAATGGAATGCTAGATGTTAGATAATGGTATGATAGAATGTGATAGATTGTGATAGAGGATCTACTATGATTGTTTAATTGTATATAGTGCATATACATATATACGCATACAAATTTATATATAGATATTTATTTATTTATTTATCTTCCAGTCATATATATAAATATATAATATATACATAATCATATATATATAAATATGAAATTGTTTATATTCTTAAATATATATATATATATGTATAATACATATGTATATATATATATTTGAAATACATTTAAATATATATATAATATACATTTTTCAAATGTATATATTTATATTCATGTATATTCATATATTTTTATTTATATTCATTTATATTCATATATATTCATTTATCATTCTATTCAAAAAACATATTCACATTTATGTAGATCCATATAATCATTTGTATTTTGATATATTTCATATTTTTATTTTCAGATGTATAAATATATTTTAACGATTAATATTATAGACATACGCACTTGATATTATTACACATATCGTAATTATATGTTTTTCTCATATTCCGAAAATGATGGAATTTTATTGCAAAATGGGGCCCCACAGTTATGATTTGGTTGAGCTAAACGCAGCCAACTGTACATATATCCAATGTAAATACATCCGTTGGCCATTAGCCTATTTACACACCAGCTTACCTATCTAGGGGGGCCCTTCTTATGTGATTGAAAGGATGGAAATTAGAGAAATGCAACATCATAGCATATCATAGCGTCCTAGTTGCAATTTCCCAGCATATTTTTGAACTGGGGAAAGGTAACATTTTTGCTTGGGGTTAGTGTATTGGCAAATGGTTGAAATGCAGGGGATCTTAACCAGCTATTATTGGATGACGGACCCTCGAGTTGGTTAATCCCTCATGAGTGGTGGCTGGTTTTATCTCCTAAGTCCAAGTCATAGTTGTTGTTTGAATTCCATGGTGTTTTGTTGCTGAAATCCTTCAAATCTCCCAAGTTGAGGGTCAACTGTGAAGTCTGACGGGGATACCCTCCGGTAATCAAACCTTGCAATGGGGAATTCCCCATAATTGAGGTTTTACTGTAATGGGAAACTATAGATGTTAGACGTGAGGGTTTTCGATTGCCATGTTTGATTCCGGGAGCGTAGGTTCTCATGAGTCATCTCATGGTGTTTCTCTCCGAGGAAAGGAGTGGGAACAGTTCTTAGCCAGTCGGCCTCCGAGGAATGAGGAGAGATTCAGAACTTGATGTGGGATACATTGGTAGATTTAATCAACAAAAATGGTGATGCAACGACCATGTTGACTTCATGGAACTAATTTGGGGATATACAGGATATATGTATATATATATGGATATAATATAATATATTTTTGTTTTTTTCGTATAATTTTATCCATGTTTGGTTGCAATCTTCAGATATCGTAAATCTGTAGTAAATACCTGACATGAATAGAACATAGAAATTTATTTCCAAGTTTTGGAGTAGCACATGGACCAAGATAAGATCCAAGGAAGGGTCGAAAACAACACTGAGAATCCTGATGAGTTTTTTCTGAAGGGAAAGGAACTACTGGAATAATGAGAAATCCTGACGAGGACTGCAAAAGGGAACCCCCAAAAATGAACAACATGCATGTGGACTTCCGTGTTCCTAGCGGAAATTGGAGTGTTCAAGTTCCGTCTCATCTTTCAGAGGGTAAACATGTGAGGACACGGGACTCCTGACTCGAGTGGGTTCTCTTGCAGCATATTTGCTGCCCTTGACCGATGCTTTAAGATTTGGAGCCTGGGCGGCCATGGTGCTTCACTGGAATCAGTCAATCTGAGTCAATCTGCAGGCCCCAGGACCTTAACGCCCCTCTTAACCCGTACCAATCCTCCAACTCGAGCAGTTTAGGATGGTTGAGGACTGGGGCCCAATTCAAGTGACTGGATGGTTACTGTAGGAATAGACATGGAAAGGCAAGATCTGTCATGACAATATAATTAATATAATGTATCCTAAGTGCTAACCCTTACTCAGGCATCTTTAGGAAACTTCAGTTTGAGCATTGGGTCATCAGCAGGGTGTCCAGAATTCCACCATTGTTAGCAGTTGGATCATCCCAAGCAGCAATGAGGAATGTTCCTCTTCGCAGCCTTTCCTTTCATCCAGCCCTTTCTGGACCTTTTAGCGCCTTGTCTCCTGGGCTCGGGCCAAGTCAAACAGGGTCAAAGTCCCATCCATACCTGGCTTGTCACCCCATGCAACAATGATTGAATATGGATGCTCACAAATCGATGGGTGATTCTCACATATTCTTACACTCCATCAGTTGCTGTGGCTGGTGTTCTACTGTGTGGTGATTTCACGATAGATGTTTTATTTATTTCTACCCCGACTTCAACGTGATGTATACAGATCACCATCCCCAACATTTTCGGGGGGGTACCTCAATCACCAAGCAGTTCATGTTTTCTTGTCACGAGCATTTCTCATTTGAGTCTGCGCGAGGTGATTCCAGTGCTCCTCATCAACGCTCTACCCTTCGGACTTGGAACCTTGGGCGAAGTGTTGCATGGGAATCAAAGAGATGACACCTCCCAACAACTAACTAGGGATCACTACTTCAATTTCAGATGATACTCCAAACAATGAGGGGTCACGATGGGTCAGGGTCCAACCTGGGGTTGGCAGTTAGTATCTCCATGAAGGAATGGCAATTCAGTGGGTGACCTGTCTGCTTCTGAGATGCTCTTGACATTTCTTGAGGCCGGGAGGCTTTCACCCCCTTTGAATATTTCTGGTGATATACCTCAGTTGCTGAGGTTATTTGGCCACCTTCTTCGTGATGCAGGTCTCTAGAACCGGTGGCGTTGGCTTGCGGTAATTGGATCATGAACATCAGCTAATAATAAGAATAATCATCACTGTAATAACCATAATAATAATAATGATGATGATAGTAATTATATATTAACTATATTACATATATATATATATACACATGGAATTTGTCTTAAATTTGGGTACCCCAATTCCAATGGATTCTAATTGTTGTCCATATTAAATTGCAATTTTATGATATTTTATGGGTATACCCCATTTTCAGACAGACCCCTGCATATGATATAATATGATATGATACACTATAATACAATGTAATAGAATGATACATATATATATAATATTGTATATATATATATAATATTGTGTATATATATATATATATATCACAGTGATTGTCATCATTCTACTCGTCATCAGCATCCTGATGGTCATCTTCAACATGCTGTGCCTTGTGCGTTCACTTGCTTATGTTTGCGGTTCACTGCGTTTCAAGAATCTTCAACCACTCTGAAAAGGGACAAGCACCTGTTGTTTATCCGTGTTTGTTCCTTGTAATTAATTCATCAGATATTTCATCATCGTATATCTAAGTTTGTGCACAAATGGAGTAATTAAACCCCAATGGCAAATGGTTTTTCGAATACGGAAAAGGATGATTAAGTAGTGGTTTCAGGTTTTCTTCCCGCAACAAAATCAGACAAAACCCATCTGTTTTTTGGTGGCTTGGCATAGTGCCCAGTTAATCGTCGAATCCAAGCACATCACCTCAGGGCTTGGCGACTAACAAAGAGCTGCCGGCACTGTTGCGATACAACCTGCGGCAGGCGAGGCCGGCATCGGCATCTGGTGGGATGACGACTGGATCAATTGCTTGGGACTGCATCCTGATCAGTGTGGATACATGTGGATACTATCCATATTGCAACCCAGTTATGTATGGAAATGTATGGAATATCCCCATGGGTTTGAAACACCAGTCCACGTAGCCATTTTGGAAATAGATATGAAGTAATGGCAATCCCATCTCCCTAAGATTCAAAGAAAAAAGCTTTGGACCCCCGAAATGAATAGATCCAACACATTCCACTACTACTAAGCCAGTTTTTCTGTAGGGGGTATGCAGTATTAGGGGTAAGGGACTATTAGACACCATAGTTTGTATGCACAGTGAAGTACTTGGCTGTGTTTCCAAAAGCAAGCCTAGTTTACCCCCCTTGATTGCAGGGGTGAGAAATGTACCTTAGCCCAGATCCCAGGATCCACAAGAATATCAGCCACAACCAGGGCAACAGTAATCCCTCCCCCTATTTCCAAAGACATATTCAGTTGTTGGGGTCCCATGTTTATTGGGGGATTTCATGCTACCAGTAGGCCATTACATTGGATGCTCGGCAGCAACGGATCCACGCTGAGTTGTGGCCCACTGTGGCGCGAAAGGCTTGTCGTTGATGATGAAGATGAAGGTGAACATGATGAAAGATGATGCAAGCCAATATGATCATATTTCAACAAATTTGGGGATTATCAATTCAATTGGCAAGTTCCTGGAGTGCAGCTTGAAGGTTCAGGACATGTGTAAACTCTGCTTGGGGGATCACAAAGGGTTGTGACGTTTTTGCGAGGTCTGGGAGTTGTGGAAACCGCTAGTTGGCTGAATTGGAGCCATTAACTTGTTAAATTCCTTAGTGGATCATCTTAAACCATGTCCATGCCTACTCCATGTGTGAAAAACCAAGAGTATATGGAACAAAAATCAAATAGATCCAAAACCCAAGAGTCATATCTGTTCATGTCGGTCCCCATGTACCATGGAGCATATGGAACACCTAGTAAGCTGCCAAGAATTCTGCCATGGGTAAAATTCTGCGAGTCCCTGAGGACATTTTTTTGGTGCTGATGAGTCTCAGTGGCGGAGTCTTTCAAGCTTTCGCAAACTTGGCCCAGACACCGATCCCCTTGGAGATTGTAGGTTGCTTGGCACAGACCTTGGGATCGACTGGCAACTGGTTGTCTACAAAAGCATCCCATTTGAGCAGTGACCACCAATTTTGATTTTTGGTTCGGAGGATTAATCCTTTATGTCACCGGCTGAGCCAAGGATTTTCAAGTACCGTGATCTATTTGGTGGTCACCGCGTGCTGCCTCTACTCCATTGCTGTTAGCCATGAGCTTAGCTGTTTTTCTAGCTGTGCTCGGTGACTGGCAGCGGTGAATTGCAACTGCAAGTGCTGGACAAGTCAAAATACTCAAAGTGTTGCCCATCAGCTCTGCCGGCGGATTTTTCTCGCTGAGGTCTAACAGGAAACCTCCCAACAGGACTTGGTCTCTTGGTCGAATTGGATGAAAGTGTGCATCCAACATTGCCCGCAACAGCAACATGGTGTTATTTGATCTTATTTGATGTTATTTGATCTTATTTGATGTTATTTGATGTTATTTGATGTTATTTGATCTTATTTGATGTTATTTGATCTTATTTGATGTTATTTGATGTTATTTGATCTTATTTGATCTTATTTGATCTTATTTGATGTTATTTGATCTTATTTGATCGTATTTGATGTTATTTGATCTTATTTGATGTTATTTGATGTTATTTGATGTTATTTGATCTTATTTGATCTTATTTGATGTTATTTGATCTTATTTGATCTTATTTGATCTTATTTGATCTTATTTGATCTTATTTGATGTTATTTGATGTTATTTGATCTTATTTGATCTTATTTGATGTTATTTGATCTTATTTGATCTTATTTGATGTTATCTGATCTTATTTGATCTTA
>Ga0126342_10016537_pt1 | contig 12848 bp, 11 predicted proteins | sample Cyp1metagenome_FD_92528 | JGI IMG/M metagenome (GOLD analysis project Ga0126342, IMG submission 92528) | Coral microbial communities from Lord Howe Island, Old Settlement Bay, Australia - Cyphastrea 1 metagenome | ecosystem: Host-associated > Invertebrates > Cnidaria > Coral ...
CGTATTGTGTTCGTCATCGTCTTCGTCTTCATCTTCGTCTTTGCCGTCGACGGCGACGATGACAACGATGACGATGACGATGACGATGCCGACGACGGCAAAGACGAAGATGAAGACGAAGACGATGACGAACACAATACGAGACAGAGACCAAGACGGAGACGGAGACGGTGATGATAACACAGGTGATTGGATGCCAGGATGATGATGGCGATGAAAGGGGTGATCCAGCTAATGACAAGTCTGAAGATAAGGATGCTGATGATAGTCAACATAATGGCAATGATATGGATGATTGCCGACCGGGATGTTAATGGAGGCATGTTGACACTAAAAGCTAGAAACCTATTGCCCCTATTGCGCAAACCAACAATATTTCGTATCACATTCCAAAGCCGCACAGAATGCCAGAAGGATTATCATTCGACTGGTTGAATCGGTCTTGCCAACTTTTAAGTTCTGAAGTGTCGGAGCTTTGGAAAACTCGTGGAATCCCAATGCCAGCCAGATCCAATCGGTCCTCGGGTGTGAGGCCCACGATATGGAACATGGGAGCAGAGGAGCTAGTTCCAAAAGCTGCACTGAATGCCTGCAGCTCTGAATCAGCGACCCATAGGATTTCTTATGTTTTCTTCAAGCATGTTCAATCCAAGCCTCTAAGCCTCTAAGCAGTGGGAATTCCAACCTGCTTGGTTCCGACCCAGTGAGTTGCCTGGAAAAAATTGGGATCATCCAAATAATTCCAAATAATATTCTATAACTAACATTAACTAATTATAATTCACAAAATATGTGATTCTACCAAATTTTACCAATTGGCAACATGGTTTGGAAGGCTGCCTCCTTGGTCAACGTCCTCGCAAACTTCATCTTCAAAAGCTGGCCTACAAGTAGTATATCAACCTCCTTTTGCTTCAGCTAGACCCTGCAAACAAATGCAAATAGAATCAATAGTGTTGACATCTAGAGTGAAAGAAACATCGACAAATAATGCCACGGATTCTGCAAGGTCTCTACCAAATTCGCCCATTCGCAAGGACATCAGGAAACAAATTGGTTCCACTTCTTCCAAAAGCGAGCAACAGCAGATGGGTGCCTTCAGATCGTCTCTTGTTGGATGGAGATTGTCCAGCCCCAGAATCGCAGGGATTAAGCGTGGTGCTTTGAGACCGCACAAGTACCCAAGGGTTGGGTAGAACGCATCATCCACGCAACCTAAGCCTAAGCCCAAGATGCCGCCATCAAACCCTCCTGTGAATTTGGAAAACAACTCTGACATTCCTAAAGAATCATGGCACACTTATGACCCAAAACCATCCAAAACCCCCTTGAAGCACTGCGAAAACTGCAGGCTGCTGCCGAGCTGCTGGCATCAATTTTCACCTGCAGCACGACTTGCGCTGCTCGTTCCAAGTGACAGCCTGCCAATGGTGCTCTTCCGGTGATAGCCACACAGGCATCGAGGAAGTCGGCATACTTCTGAGTACCTCAGATGACATATAGTATAATTATATAGTTGTACTATGTTATACTATGTTATACTATGTTATATTACAAATATATATATATATATATATAATATGATATGTATACTTTCATACACTTTCGTCACCCAAGACCTGGATCTTGCCAATTTCTAATCCCGTCCCTGGAGATTGATGATACCATAGGTATCATGGCTCATGGCTCTCAGTCTTCAAACATCTTCAAACAGGAAACCCCAAACAGCCCAAACAATATTGGAGGTTTCCATACAAGGTGGTACCCCCAAATGGGTGGTTTACAATGGAAAATCCTATGAAAATGGATGATTACTTTCATATGACCACGAGCATCACAGGAAAATCCATGCCCAAAGACGAGCTCCGAGCACACTGTTGGCAAAGACCACTGCATTGGACTCGCCCCAGCCGATGTGGTCCCCTTTTTTTGGCGCAGAGTCCAGCAAATATGGAGCGCAAGTGAAGCTTCCTCGGGCGCCAATTTCCAGATAGGCCTGAGACGGGTCGAACATACGAACATCAAATATAAAACTATGGTCAAATATGTATATGCTTCCAATTCATTCCATGAATCACAATGAAACTATGAGTGTAACTAGTCTTTGGAGTCATACCTCCAGATTGATCCACCACAGACTTGCAAACAGGATGCGCAGATCTGAGCCCAGCCTCTGCCAATGATGCTGCAGGCCCACCCAGCTCTTCAGGAAATTCGCTTTTACGCGCCAAGTCAACCGATATGGCATTCAGTGTAGTGGGCACCTGGACTTTGGCGTCCCACTCCAACAGTTTCTGAGCGAACTTCAAACTTGCAGGACCGATGTATGTGCATCCGTCAATGTGGGCCTGTGCAAGATCCGGCACCCAGCCACTTCTTCAAACAGCATCGTAGAATGAAACTGCCGATTGCCGAAGCAACCCCCACATCCAACAAGAATTGCAACCCAACACAACCCAACATACACGGAAGATGATTGGTTCACACAGCTATTCACCAATACCCCAACGGCTTCCAGCACAAGAACCTCCTGGGTATTGTTGCTCTTTAACTTTCCACGACTGTATTGGCCTCTTTTCATCCAACATCCCAACCATAGTCAACCCTCAAAACCCTGACAATGAACATTCGGAGGGGTCATCAAAATTGCTACAGCACCCGAGCCCACCTCCCTATCTGTTGGTTTATCAAAATCCCGGGTGAAGCCAGACCATCCCCACCTGTTTCACGTCAATCAGAGCAGCTGCACCCTGCAGCCGCGCCATGCGCGCCACGATGGACAGCGCCTTTTGGCGCGCGATGCCCTGGGAGCCGATGAGCATCTGCTGATCAGATCTACTCAGCTGCAGTTCCTGGAGGACCAGGAAGGCAACGTGTTTTCGAGGTCTTCAATGGATGGATTTACAGTAGAGGAAACACCAGGAAACTCACTTTATATGCCTACTTTTTTAGGGATTTTGTGTAAATTTTCACTTGAACCAATTCTGGGAGGTTGGGAATGAAAAGGTACTGTGTGTGTGTGTGAATATATTGATAGGATTGGATTGGATTTTTATAGGAGGGGATTATATAGATAGACAGATAGAGCAAGAGATGGATACATTGCATGTGCACATTGTATACGTGTAAATTATACACCTTCATACTTATATACACGGCATGTGTATTTATACATCTATACATATACTTGATGTGCATTGTATTATTTACAATTAGATCTATAAATAAAACGTATATATATAATATTATAATATCATTTAATAAATACATACACCTATACATAAAGGTATCATACTGAGAACGGGCGCCGTTTGAATTGCGCATGTTTGATTCTAACGCCATACGATGTAGGATCACATGGAGTCGGAAAACGTGTTAATGTGATATGTTTGCAAGCAGCATGAAACCAAGTACACATATTTCTGGTATTCCGCTGACATGATCTGAAATGTATGTTCAGACTTCAAAGCACAAAGTTGTTTCCCACTGGTTTTTCACTGCTTCCGCACCTCCTCTTCATTGGCAGCACTGGAGGCTCCTCCTTGGCCTTCTCGAGACAAAACACTGCCCTCGATGGTTGCTGTTCTCCAAGTGGATATGGCTTTAAAAGCAGATTCCTGCCGGAATCAAATGGGCAAGTCAAAACCATGGTACAAGAACACCAACAGAGCTGGTGAGTGGATGTTGAAAGCATCACAGGGCCCTACAGCTTTTCATCGTGGAACGCACATTGAATTCTTTCTGCTCACTCAAAAACACCGGATTGATATGTGTCGACATATTCACCACGACCATTCAAACAAAGGAATGCATGGGTTGTACGCAGAAGAATAATCATACCAATAACTATAATATACTATAACCATACAAATAATTGCCTGTGATCGATTGCGATTGCATGTGCATATCTACATACGATGATTGCACTTTTTGTAGATGCGCCTCTAAACACAGCACTGGCAACTTCTTGTTGAAGAGTTCCTCTGCAACAATTGCCCCCAGTGCGATGATCTCATCGGTGTGGCACAAGACAATTGCAGCAGGCGCATTTCCGTTCAGCAAGAGTTCCAAGATCACTTGACTTCCAGTGCATGAGCCTGCTCGACGCAAAAAGTTGAGTCGTAGACCATGGGAAAGCAAAGTGAAATGACAAGGAGAACTGCATAAGAGAAACGTATAAACAGTTCAAAATCATCCTTGTCATTACTTATGTATGATATGTGCCATGCAAAAGCATATTATGTATCTGGCGCCTCTCTTGGTTTCAGATTGACCGCACTTTGAAAGGTAGGCCAAACGGTGACTCTTACTGCAAGCTGAAGGACTCTGCGAACTAATCAAGCTCTCCACGCTCCTACAAGCATGCTCCTGAGATGTTCAATCATGACAGCCCTGACAACATCTGACACCACTGGTGACCAATTGCACATGAGTTGAAACAAGCGGGCCTCGTCCTGCTGGAATGGCTAGGATCTTTCCATGGAGGCTGAGTCCAGAAAGTGGGTGATGCCTATCCACAATGATGCCGCTCTTGGGCGAAACTCCACCCCAAAAGCTGAGCCCTGTTTCGGAGTAGAGCACCTCCACTGCGACGGTTGAAATGGACGGTGTTCTGTCCATGGATGCATGGATTCAGTGGGTGTGGTTCCAAAATGGGATGTCGATGGACTCACAAGAGTGATCTTTGTGCCCAAATCATGACCCCAATCCACAAGTCCAGTAAGCCTCCCCAGAGGCACAGCCGCTTACCACAGCGCGACCATGCAGCAAATCCATGGCTCAACAAGTCATTGCACCAAAATTATTGTCCTGCATTGATCTTGCAAACCTGCATATCTCGTCAAAACCAACTCCGCTGAAGAACACGGACCATTCCATACAAAAAATTAAATGTCTGTCGCATCTGAACCTCTTCGCATCAGTTTTTTCAGCATTGTTTATATTTTTGCTGGTCACTAAACCAGAAAACTCAAACAATCAACAACTATTGCGTAAGAACTTGTGTCTCTTCCTTTTGGTGAGTTGAGGAGGGAGGTGGAATGAATCTGCTGCACAAATGAGCACATCAGGTTTACAAGGACAATGGCTTCAGGATTCTTCCAAGAATCACCGAAGCTCGCAATACCATGAAGCACACGCAAGAAATCCTGCACCGAGGCGGCTTGGCCTTGTCCACAACATGCCGCATGTCGTGGATTTCCAACTCCTGAGCCTCACAAATTGGTTTCCGAAGCCCACATGGCCCGCCAAACTAATGTGGTAGAATTTGGCCACTGCCAATGGATCTACTGGCAGTCCTCAATCATTTTCGCTGATGTGGAATCCACATCAGATTCTGAATTTGCGTGAATTTTCGGCTCACACCTCTCACCTTCTAGCCACTAGCTGTGACTGCACGGAGAATGTCGGCCAATTCTACGCTCGCAGGCCTGCTGGCACCCTTCGGTGTGCGTCAAACGCCTGTGAAACAGGACCACATCCAATCACCACTGAAGTTGACTGACGGCTGAATATATTTCATCAAACCAAAACACCAGGAAAGTGTGTTTTATATAAGTGGTGGTTAAAAATATATATCAGCAACGCAAGTAATTTCTATATATTTCCATCAGTGCTGATTGGTAAGAATTTTGAACCAATTCTCGCAGTCTGGCAGTTCGACTCTTCAGACCAACTCCACAAAACAAATGGGTTTGTCTGAAAATAGGGTATATTCCCAATTATAGCCATTTAATAGGGATAATGATCATTAACCATTGGGTTTAGGGGTACACTATTTTCAGACACACCCAAATAAGGAATGGATTCAAGATCACAGGAGTCACAGGAGCCAGCCTTTCCACCGCTTGGATGCGCCGTGAAAAACTGTCGAGGACCCTGGCAGCTGGGCAAGTGGTGGTCGAATTCCGCAGCTTGACTAGCGGCTTGACGCCCAAATGCAAAAGCCTTGCCTAGGTCTTGTGCGTCAAAACAACAAAGCACTTGGAAACAACGCAGAATTCGCCTCCCGAAGCGACTCAATTCTTCTTGGACGCCAGGTGCTGGCTCGGAGTCGACCAGGTCCATGGGTCCCATAGCTCAAGTCGGGAGGGCTGAGAAAAAACAATTGAGAGGTGATGAACATGTCTGTTGTCCACACATGATGTCGGAAGACAGAAGGCGGTGTTTGTTGCTGCGGGTTGTTGGTTTCAAGCCTTTTGGCTGGGTTGGGCCTCCATGCATCGTGCAGCCACTGACACATGGATGAAAGCGCTGATAAAAAGAAGGAGCACCGGAGCACCAAGTCAAGCGATTCTCCAACAGTTGTTTCTTCAAACAGCAGCCAACCTCTTCCATGATCTTTGGCATTCAGTCCAAACAGCTCACAATATGTTCATTGTATTTTGCTGCGGCGCTGCAAATCAATCGATGGGTACTATGTACACTATATCTACAGGCTCACTAGAGCAGGTTTGGGGAGTTGCACCGCTCACCCAATCCTGTTCATGTGATACCAATCGGCTTGGTCGCGCCGATTGTGGTGCGCCTGCGGCAAGACAAAATACTGGCCATACTGGTTCTCCAATCTAACCCTCACTTGCGGACACGACTTCCCCTCATCACTTGCGCACATCCCTGCACCCGTAACATTGATTCATGCTCCTATTTGATCGACAATATTTATTTGGTACATGCAAGAAATGAATAAGACTAGGGGGGCATTCCAAAACGAGGTAGGGATTCTTGACACACTATCCGAACAGGCGACGGCGTCATAGAGTTGGAAAAACAAGGTCAGCTTGGAATATTACATAGTGACTATTACAACTGAAGGCCTAACCCGGTCCCTGGCCTTTGTTGGCCATCGAAATGTACACATCTCCACTTGAGGGATCACCTTGGCCACAACCTCGGGCTGAGATGCAGTCATGGCATGGCAGGCGGCCATGAGATCATGCTTGACGCTCCACTTCTCCTGCAGCACAGGCACAACTGGGGCCAAGTTATAAATATGTTTTGATAATTACATGTATATATATTATATAGAAACATATAGAAACTATGAAATGGATGCTGTATCACTACTGTGTCAGTATAGTTTCAATGTGTTATCAACGTTCTGTTGGGAAAAAACATCGGACTCGAGAGGTGTCCGTTTCAATAATTATGGCATGTGTTTGCTCTTGAAGAAACACGTGGGAGCCCGACAGCCGCATTCAGAGTCATACCAGCACACAACCTTCACGAAATTTCACGGAGATGGGATCCAATATGAGCTAGAGAAGATAAAACCCAGTTCATAGTATCCCCTCCCCTATACCCATCACACATTGTCATCACAGCATATAGTCACATAAAAAGACCATAGATTTTTCACCCAATATCTATTCATCATCATAATATGTTCATCATTTTTTTTCATCATAATATGTTCATCATATTAATCATATTTGTCATCATAAATCTACCATAAATCTAGTGAATAAAATAGTGATAGTTTCTTCTGAAATGATAAAGTCTGACGGTTTTCCAGATTTTTGCAGTGCTTCTATTCTAACCTCATCATCCTTAAGATATCCTTTCACCTCTGGTTGTTTTCTTTCTTCATCATTTGTTTCATTGATGATATGTGTTGGTGTCTTTCAATGTTTTGACACTCTCTACAGTGAGTTTCACTTTGCAAAAGAAAATATCACAGGAAACGTCTTTTTGACGATATACTATTTGATACACTTGGTGTCTTTCACAGCATTCGTTGCATGGCCTATTATTTTCATTTAACTCTGTGTATGTTTTCTTTTTTACATTGAGTGCATTGTCTATCCTCCATACTATCTAAAAGCAATTTGTCTTTAAGGCCAAATCACAAACTTTTATAACAAGATATTAGTATTAAAGTTTAGCGGCTGCTTCTAATCTTGTGTTCCAACCACCCTTTCATTTCCTTCAAAAATTGCTCATTGGATACACATTTGGGTATTCCAACCGTTGGAACTGAACATAAAATCAATTTGCACTCGTGTGGCATTCCAATGAGACTATACTCATAAATCTGTATGTTTGACTGCAGTCACTGCATTTACGGTTGTACGCATTATCAGTATAGTATAGTTTGGAAATTGCGCTGTTAGACCCTGGTTCATCGGAAACTTGTTGAATTGCAACAAATACCAAGTATTGCGTTGTTCGATGCATTCCCATCTTGGTGGTGCCATTTGAGAGTTCAACTTTTCTACAATGTCAATATTCATCTTAATACAATTATAATGTAATATGTGTTTAAGTGGTGTTCCTATAAATAGTTATAAATGGCAATTTGCAGTATTCAAACATAAATCCAATAATGGTGTGATTAGGTTTATAGGGTAAATTTACTCAAAAATTATAGTAATAGAATTTTCCATTGGTGCTTGGACTTCTTCAGGGTTATAGCATAGTCCTTGATAATAGTCCTTGCCATCTCTGTCTATAAGAAAAAATACGGTTCATGTCCATCATATGTCTGTCAAATTCTTGCAATGTCATTATACCTGTTCCTCTTGTTGTTTCCCATTTGTTGTATCTTCTCAATGTCTGGGGTTTGTATGACACATAGTTTTACCACGTTTCTGGAAATACATGTTTATTCTACATCATAATTGACCAAATGTGCTCATAGACTCATAGACGGTACATCATGTTCCTTCATCTCATGGAACGTTAACACGTAAAACCTTGCACACATTGCAAACTACTAATGTCAGAAGACTTGAATGACGACTTTCTTGTTCCTTCTTCGAGATATGTAATGGCAAAGGTAATTTCCTTTTTCTTTCTCCGTGTTCTTCTTAAGTTGGTTTAACAAGGTCCAATGGTTACTTCCAGTGGTTATTTGGATAGTGGTAGTGCCAGAGAAAGCCAGGACAGCCCCTTTTACAATAGTTTTAACCTGATAATACCGTTCAAAAAACACGTAATTTTCAGCTATTTTCCTATTGGGAAAAAGGCATGTTAGCACAAGCTTTTGCTCCCAAACCGGCATATCCTTGGATATATCTTATTTTCTGATCGCTCTATTGCAACTGCAGGCTATGACTATTTAGGCTAATCATATTGTTTCATCAGAACATTCATTCACAAATTTTGCTAGCATGATAGCCGCCAATATAGATTCTATAATTTACCATTTTGCAGAGTAACTCCCTAATGATAGCTATATGCAATTCTAACAGTATGATGACGTGTAATGTCCATATATGAGCTTTGCCTGCATTGCTTGTATTTGACACTATTTCCAAGCTCTCTGTTTGCTTGCAATGTTGGTTTGTGAGAGAGGAGAGACATATACAAGTTAATACCACTTTCAATTTGCCAAGGTGACTCCTATTGATAAGAATAGCACGCATACAAGGAATTCTTCCAGTGGTTCCTATCGTAAACTCCAAGTTTATGGAATGATCATGCTATATGTTGGATTGGAGCTGATCTCTGCTACGTGCATGTGGGATTGACTTTACCTTGTTGTTGTTCTATGATGAGTAAAAAAAAATAAGCTTACATAGTTCATGTGCGTTATTCTCTGTGCATCACATAGGCTGGAACACTTTATATGTGAGAAGAGTCACTTGTTGCATGCCCCTCTATGGCTACTGTTCACTTGTGATATCATACCACTTGATTACAGAACGTGGTAGAGTCATTGAGATCTACCCTCCCATATTTTGTTCTTTTCATTCGAACTTTTTAATGATCATTCTTTCAAAAATCACGTTGGTTTCTACTGGGTAGTGATAGGTTGAGACCCAAGCAGTCTTGTGAGGTGCTTTTGACTTTGAACTCTTAATACATCCTTTGCAAGTGCAATTGCTTGCATTTCCCATGATGTTGTAAAGTCCAAACTTCAGGTGCGCAAAAAAAAAAACAATCTAATCAATACAGCTAAACAACTGCATTTACAATTATCTATTCTGATGTCACAAGGGGATCTGCCTTAGCAAAGAGATTCAGTTTTGCTATCATACTAAGCATTAGGTATTGTGAACACATAGACACAGACATCTATATGTACAGATATTGAGCTCGCTCCTTGCCATTGGTCTACTTCCAAGCGGCTTTGCAAAAACCATTGGGAGAACAATTGACAATAAAGGATTTGGACCCTATCTCCACTCCTACTGTACTATTTGACAAACACTTTACTGAACTAGACCAAACAAGAATCAAATAATGTATCCAATAGGAATGTAGCAGAAACACAAAAACGAACTTCAAAAAACAAAATCATATATAGTTACTATGCATGTAAACAACATAAACCATGTTTAAAAAAAAACAGTTAAATTACGTGGAAAACCTGTGCCCTCATTTCCAACCACTCTCTTTGGAAAAAGGCAAGCCTCCCCAACGTTTCCCATTGTGGCCGGGTGGCCATACTAGCCTCCCCAAGGAAAATCGACTTTAAATGAAAGGACAATTACCAGCGAAGAGGTCCAAAATGTAGCCGAAGGCAAGTGTTCAGCCTTGATGTTTGGCGCACTGTCCCGAACACGTGTCTTAGAGCAATTTTTGCATTGTGCGTCGTGTGATCCAAGGGGCTGCTACCCTCAAGGAAACACAACAAACAAAAAAGGACACATGTACATGTTGATATCTTTATGATGCTTTCTCACTCTGTCTCATTGTGTTTAATGTCTTATCATTTTATCAAGGTTTCTCACTGTTTCTCATTTTGCCTTGAAGTGACCAAACCTGTCTCGTCTTTTCTAATCATTTCTATATGATGTCTTCTCGTTTGCAAGCTAAAGCAAATATCAATGTGATCCAACCCCAAACTTTTCATATGTCTGATTGTTTCTCATTGGTTCTCCTTGTTTTTCATTTTGCCCCACATCTTCTCATGTTTTCTCAAAAAAGACCTATCTATTCTAAGTGTTCTCATGTTTGTCAAGCGTCGCAATTGTTTGCTAATCCTGGCATTTTGTTGCTGAAAAGTGGCTTCCACGTTGCAATTTTGCACGCAATATTACAAATACAGGTCGTACCTAGTGAACCAAAAAGTCCATAAACAACTGAGAACAAATCCAACAAGTTGCAAAAGCCAGTTGTGTTTGATTTTCTGAGTTGATCTTTTTGGATCGACCAATTCTTGGGTCGAAAGTGCATGTCTTGTGGCGTATAAAGGCATTCGTTTTCCGGTGCCCAAAACATATTACATGGGATATCGGGGCCTCATTGGGCCCTCCAAAATTGTCTGTGTCGCATCTTTTGGATGGATTTTTTCACTTCTTTATGTGTAAAAACTATATATTCGTGTTCCACCAGCATCTCAGAAAGTTAGGTCCTAGTGGATATTCCGACCTTAGTTTTGCCTTGCATTGCTGGATGGAAATGTGTTCTTGTGTAAAGCTATTCGTTGCCCACTTGGACCCAAGAAATCTGAGTTTCTAATCTAATGCGCATTGATACCGTATGAACCGTCCAAAACAAGGTGTGCGTTGCCTGTTTCACATCTTTTTGGATGGAGATACTCATATAAGGAAAAGTAGGTCCTAGTGGATGTTGGACCTTGTGGACCCACCAAAAACAAAGGCTTGCCTTGAATTGATGGATGAAAAAAAAAGACTGTTTTAAAGAAGGATTGTGTTGCATTGATGGATGGAATTGTTGAGTTTTGGGTGTGCAGAGTTGTTGCATATCACAATTGTGCAGACAGCACTGTTAGTTTTGGTAGTGTTTTTGCACCAGTCATTCTGGCCTGGCATGTCACAATAAAAAGATAAATATACTATGGATTACACTTGCACTTGCACACTCATTTGATTTTACCCTGCTTGAAGTCCACTTGCATGTGCACGTGTACTTATATAATGCTATGCTACTTCAAGTTCAGGTCCCTTGAACATCCTTGCACAGTCATTGGATGCTACTCTAATTGAAGTTCACTTGCATGCCCACAATTATTTGACGCTATATTGCTTGAAGTCCCTTTTCACTTGCGCACACTTACGTAGTGCTAGGCTACGCGAAATTCATTTAATCTTGAACAGGTGCTTGCTGGTATATTAGAGATGGGTAGGGTGCGGTTGGGTGGTGTTAATAACGTCCCACTGCGTTTGCACACTGATTTGATGCTATGCTGTTTGAAGTGCGCCGCCAGCCCGATGTTTTTTTTGTAAGCCATTGTGTGCCATTTCTTTGCCAACAAATGTCAAGAAACAGAGCTCGTAAACAATGCAGGCACCGCTATAGTTCGGATGTTGCGCCGTAAGAAACACCATTGCACGACCCTACCCCAGGTGTGGACCAGGAAGGAATCAAAGAGGGGGTCACCCAGACAAAAGAAAAGTAGTTTGCAGAGCAAGCAGAGAACTCGTAGCTTGGTGCTAAGCTACCTTTCAAGATTTCATGGAAGAAAGATCCAACACGATGCCGGCCTTGGCATCGTCGTTGCCGGAGATCAGGCGCTCGAAGTCAGTGGACCCCGATGTCTCACGGGAGTAAAGGAAGCCCTTCATGTCACCCTCAGATCGCTTCCTACGAGGAGTTTTGCACTGAGATGAAGATTCTTCACCTCAGTGCAAACCTCCTCGTAGGTGGTCTCCTTCTCCAACTCAGACTTCTCCTGTTGCACACGCACAGCTGGGGCAAAAACATAAATGTTTAATTACATGTGTATATATAATGATACACAAATATATATATATACTATATATACATGTATTTATATACATATATATATATATACATATATACATATATACATATATACATATATACATATATACATATATACATATATATATATATATACATATATACATATATACATATATACATATATACATATATACATATATACATATATACATATATACATATATACATATATA
>Ga0126342_10016538_pt1 | contig 12848 bp, 12 predicted proteins | sample Cyp1metagenome_FD_92528 | JGI IMG/M metagenome (GOLD analysis project Ga0126342, IMG submission 92528) | Coral microbial communities from Lord Howe Island, Old Settlement Bay, Australia - Cyphastrea 1 metagenome | ecosystem: Host-associated > Invertebrates > Cnidaria > Coral ...
AGATAGCAAAGTTATAACTTACTTATATCCACCCTTAACTTAACTTAACATAACTTCAACATAACTTCCTTAACTTAATTTATAACATGCACAACTTCAACATAACTTGGGGGCGTCTCCTTGTATCTATCTATCTAGAAAATTCTAGAAAGCAAATTCCGGCCCAATTTCGCCAACGGCACCAAGGTGGCACCAAGACACCCGCTGTCGCACCAAGCGTCGCGGTCGCAAGCGTCTTGGGTCATCCCCCACTGGGATCAAATGGCCCAGGGAGCGACCCAGGCGGACAAAAACCTGGGAGATCCACAGTGGAAACATGTGGAAATCCGGATGTTTATGATGGTTTATACAGTAGTATATAAGAAACATGCAGTATATAAAAATAATCACATAGAAACATGTTTATGATGTTTCACCTGCAAAAAATCCGATTGTGATGATATTGATGATTCTTACATACTACATTTTCTATGTTGCTGTTGTTCGGAAGCTAACGCAGTATTTCTTCATTTCTTCTTGAGATGAAATTTGTAAATGTTCGATGGTGACAGTGTTGAACCCAACCTCTGGCTAGTGGTTTCAATCCGTCAAACCAATGCTCCTGGGGGGATCGTCACCCTAAATGGCTTTGAAAATAAACATGTTTAAGATCACCAGTCAAAAAAAATCATGGTAATATACCGTATATACCCAGTAAATATATGTAATTTCACGTAAATATCATCAATTCCCCATCACAAAATCACCATGTTAGAATCTTAGATAATGTTACGCACAGACCCCGTGGTTTGCCCGGACTGCAACATTGATGGTTCCCTGTCGTCGAACATGAGAAGAGAAATTGCAGAAACCACTGCGTATACGCAGTGTTTTCTGCTTTCGGATTCAGAGTTTTCAGGGATTTAGGGTTTAGGGCTTTAGGGTTTTAGGGTTTAGGGTTTTAGGGTTTAGAGTTCGTCGTCTGGTAAATACCAAAACACTGGCCCTGCGCAGGTTTTTGAGCATATCGAAGGATAATATTTGAACTCCATTCTAACCTTGCAGGCAAACCATGGGGTCTTGCCGTAATGTTAGATGGTTAAATTCCAATATTTCAGGCTTCTTACAACTACTCCCAAAAAGAGAAGTCATATCATCCCTATGCAGACTCCTCAGAGGAGGTCTTCCCAGTCACTTTATATTAATTTTTATATTTAAAAAACTTTATAAAACTTTATAACATGTTATAACATGGTTTCCGCCTCCGCTATAAAATGACCATATCCCCATGTCCCCATGTCCCCATATCCCATGTCTAAAATCCCATGGCTGCGGCACCGAGGACAAAGTTGAGGAGCTCGCCTTTGGCACACGTACCACAATCCTGGGCACATCTCGATCGGTGGGAATCGTACGACATGATCCAATAACAGTAGATTATTATAATATCAGAATAGGACTGATAATCTTCACCAGCAAGTTTAATAGCTGCTTCGGAGATCTGATTTTCGAGTTTGAATCTGAGGCCTGGCCTGCTGTTAGCAGGTTCGTTGTTTTTTGTCCATGTTCTTTCTGATATGTGCTGGACAACCCAGTCTGAATAAATCAGAAAAAATATATACTGCTGCCCAAACTGCATCGGGATTGAGCAAGCACCGCTCTGGACCTGAAAAAATGTGGCTAGATAGAAGTGATCTTCTTCAATCGTCATGTAAAGACACCGTTTAACGGTGTGGTTAGGAATCTTTGAATTAAATAGGAAGGTCAGGGATTATATCCATGTTGGTTTGCTGAAGGGCATTCCACAGAACAGCCATGTATCGCTCTTCTAAATGTAGCCATCGTAGTCCTCAATGGTTCAACCCGTAGTCGTCTACATGTTTCCTCATGCAAAAAAAAAAAGAAAAACTGGCTGGTGGTTTTCATCCATCACAAGCCCCAAGCGTTTCATAGTTGTCATCGATCATGATCCCATTTTTGAGATGAAAAATGAGACAACCCGTTGCAAGACCATCGGCTAGTCAGCTCTATGTATACACAATTTCTGCGGTTTCATGTTGGATCCCCATGACTGGCCCCCATCCGTTTGCCCATCATAAACCCATGCTGTGTTGCTACATGTTGCTACACTATATTATACATCCAAATTGGACCCCTGTTGGCTCATGATATCCTATCCCCTTGATATGTATATAGAATATTACAGTATTCTCTATTACCCCACTATATCATATTATGTCACACTATATCATATTATATCATACTATATACAGTATATGATATCCCAATGTGTGTCTTCAGTGTGTTTCCATTGGTGCCCTGTTCTTGCTTCATGCTAGCCCACGTTTACCAATGGGGGGGTACCAATTTTAATTTCATAGCATGTGTTTTTTTCTTGGCGGGGTAATCTGTACAACCCATGGAATTAGTCAACAGGGTTTCTGGTTGAAGGAACTGGGATATTCCCTGCACCTGCTATATAAATACTTGGCATGCCCATCATGACCCAATTACATTCCCATCACATCACTATCGCGTTATATTGTGTGGTATACTATACCCACATCAGTTTCCAATTGTTACAATTCGCTCACAATACTATACCCCCATTCTATCTACCTATATTCCACCCTACCAGGTCCTATCCCATCTATCCCATCTATCCCTTTTCTTAGTTCCATCATATCCCCATCCTTCCCAGCTTTCTCCAAGCGACACGTGTCTCCACCGCAACGTCGTCGCGCCGCGTCTTGGTGCCGAGCTCGAGGAGCTGCTCGGCTCGAGCTCGGTGGCAGTGAGCTGCGAAGGGTTGAGGCCTGGCCACGTGTTACCCTGCTGTAAACCGACAAAAAGATTTGAATCCGCCATGTGTAAAATATTGTAAAATCATATTCCTAGGGAAACCGTGGCTTTTCCACATCATAAGATTTTGTCCGATTTAAGCAAGAAATAAGAGCTATAAGTGTTGACGTGTTTTGAACAAAAGAATTGATGACTTTAGGGATCACCATCGCAATGTTGATTGGATCTGTTCAAACGAGCATTTACAGGAACTATTTGTGTTTGATTTTGTTTACAGAATAGTTGAAGTTCCTGTGAATAGGATATATTAAATCACTACAAATGATCCAATACTACAGCAAGTTACGCGAATAAAGCCGCTGCAAAATGAGTTTCTACTTCTTATGCCATGCAGCTATCATCAATTCCAAATCAAAACAATGTCCCCCATGGTTGATACGAGTGTAATATGTCGTAAGATTGTTGATTGAACCGGTTTCTTGGTCAAACTTGTAAATAACCGCTGCAATATAGTCGTGCCCTTTCACCTCTTTTTTCGACATCCACAATGACATGGATTGCAAATGGTTGGCCAACCTGGCTGGTTTTTGGACATTTTCTGGACAAATACATGTCTTAGCCAGTGGGTTCCCTTGCCCAAAAAAGTCTATGTTTTTTTTTTGTTGGGTTCGCGCGCGATTTTTGGGCGTGAAACAGATACCCCCCGAGCGCACGAGCCCAACCAAAAAGAACAGTTTAAAATTTAGAGATCTCATGGCGCCTCGATGCTACAGGCGGCTACATGTGAAGCAACAGCAGTTAACGGATGATCCCACAAACGAAAGTCCGGAGCAACAATCAGCCAATGCTTAGAAATTGACATCCAAGTGGAAGTGATTCCAGTTACCCCACCTAAGAGACACTCATGAAACTGATCAAGCCACACCTATTTGATCTATGTCATTCGATGTCCTGATGTTGCTTTGATAATGACCATTTTGGGTCAGACAAATCCAGCAATCACATAATTATATATACATATATATATACATATATATATATGTAAATATATATATATATATATACGTTTGATATCCCACGATGTGCCCATTATGTAGAGTTGCCTTAAGTGGTTTGAACTTATTTTTTCAATTTTTTTTACTCCCAAACTAACGCCAAACCATCTTTGGCAGCCTTAGCGGCACCTGTGTAGTTCCCCAGGAGCAGCCAGTGCCGTAGCAGCCCGGCCCTTTCTTGGTGAGCGCCTGGCAGCGTTAGCATCGCATCCTGAGGGTCGCAAGATGGCGCCGAAGAAACACAGCAGGGTTTGTGATGAGTCGAGCTGTACATAGTGGGGTTTAATTTTCGTTAATCTGAATATATATATATGTCTCAAAATACATATTATATATATATTAATATAATTATTTTATTATATATGTATATAAGATGATAAGGGGGTACCACCCTGCCGTGATTATGGGGGTCGTAGTGCGGTTGCCCCCAAAAAAAACTATCAGTCATGGGTTTTGATCCACAACTATCAGCTCAAGCAAAAGCACAACATGTCAAAATTAGAGTACTGGAACATACTGGAACATTATCCAATCTGAAATTTGCTTCATGAATCTTCATGAATTGGAATTCCCACTCAATACATCACGATAATTAAATATTTATATATGTATATAATATTCTATATACATATGCATATATATATACCTATGTATACATAGAATCATCCACAAACATGGTCCCAAAGATACCAGGTAGAGACAACTATGATTATACCATGAACATATCACATAGTTATATAATTATATATATATATATACATATAACCCCAAATCTGTTGGACTAACTGCCCACCAAACTACTCCATCATCCACCAAGCCCGCTTTACGCCGCGTTGCCGGACAGCAACCCTCAACGATGCGCTGCAGCGACAAATGCAGCTCGGTCACTGGGCTGATCCAGTCGCGAATCATCCTCGAGGCCCGCTGAAATGGCTGGCGGCTGGAGGAACCCCCAAAAAAAGATGGGCACAATATATAGAAAATACATGAAAATACCGGGAAATTGTGGGACAAATAAAGAAATTGAACTATCATACTGGAAATAATTAGATGTTTGATGTTTTCTATCTTTTTGCGGGTTGCTATAACCTGCTACATGCTATTTGTCACGGCAAAATGAAGAAATAAAGAGTTCAGTTGATGTCTGATCAAAAGGTGTCAAGCAGGTCAAACATCCCCCTAGCATGGTGGAAGGGGTACCTTCAACCCCTTGAAATGTTGGATCCAAGAAGACCTCCAAAAAATAGCCATTGGGCTATTCCCAACTCCAACAAGGTTTCAACTCTGGTGGCAAGCAGGAATGGAGTTGCACAGTTGCACCCCCAACCTCTCGACTTTCAATCAAAGCTTCCAGGTGTCTTTCAAACACATCACCTGGCAAACGGTGCCCAGCCGCACTGGCGCATATCAAAATTTGGCGGAGGAACAAGCAACCAGAAACACAAAACAAAGACATCCTCACGAATGAACATTCAACAATCATTCAACAATCATTCAACAATCATTCAACAATCATCTCATAGATTCGACAATAAACAACTATCAGCAGCACTGCCGGCACCTCCACCCCTTGCCGGCAGCCATCCCAGGGCGAATCACAGGCGTTTCTGGGCAGGGCAGGAAGGGCAGGAAAGCAGCGATGCACATAGCACCAGCCCAGTTCTACACCTCGGAGACCCTGATTTATATAATTGGGATAGGTCCTCCACGAAAAAGTGGAATTCGATGATATTCGATGTGAAATGATGCAAAGTTCCGGAAATTCCACAGCCCAGGCGGCCCAGGCGTTTGTGAATCCGGAGGCATGAGTCAACTAAGGATAACTTGGAGTGTTTTCCATGTTCTCCCCATTGCACCAGCTTGTTACGGGTCCGGGTATCGAATCAGAGGGGGCACTGACCTTCAACTACGGATCATCACCCCAGGTACATAGATGTGCCATGGCGCTAGCTAATTGCTGAATAGCCGGGGTGTATCCCCTGATACGTGGCTTACGACAAGTCCCTCATTACTAATTACCAAAAGAGTCCAAATGAATCAACCTCATGCCAGAGCGGAGACTTTCAGCCAGGTCTGGGCTATGGAATTTTCATTGCAGACTCCAGGGCAAATGGGACGCAATTGGACTTACAGGAGCAGTAAATACGCAGAAAACGACCATGTAAATATCATGAAATAACAGCTTTGAAAGCATTTTGATACAAAGTCACTTGGCTTTTCAATCCACCAAGCCATTTGAAACTGCTCCAACATATCAATTATCTTTGACGTCGCTAATTACATCACTTGGCCAGGTTGACTTCAAATCTCCACGGCCAGAACATCCAGAACTGCGTTCTCTGCTGAGGGACACCATTCCCTCGGATCGTAGTAGCGCAAGAAGAGTGGTGGCCACAGGGGCGCTTCGTGCCGGTAGAGCACCGCTCCATTGAAGTCGAAGCCAGTGTCATGAAAAACGCCCAGCACCTTGGTTTCACCACGATAGGCCAAGTGAATTACAAGAATATAAGCTACTCCAACACACATAAATACAAATTGGGAAACTCATCGAAATCGATGATTCAAGTCGATGGGTCAAATACCACTCAGAGTAATTAAACATAGTTCAGGGATGTTCAGGGTTTCAGAATTGCTTGTCGCACCGCTAAGCCTCAAACTGTTTGAAGCCTCCATGTTCAACAAATGCTCCTACATAAGCATGTGGCAATACCAGAAAGGAAGATCTATTCGCCAACCCATCACCAAACAACATGAAAGTCGGTTTCCCCAAAAGGCACTGAACACAAATAATGGGCACACACAAAAATACAGCATGTTTATGCGTGTTTCATCATTTTCCCCCATTGAGCTGAGAACTTTAGAGGTTTCAAATTTCCCAGCAGCTCACCTTGCTCTGTGCAGCAGCATCTCTGCTCCCCAAATGCACCGCCGGCGCTCCCCGGCGGCCGTTTCGCAGCGGTGCAGGCGGTGCAGGCGGTGCAGGCGGTGCCGTGGAGTCCGCGCACGGCACCAGGGCCTCCAGGGCCTGAGGCGCCCAACCTAGGAGCCCTGCGCTGATGCGAAGATCTGAAGGGATAAAGTCGTCGCCAAAAGTGCCTTAGTTTGGGCAAGGCTAGGCTTGGTGGGTCGATTGGTTCCTCTGAAAGGTCACCAGTTACAGTACTTCAAAATGGAGTCACGATATTCATCGATATTCCCTGACTAATAGCTGAACCTTGAAGCATAAGCCAAGCAAAGCACATCAAATGTCATCAAATATTGCAGCAAGATGCGGGTCAGGAAAAGACTCTGCAGAGGAACTTTGGCCTGGGCTGTTTCAAGCAGCACCTGCTGATCTGGCATTTTTGCTGAATTTCTATCAAAGGAGAATGTCGCTTGCGTGAACAAATATCATGACTCATCCAGAGCACACCGGAAAGCAAGTCTTGGTGGAAAGTCCTCTCCACAAGCCACAAAAGGATGTCGGACGAGCGCATCACAGTGTCCCCTTTGAATATGTTCTACATATGTTTTATCCAACCAGGAGACCATTGGCGGTATGACAGCAACTCTTAGTGAACGATTCAAAACCCTCAAGGTGAGAGTCCAAGCGGTACAAGTAATTGCCATCCCCATCCCCATGACATTGCACCCGGGAATGTCAACCGGCCAGTACTGCCAGCGTGCCTCTGATTCAAAGCATCCCTGTTGGCAAGAGTCGCTTTGGAGCACCTAACATTGAAACACTCACCAAATGGGCTATGATGGGCACCTGTGTCAAGACGATGTTACCTAGCCAACCGGCGTTAATGTTTGCATCCAATTTTGCTGGCCAAACAATGGAACGTGACCGCTGCGATTCTGGGACTTACAATGCTCTTTGAAGTTGCCAGCCACTCACATTGAGAAATTCAATGGATTGGTTTAAGGGAAAATCTACAGGAAACAATGTTTTTTTTTAACCATCAAATTGATCGGTGTTTTCTAAAAAAAATCCCATCATCCAATTCTATGAGAAATGGTCTCCCAACCGGTGAACCAGTTGCACCTTGGGAATGGGGCTCACATCTTTGGGATCCCAAACACTTCAATTTTCACGCGTCTACCAAATGCTAAATAAATGGAATTAAACTAATAATATATTTTAATAAAAAAATATATGTTAAAAACATATATATATATATATACATTATATCATATAAAAAGTATGCATATATATATATATATGTATATATATATACAAATTATTATATATTATATAATAACATATTATGTATATACACACATGCAAATCTGCATATATATGTTGCAAATCAAACAGGTTTATTGGAGGTTCTTGGAATTCTTTGGGGCCATGGGGCGACCATCTTCCAACATCTCCGTTCCATGCTTATTCTCAGCTGGTTCGCCGCCAAGAGACCACACAATACCTGGCATGGCCAAACTTTCGGGTGGTTTCCGGTGTCCCCACGTCCACCGTGTTTTCCCGTCAAGGAGTGCCCGTAGGTTTGAAATAACTTATGAAATCACCCATGTCTTATCTATAACTTGCGGTTAACTCACAGATAAAATCGTTGAAACATATTGAACCTTTTTTTGTTTCCCCTGTGGCTATTGAAAATTGGGAAACACGACCAAGTCTGGCGTTGAACCGCTATAACAAAAAGCGATAACCAAAGTCAGTCGCCCCGGGCAAGCATTATATAAGACATCGAATTACGCTGGTGAATCTTGGTGATCATATAAAGTACAAACATTTTGCAAACAATGCCTGCAACTTAGAAACATCTGACTTGTACGTGTGGTGTCGCAACATGTCGAAAGCACAACATTGCCAAACGCAACGGTTCATCCACAAGGAATTGCGGCTTACTATCGCCAAAGGGGCTATACTTACGAACAATAACCATGTCTGTTCTTCAAATTCCTATGTTTGATAATCTTTGGATACGCCTAGTGATTCGTAACAACTAACATGTGCCTGTGCCTCTTACAGAAAGACACAATGTCATCCCTCTGCGTCCCTTTGCGCATTCCCCAATGTAAACGCAGCATTTAGGAAGTCATCCCTTTTTGTTTTTTTGATGTTCCGCCCAATGTGAACTGGAGCGTTTTCTGGCACCAAATTCAGGCAATATGCCCGGATCAGGTTGCATTTAGCTTGCGTTTTGAATGGTCCAAAGTGACTAAAGTGACTAAAGTGTTTGCACATCCGGAAATTGGAGATGCAGTTCCCCATGTTGGGTCGCCGAAATTTCCCAACAACCATTGTTGTGTCGCCTGTAGGGCCCAGCAAACCTCGTGGCGGAAAAATGCGGAAAGGCAGGTCCCACTGAGAAATGGCTGGACAAAATGCTGGTGGTTTTCTATCTATCTGAAAAATGTTATTGGTCATTGGGGATTGCCATTCCAAATAGTAGGATAGAAAGTCCACAGTATTCCAAGCTATCAACCATCTGTGAAGATTTTGAATGGTTCTGTCACCATGGCTGGGAAGAGTCCGAAAATACAAACGCGCAACATGATCACTAGCGTCAGGTACTGTTCAGGAAACTGTTTGCAACTGGTGTCTCAGCTTGGGAGACCCTTGGCAGTTTCAAGCTCAACAAAAAACAAATCAAAGATGGAGTTAGGGTTGTAGCTTCATTTTTAGTGTCAGGGCTCAAATCTAGAAACCCATCCTATCAAAGGGCACATCACCACTTTGATTGGCCCTGGGAGTAGCGGTTCCTGGTTAGTAACATCTGTTTTAACATGTGTTGACCACAATCTATCCGAATTATATATATAATGGCTACCTAATTATTCACCCACTGTTTGAATAACAAACAACAGCCCACAGCCCATCTAGATGCTCCGATATGATCCGATTGGTTTCATGCCTTCATGCAGTATCCCCACAGAGCCACGGCACCCAGAGTTCTCCAGCACAACCCGCAGGGCGCCGTGCACGAAACAAATTGCACTGGTGGCGCCATGCAGCAGGAAGGTAGCAAAGCGACGGTTCAGCCAGGGCCTGCTGAACTTGTAGCTGGAACCCAGCTGCAAGGTCCAAAGGGGGGAGATACAGTTGTGAAATATCACACTTGTCATATTTTGTCCAGATCTTCCCGCTACTTTTGTTTGCCCAGTTTGATCAATACAAAATACTTCTGGACATGTCCGTCATCTTAGATCCCAAAACAACATATATTCTTTGGAACTATTGACATGCTACCCCGATCTGCCCCGCAGTAATCCAACGTGGCAATGGAACATCCACATCACCATTTAGAGATTAGTTTCCCATTAAAACCTTCATGCTTGGGGGATTTCCATGGATTTCCTAACATTTATAGGGGGTTCTCCATCGTTTTCCTGTCATTAATGGTTCACTTCCCAGCCATGTTTCAGCAAACTGGCTGCCACCGAGCTGCGTGCTGGCACCATGTACCACCGTGCTGCCCAAGGGAACTTTTGCAACATCGCTGTCGGCACATGCCGCAAGGAGCGGGAACATGACACATGGCGACACATGGCCGACCAGCTGAAGTTTTGGCACAAAAATCGTGGTTGAAACATTGGCACAACACATGGATATGTGATTTTTCCATGTCCATATGGAAATTTCTCATGTATGCCTGGAAATGGGGGTATAATATACAGTAAAACATACATAAACATATGAAAATGGTCTACAAATGGCATTTTCATAGGAAAAAAAGGTATCACAAACGGGATTTCGGGCTCTTTCAAGGCACTCGCTGAAATCTTGAATCTAATGATTTGCCCATGTGCCACATCCATCTGAAACAAATGTGACAGTTGTGGATGTTTATTGTGAAGGTCCTTGTTTATACATATGCCATATACTAATATATACTATACATTTAATATCAAATATTTATCTTGGATAAATAGATGTTCAGTAGCAATCTAGAAATTTACCGTTGCCCAACCTCAGACCAGGAAAAAAACATGTCCAATTGATGGAAGGATCTTCTCTAGGATGATGACATCTTCTGTACATAAACAATTCTGTAACCCCAAACAAAAATAGAACAACAATTACAGGATCTTATAGATGATGTTTGCCCCATGATTCCAAGTGTTCTACCTCCCTACATGTCAATTTTACTGAGAATCACAATCATAATCCATCAGTAATTGGGTGAACCCTAATTTTAGACAAACCCCTAGACATATGGGCTTGTCTCGGAAAAAAAAAAGTACCTCTAAGTCCATTGATTGCTTTTACATAGTAATGTTATTTTCAGATTGACCCATAAGTGTGTGTGATAGACTGGTTGAGCTCCTACTAAACCTCCATTTCATCCACCGATGCCATCCGGCACCCTCTCCACCAGAAGAGGCCTCGCAGAGCATCTCCGCAGCTGCCAAGGCATTCGAAGTGAACGGTGAGGCGGCCACGAAGTGCATCGCGCGCCAACCTGGTAGAAAAACATCGCCAAGATTTGCTGGTTATTGACCTATACCGCATCTGGCATCTGGAACCCATTTGAAGTATCAAAAAAGGTGATGTATATAAGCGGAAAAAGCAACAGCGGATGATGCTGATGATGCCGAGAAATCGCAAACAAACTGTTTTAATAGGCCCCATTTGCCACAGGTTCTTTGCAAACAAACTGCAACCCATAAAAGAAACACTTCTAGCCATGATTCCTCAAAAAAAGGTAGCACGTATTTCATCGCTGGGCACACGGGCCCATGAAGTAGCCCTTGGAGATTCCATAGTTCACTGCAGGGACCAAATGCGGCAATGCTGGGTTCCTGGAAGCCAAGGGGGCTCAGCTTGAACGCAGTGGTCGGGTTGATCTACCCAAGGTCAACCACGGGGTGTTATGCCACTTGGTGGCATGAATGGTGACCGCCGATATGACATATATATATATATTCCATATCTCACTCCATCGCCTTCTCAAGGAGTTCAGCACAGCTAATATATTCCATATCGAACTATAATAATTTTTGAACAAAAGGTGAAAAGGTAGATTTGGTCTGAGTATGTCTGGGTGATGGTCGACTACTCGTTGAAGGTGGAGAAGTGCTTGAAACATGTTCTAACCAACATTGTCAAACATCAATCACTTAACTCTATCAGCGGACCTGTTTTTATATATCAACTTGATGGGTGCCCACTCCAACCAGGACCCCCTTTGCACAACAAAACGCTGGACAGGGATTGGCGACCACTTTCAGTCCATACAAATGGTTGATTCCTCCATATTCCTCCTCAGTACAAAACACATGTAGGTTCTGTCACAGTTTTGACTTTTTAAGTTCCTTCATCTAAAAGTATCCTAAAGGTAAATCAGCATGTCGACCTGATTGCAGTGTTTTTGGATTCGATACGGATCATTTTCCGAAGCATTTTCCGTGGGTTTCACCTTGGGCGCTGTCCTCAAAGCATTCCCGAGCGGATGATTGAGGGCCTTGATCGATGTGAACATCACCCCAAACAACAAGGAACAATTTCTTCATTGCGATTGGCAAATTTCTACAACATTGATAGGTGCACATAGCGTATAATATATATCCAAGGGGCTACGTTTTGGAACCCCTATCGAGTGTTCTTTAAGGGGCTACGTTTCGACACCCCTTAGCCGAACCAAAAAAACACAAAAGGATATGGTGATAACGATGTTCATAGCACCATTTTTGGGAGACATGGTTGGAGACGAGCTGAACAACAAAAACTTTGATTTTGAGGAATTCCGACACGTAAATGACACGCGACTCCCTGGTAGTGACACACTGCCGACACGCATTAAGGGGCGCCAGAACGACACCCCCTTAGCCTAAAGGGGTGGCGTTTTGGCACCCCCTGCACATCCACCCGACACGCAAATGACACGTTTGACACGCGCCATTTTTGGGGTGCCAAAAATAAAACTCAAAAGCATTGTTTCAGTGGCCTCAGATAACAAAGATGAAATGTATATCCCAGATGACCCCAAACAGGTTGAGAAACACCTTAGAAATAAAGGGGCGCCATTTTGACACCCCCTCCCTAAGGGGTGCCATTACGGCACC
>Ga0126342_10016539_pt1 | contig 12848 bp, 6 predicted proteins | sample Cyp1metagenome_FD_92528 | JGI IMG/M metagenome (GOLD analysis project Ga0126342, IMG submission 92528) | Coral microbial communities from Lord Howe Island, Old Settlement Bay, Australia - Cyphastrea 1 metagenome | ecosystem: Host-associated > Invertebrates > Cnidaria > Coral ...
ACCAACAACCAACAACCAACAACCAACAACCAACAACCCACAACCAACAACCAACAACCAACAACCAACAACCAACAACCAACAACCAACAACCAACAACCAACAACAACAACAACAACAGCAACAGCAACAGCAACCACAACCACAACCACAACCACAACCACAACCACAACCACAACCAACAACAACAACAACCACAACAACCACAACAACGACAACGACAACGACAACGACAACGACGACAAAAACAAAAACAAAAACAAAAACAACTACAACTACAACTACAACTACAACAACTACACCTACAACAACTACAACAACAACAACTACTACTACTACTACTCCTACTCCTACTCCTTCTCCTACTCCTACTCCTACTCCTACTCCTACTCCTACTCCTACTACTACTACTGCTACTGCTACTGCTACTACTACTACTACTACGACTACTACTACTACTACTACGACTACTACTACTACAACTACTACAACTACTACAACTACTACAACTACTACAACTACTACAACTACTACAACTACTACAACTACTACAACTACTACAACTACTACAACTACTACAACTACTACTACAACTACTACAACTACAACTACAACAACAACAACTACAACAAGTACAACAACTACAACAACTACAACAATTACAACAGCTACAACAACTACAACAACTACAACAACTACAACAACTACAAGTACAACAACTACAACTCACTCAACATCCAAGCCAAAACTCCAATCATTAAAACTCACCCAGTCACTTCGGTGCGGCGCAGGTCAAAGTGCTGTAGCCTTGGGAGCGTGGCGCTTGATGCGGTTGTGTTGTGGCTGTTGCTATGGCGGACTCAGGCGACCAAAAAGCACCACTAGGCACCTATCAAAAAGCCATCATTCTTGGTTCAAGTCCACATGTTCTTCTGCTGATTGAATCGCCGGTTTCCATCATCTTTTTATTGCGTTTACGGCGCATGCTTTGGCTTCTACCCAGTAATGAAACATGTCTGAAAAAAAAAAAACACCATTGACCCTCCGGTAAATTAACATAGCTATGGAAATTGACCATGAATTTCATGGCTGAATCCACTATTTCTATGGCCATTTTCAATCAATAGATACGTGAAAAATTAAATGACCAGAGGCTAGTTCGATGACGAGATTCAGCCATTTTGCTTCCCACTATCCCATGGCCATCACAATCCATCCCCATCAATTCAGCATGATTTCCATCATGATTTCCATCAGCATCAACCATATCAACCAGGGGGATCCAGCATGCGTGCGTTTTCAATGGGTAAATCCGCGAACTAAATCACCCTTTTCAAGTGCAAACTGTTGACATCACCAGGTTGGGTAATCCCAAGAATCAATAAAATTCCTCATCTGGTTGGTGCTATACCTACCCCTCTGAAATATATTAGTCAGTTGGGATGATTATTCCCAATATATGGGAAAAAAAAATGTTCCAAACCACCAACCAGTCATTATATTGTTGATTCGAAATTTCCCACAAGGACATGTCAACATCTCGCTATCATACCGCTAGTAGATCGCCTCTATATCCCAACGACATTTACCAGTGAAGTTCATGGGGTGTTCATGCTTAACATCCGCAAAAAAAATACCAATCTGCATGGCCTTGATCCGGTTTTTTTGCTATCCCACGACAATGTCATCTTAATTCCCCATGACAATCTACTTAACTTACCCTCTGGTAATTTAACATAGCTATTGAAAATGGCCATTAATAGTGGATTTACCCATTAAAAATTGTGATTTTCAATAGCTATGTTAAATTACCAGAGGGTAATTCCCAATGACAATCTACTTAACTTAATTCCCACTGAAAAAATCCCATGACATCCCAAAGCTCTCCATTCCCAGTGAATTCCCATGACATCAATCAATATCCCATGTTTTTTTGAAACATATTCTTGGTTATATCGCTTTATATCTCATTAAAAAAAGAATACTGGCGATATTTCCAGAAACAATTGCTAAGACTGGCTAATCCCCCCAATATCCCACTATATCCTTGGTCCTGTTTGTTTACTTACAGTAGATCACCATGGGATATCCATCCCATCCCCGTGCGATGCTTCTCCCCCAGGATCGCCTAGGATATCTCCGTGCCTCCAGCACCAATCAATTTATTTCTATCAAAAATGCCAGAAATGTGGTATCAAGAGTAAACCATCCTCAAAATCACCATAAACATGCCATAAATGGGTGCGAACTAAACTTTTAAACCATCAAAATATTGCTGGTTTATTATTGCTTTACTAACATTAATTATATATGTATATATACATACACATGTTTTTTATACTTCACTGACCCGAAACTTGCTGCCATTTTGGGATGATGACCCCCAAACCTAAAGCATCATTCTTTAGGGTTCGGTCGCGCCGTGAGATTGCAACATGTAATTTACCCTGATACATCCGATTATATACCTCTTTATATATATAATATGTATATACACACCGTTGTAATCAATTGTATCTCAGTTCTATTTCCATAGTATCTCTTTATCTATACTATACTGGTTGGTGGTATACCTACCCCTCTGAAAAATATGAGTTCGTCAGTTGGGATGATGACATTCCAAATATGTGGAAAAATAAAAAAATGCTCCAAACCACCAACCAGTATATTATATATATATATATATTATATACACACCATTATAATTCGTTGTATCTCAGTTCTATTTCCAGTGTATCTCCATTGTTTATACATCATCTTGCGGGTTCCTAAAATGGGGGTTAACCTAAATCATCCATTTTAGATAGGATTTTCCATACCCCCATTTATTCAAACCCTTATATGTAAATCACATACTATAATATGTGTATATATATATACACATGTATATACCATTATAATCCATTGTATCTGCCGTTTATTCCCAGTGTATCTCAATTTATACACCATAATCATCCATTTGTAGATGGATTTTCCATTATAAACCAACCATTTGGGATATTTTGGGCTACCCCCCATGAAAATGGAAACCTCCCAACCAGTGGACCAACATCAACCAGGTGGCTGCATCCCGTCAACGTGTACTTCTCCCCGCTGCTGGCGCAGGGCGTCACAGTGGCCGTGCCCTCCCAGCCGCGCGCGCAGCTGACGCTGACGTCGAAGAGCTGGGCGACGGTGCTGCGCTCGGTGACCAGGTAGCCGTTGGTGGAATCTGGACTTTCGCAGTTGATCTTGGCCTGGTGGATGGGAAAAACCATGGGTTTTTTCCCACAAAAATCAAGAAAAAAGGATCAACAAGGATAAACAAGGGGAGAAAAAACAATAGGAACAAGTCAAGAAAAACATGAGGAAAAACCATGGAATATTTAACTAGGAGTTTTAAGGATGACTTTAGCAGTCATCCAACTGATTTCATGGGCTGATTCATGTTTGCTAAGTTGAACTGGTTCACCAACATAAAGAGGCTTTATGGTAAACATTTCGAACGAGTTTCATGCGAGTGGTAACACTATATTTTTTGTTCACTCGGGATGGTGGATGGAAAACATATGGTTTGGTGGGAAAATCTTCACCTGACACAATTTGGCACTATGGTTCTTATCGGAAATTGTCCCATCATCCAATTCTAGGGTGGGAAAATTTACTGAAAACGACGTGACAATGGGTCTGATTCTGTTTTTGAAGGGGATCCAGTGAAATTGATAATCACATTAATTACTAAGGGGAAATGCTCAAAATATGTTAGGTGGATATTTGTGTTGTTCTTTTGAATGGGGATGGGTGATCACAATAATCAAAACAGTAATTTGTACCGATAAACAACAACACTATTCATGATATAGAAATGGTAATGATACTTCTAATAAATACGAATAACATTTGGAAGGAGATTGAACAAGCAAACAATGTCAAACTGTGTCGTGGTATATTTTCGAGAACAGGAGTTTGTAGTGACCAAATATCATCAAACAATGCTTTGAAATTCTGGGGAAGTGATGGATGTTTCTGTGCTCTGAGGGTTAGCGGCGACCACACCAACACAACTTGGAGGCAATTTGACTTAAAACAACGATTGTTCAACTTGTTTTCATTGGGTTTATACATATTTTATACCCTCTGGTAGTTAGTTAGATAGCTATTGAAAATGGCAATTTACAGTGAGTTTTCCCATTAATAGCATGGTGGATCTTTCCATAGTTTTTTGTTAACGTTTACCAGGCCGGGTACCCTCTGGTAAACGTTTACATAACTATGGAAAATCACCATTTTTAATGGGAAAATCCACTATTTCTATGGCCATGTTCAATAGCTATGTTAGTCATTACCAGGCCGGGTAGATATAATTGGGTCACTCATCATTTCTATCCACGAACAACTTGGTGCCAGGATCGGCTTCAGTCTCGGCTTCACTGATTCGAATCCCATGATTTTCCCCACCTCGCAGCCACTCAACTCGTAGGCTTCCAGGCCCTGTTTGCACTTGGTCACCTGCCAGCGTTTTATGGGGATTCCCCTTGATGGCTACTCTAAATCTCAATGATTTGGATTTTTCTGACCATCCCAAAATATGTTGTATGCATTCCAAGTCTTGACCATGGCACATGCAAAAAGGTGTATCTTCTACATTCAGAATGCCATGATTTGTGAAAAGGAAAACCAGAGGAAACTGGGAAACAATGTAAAAAATAAACGATGGGATTTTTGATCGTTTTTTTCAGGGGGCCAGGATATCTTCCATTTTTGGGTCAGCCATGGGTTAATCATTCATTCACTTCAAACATTCCCATAAACCCATTCTGGGATAATTACATCCCCAAAATCTAAAAAAAACATCCGCGGTGTGGCATCAAATTTACTCCCCCCCTCGACCCCATTACCATCCATGAATGTATGGCATACTTACCTATATATATATATGGTAACAAACTACATTTAAATATACGGACTTTTAAATATACAAACAGGCATTTTAGACTACCTCCGTCAAGGTTTTCCTTGGCCCGCCCAGACATTTAATCATACGGAATCCAATTCATTTAAACGTACGGTATCTACATTTAAATATACGAACTGGTATTTCATACTCCCTCCGAGGCCTCGCGGTCTGGGCCGCCCTCCGATTTAAATGTCGTTACCGTATATATAAGGACTCAATTCAGGAAACATCACATACAGCATTTACGATAGAAACATCACATTCAGCCAGGGTTAAGCTACTTCACCACCATTTAAGATGATGTTCAACCCTCCTGCGCAGCAAAAAGCATCCTTGGGGATTTTCGATCACAAATCATACGGTCAAATTCCGATTAGCAAAATGGCAATTAGCTTATCCCATTAGCAAAAAAATCACGTGTTCCCAGGTCCCATCAAAAAATTAGCCCAGATAGAGAAGGGATACAGCCATCATATTGTGGTAGAATATTTGATATAGATGATATTAGATGTTGTTCCAAATCAATATTCCCCTCATTTTCCCATTGTGCATATCATCCCACTAATATTACCCTCTGGTAAACTGTTACATTACATAACTATAACTATGGAAAATCACAATCTTTTATAGGCAAATCCACAATTTCTATGGGCCATTACCAGAGAGTATGTTAGTATGTCCCATTAATATCCCCCATTTTTCTTGGTTCAATACCCATTAATCACCATAAAATACCATTCAATCACTTTCCAACAGCAAATTGTAACAGATTATCAGAGGGTATACCCTCTGGTAAACATACAAAAAACTATGGAAATACACCATTGTTAATGGGTAAATCAACGATTGCTATGGTTTTTTTTGACGAAGATCCCATGACGAAGATCCCATGGCGCCTTAGGAGCACCAGTGTAGCCATCTGCACATTTCGCCTCGACCTGGGATTTCCATGGCCCATCCCATGTTGGATCGTTGAGGAATGGGAAGATTTTCATGGGATTTCCATGGTTAATAATGGTGAATAATGGTGAATAATGGTTAATGATGGTTAATGATGGTTAGTGATGGTTAATGATGGTGAATAATAATATCTGGTTGGTGGTTGAGCCCTACCCCTCTGAAAAATGTGAGTTCCTCAGTTGGGATTATGACATTCCCTTTTTTTTGGAAAAATGAAATTCATGTTCCAAACCACCAACCAAATGGGAATATCATGGGAATATCTATTTTCCATAAGATGGCTGGTTCAAAATCCCATGTTTCTACTTCCCCAAAGATGGATGAACAGATGGGATTTGTTGAGCCCTAGCGGGCTATAGATGTTATATCTACACACCTAATGTGTCGTCATACTTTGTGGTTTCCCTAATTTGTCTATATGTTAAAACAACCCAAATAAAGCTGGGTCGTTTTATCTACTATATGGGTACAGTATACAACTGTATCGGGAAAAACCATGGTCAAAACATGGTAGCTGGGGTATGGCCATCCTTTCCGCAATAGGAATCCTTCTGATAGGTATATAAATAATTGTTGGCTATTAAAGGATTGATGATGAACACCCCCCAGCATCCCCAATATGGGCATTTTAGACAAGTTGTGACCATGGCACATACATGGCAATCGTTCAAAATCAGGAGTTCATGTGATACAATTTACTCTTTTTAATAGAAACAATGAGAATGAAACCAACCAAAATGGTCCCACTTCCACATATGAGCCATTAAAAATACCCCTATCCCATCCCATGTCACAAAATACTACTTGGTTCAAAGCGTTTTCCCATATGGGTTCTCGTAATCAATCCCAATAACCTTGGTAGTATCCCTATTTCATAACCAATCAACCAAGGTACGAGTATTTGTATTTCCTATAAAATCCCTAAATTGCCATAAAATCCCTATCATTTTCCTATAAAATCCCTATCATGTTCCGTCATTTTCCTATGAAATCCCTATGAAATTGCGAAAAAAAACTCCCACTGTCCACTTCGAGCCACCTTCCAATTCAGGCGCGACAGCGAGGTTTCTGTCACATCATAGCCTACTGAGCTTTTGGGCGAGAAGCACACCTGGCCCGAAGGTCACTGCGAACTTTGTGGGAATCGAAATCACTTCAATGCAGGTTTCCTACAATGGGGGTACCCCCAACAGCCGGATGGTTTATAACGGAAAAACCGAAAATAAAATGGATGGTTTGGGGGTATCCCCATTCTAGGAAACCCCAAATGATCTTAAAGGCGATTTGAAACTACAACATGGAACCCTCACGAACCAGCAAACGGGGAACTCAACCAGCAACAATTGGGGCATGAACATGGATGTGCATTGGCTAAGCCGAAAATCTTTGAACCTGCAGATTTTGGATGATTTTCATTATTTTTCTGTGGCGTGGTGCTTAATCTATATATTTCCCCCTGTCTTGTTGGTTCCATTTGCATTTCTCTCCATGAAGCAAGGCTTCGTGACTGGTTGAGTCATGTCTTTCCTTTAGCTCTATATCGCCCCTTTCGGCTAGATAACATACGTACGATATAGTCTATGGTATAGTATACCATCATTGTATACCATATCTTTCTGTATCTACAACATTCTACAACAACCCAAAACAAAAACATGGTTGCTAATAGTATATAGTTATCATCATTAAATACCATCAGTATATACCACTATAATAGTAGTTATCATCATTAAATACCATCAGTATATACCATCTAACATTTGTTTGCCATGTTTTTTCTTGGACTTTCACCATCCCAACGTAGCGCCATAGCCGAACGTAGCGCCAAGCCTCCGCTCGGACACATCCTTCCAAGCGATAGCCATCCTCAGTGCGCGGCCGGAAGGGCTCCGTTCGGAACTGGAACTGGAAATGGTTATTATATGCTATTCATCAGCTAAATCTAACCGCAAAATCGGTGCAACATCGAAATAAAACATATAAAACCATGAAAAATCCGTAAAGGGGTCCTTGAAATGGTTATTATCAGCAAAATCGGAATCGATGTCCAATTAAAAATAGGGATGAAGAGTCGATTTTTATGATGGGTAGGTTGGTTCTTTGACTCTAACTAGGATTTCTGGTCAGTGTAGCAAAAAAAAATTGGAATTCGGTTTCTTCATGGCTAAATCTATCCAGTAACTGGATAGTCGATTCTGATCTCCGCGCCGACCTTTATCATCTGCCGATGGTGTCATCAAGCGTGGGACATCCGAAAGCTGGGCCGAGATGGGGGAGACCATCGGACTTTTTTGGAAGATTTTCCATGGCCATGTTTGATTCCTGGAGGCTATTCATGTGAAAAGGCTGAAAAAAGATTCAACTCTTCCATATGTTCAACCAATTGCTATGAAAACAACACACAAATCCGAAATGTCTGTGTGAAATGACCCCTTATCACCATGAATTTCTCAGACAAAATCACAAGAAATCCCATTGAAATCCCATTAAATCCCATCAAAAATAGTCCATTTAAATTCCACCAAATCACCTTACAAATCAACAACGAAACCCCATGAAAAATCTCATCATATCTCATCAGTTGTCCTCTGGAAAATCACAATCTTTAATAGGTACCCTCTGGTTATTTAACATAGCCATGGAAGCCATGGCCCATAGAAATAGATGATTTTCCCAGCTAGAAACCTCCATTTATTAAAGGATTTTCCATGGCTATGTTAAATAACCAGATGGTAAATCAACTATATCTATATATTTCTATGGGCCATGTTCAATAGCAAACTGTAACAAATTACCAGAGAGTATGTCCCATTAATATCCCCATTTTTCTTGGTTCAGTTCAATACCTATTAATCACCATAAAATACCATTAAACCATTTTCCAATGGCAAACTGTAACAAATTACCAGAGGCTAATCTCATTAAATCGACACCTTCTCCGTTTGTTCCGCACCAAAAATTCCAAGGCACCAAATGCCTCAAGCAGTTCTTGGCCGTCGCCGTGCCGTGAAAGCCCGGAGCGCACTTCGCCTGCCTTGGGTTAACAGTTGGTAATTCATCGTTGGTTAACATAATTGAGTAAATCAACCATACTATACTATGAGTTGATTGATAGTTCGAAAAAATCGTGGCAAGTAATATTTGGTAAATCATAGTTGGTTAATAGTTTGAAAAATACTATTAGTGTAGCCATAGTGCACTTAGTTAACCAACTATAGTATGCTATAGTATAAATAACTTAACTAACTATACTATAGAGTATTCATGAAATAAATCAACCATACGATACTATGAGTTGATTGATAGTTCGAAAAAATCGTGGTAAATAATATTTGGTAAATCATGGTCTCAGTAGTAGAAATCCATGTCTCAAATAACGAGTAAATCACAATTGGATACCATCGGAACGAGAACTTGGTGCCCTCCATCAGTTCGATGTTCATCGAAATCCATGGGGAAAAGCCATAGAAAATGGAAAAGCAGTTGACCTATGGTGGTCTATCTAAAACTGCTTGGTGGTTGACCTAATAATGGTTAATAATGGTTAATAATGGTTAATGACGGTGAATAATAATATCTGCTTGGTGGTTGACCTACCCCTCTGAAAAATGATGGAGTGAAAGTCAGTTGGGATGATGACAATCTCCCAACGGAATGGAAGAATAAAAAAAAATGTGTCAAACCAGAAAATCATCAATAAGGTCAATGTGAATACGGATTAAAATCCCAACTGACACCCGTGTCCGTTCTTCCCAACCTGATACTCATTCCCCCTCCTGGCGATAGAAAAACATCGAAAAACGGGATTTTCCAGAAATGTTGCTACTCCCAATAGCTGGTTGGTTTATTTCACCGAAAATCCCAAAACCTAAAATAGATGACTTGTCGTCCGGGTACCCCCGGCTGGAAACCTTCATTCATCTCGGATTCGAGTTGTTTTTTTCGTAGCCATCCCCAGATGGTTGTGACATGTTGTGACCATCCCGTTTTTGTGCGGTTTGGTTCACCGTTTCGGTACCTCAGAAATTTCGATTTCGATTCTCTTCAGAGTTCACCAAAAAGAGAGAGTCTGAGTTAAGTTAAAATATCTCACAACCGATCCCCATCAATCATAAAAAATCCATAAAAAAACATTATGTCCCCTTGGAAAAAGCCATTTCCTGCCATGATTATCCATTCTTTAGTTAGGATCACCAGATGCAGATTATCAATTACAACCCATTTCTCTGCTGGTTCATTTTGTAAAGCCCCAGAATTTCCCAGACGAATCTCCCAGTAATAATCGTAGATCGCTGTGGCTCTCGCCAAAACATCCAAAGTCCCCTCCAGTAAATTAACAGTTGGACCCTGGCAGAAAACGGGCTTGGAAGACTAGTTTCCACTATCACTTGGTGATTTTCAGGGTCTACATGGGTATGAATCAATACCTATTAACACCATTTTTAGGATGAACATCCATAAATCAGCTATGACTTGGGGTTCACCAGGGGTACCAGGGTTTTGACACACTGCCATGTGAATTTACCAGGGGGTCAAACCTCCAAAGTCCACCCGTCTCCGCATGTCTCCGCAAAGTCGCACGTCAAAGGTGTCACCTCTGAGATCCAGCTCCGTCAAGATGTAGCCCTCCGGGTTCGTAGGTGCCGAGCAGACGAAGGCCTTGCAGCCAGCCAAGCTGTAGCCTGGACAGCGGGGGCTTCATATGGGAACCGAGAACCATCCTGACCAACGCCACCCGAAAGGCAGATGAGATTCGCGTTTTCTGGCTTGGGATTCGGAATCTGTCTAAAAACCAGCAGTTTGTGGAATGTAAGATGATTTTGAAATATCAATATATATATATATATCAATGGTATGTAGAAGCATATGTATAACCATATACAGTAAATGGAATATACTCGCTGGTAATTTGCTACAGTTTGCTATGGAATCCTATGGAAAGTCACCAATTTTAAGATTATATAATCCCCGGAGGTAGGAATTGGTACAGGTGTATTATATATACATATATATATATATTATATGTCTATAAGGTTCTATAAGTATGAGGATGCCCCTGTTGTTGGTAGGATTAGTGCAATTTGGACACATCTTGTCTAGAAATGTCTAGAATCTTTAAAGAACTTTGAAATAGCAAGAAATATAAGAAAAACACATGATGGGACCTGCAGAATATGATAGGGCTATACATACTATGTGGTATTCTCAGCGATACTTCAGTTTTGGCGGCCCCTATGTTCTTGGGTTTTGAACATTGGAACGGTGTCCGCGACTGAAGGATGCTGATGGGGGGGGAAACTCACCACTCCGCTCCATTGGCCGGTGTTCCAAAAGATTGCGATAGTTCAAAGTCATTGCAAACAAACATGTTAATATTTACAACACTTTCTAAATAATACAATAATATACATGATTCGTATATTATCAAGTAGTTAGTGAAAATCCTTCAATGGATCGAACTTCGTACCTTTAATAATGTGTATCTATCTACACTTCACCGCCAGCACTTCAACGAGGCGCGGTTGTCCTTTTTGGAACATCCCGTGACGCTGGCCGTGCCTTAGAGTATCAGGACTTCAAGGAATTCTTCACACATAATGGCTACATGTGGCTACGTTGATTGCACTTCTGATCTGATGTTACTAGGCCTCTGACCGTGATAGCCATCCTCTGCACTGCAGCTGACCGTCACCTGGCCGGTGAACTGTTCACATGGCAACGCATGGCGATTCTATGGGATATGAAAAACAAAAAACATGCCGAGTGGGAGTTAATGTATGTTAATGTAGATGTATACAGATCAGGCGAAAAAATGGTGAAATGTGTCGTGACATACATATTATATCATATTATCAGATTCCAAAAACGCAATACAATTCTATTCGGATGTGGGCATCGTTGATCATTTCCCTTCTGCCAAGCCTTCCGCCGATGACCGTCTTGACAGGGGGATTCTCTAAACATCAGATCACCAGGAAAAAAAAAACTCACCAGATTCAGTAGCTTAAGTTATCAGTATTCGAAAGTTACCCTCTGGTAATTTGTTACATTACTATTAAAAATGGCCATCGAACTAGTTGATTTACCTACAAGTAAAATGACATGGTGATTCTCCAGCTCGCTATGTTACTATGTTAGTTTACCAGAGGGTATTGATTAAGACAACCATTGAAAAAAACACCCCATCAACGTCCCCGCACCTTGAGATCATCCGCCTTCAAACTGGTCTCAGTGATGAGATACCCGGAGGTGTCGTCCGGCGTCACGCAGAGATTGCCTCGTAACACCGAAACTCCCGAGCGGCCGAGTGGATGCCTGGTGGTTGATGTTGGTTGATGCCTGGGGTTTGCATAAATGGGGGGACCCCTTTATTTATCGCTGGTTGCTGTAAATTTCATGGAACATCCTAAGATGGATGATGACATGGGGTACCCCCGCCCCAAGATGAGATTTGGATTAGTCAACGTTTGAACATGGAAATAACTGCATGTTCGATGATAAAGGTGATGATATGTCATTATGTCATGACAAAAAAAGGTCCCTCGGATTGACTGATGACTTCTTTTCCAACCAAAACACCAACTCCTTTTTAGGGATTCAATTACATCATTGGGATGATAAAAAAAGGGAAAAAAACATCGGATGCCGTGGTTTTTCCCATCATAAATTTTCTGTGTAAAGAACTATTCGGTCGGGACTTGTGTTAAGAAACCAGCTATAAAACTCTCGAAACTACAGAAGACCCTCGGCTCAGTCTCAGAGTAAATTTCAAAAAAGGCCCCGGAAGATACTACTCAGAGTGTCTGCTTTTGGGAAATATATATATATATATATCCGCCGACCCTGCCTAGCACTTGCCAAGGCAGGGTGGCGCCTGGGACCACCCTAGGTGTGGAACGTTGCTTTTCTTGCCTATCCAGCATGACCTACTTTTCGATTACTTTTCGACGTA
>Ga0126342_10016540_pt1 | contig 12848 bp, 11 predicted proteins | sample Cyp1metagenome_FD_92528 | JGI IMG/M metagenome (GOLD analysis project Ga0126342, IMG submission 92528) | Coral microbial communities from Lord Howe Island, Old Settlement Bay, Australia - Cyphastrea 1 metagenome | ecosystem: Host-associated > Invertebrates > Cnidaria > Coral ...
ATCTGTACCAGGCCAAAGGTCTACATATCTTTACGTACTGACTGCAGGCAATTGTATATAGACCCAGCGTTTAGGGTCTACAGTGCAACCCCCAAGGTCCCTAGCTAGTACCTGAGGGTATATTTTTGGTGTTTCCGGTGTTTTTTCCTTTTGCTATATGTATTTTTCCTGTCTGTTGGTTGTGTTGGTAAACTTCCCCTGTTTTTGCTGCTCAACTTTCCAAAACTCTTTCATGTCGTTGGGACAGGTTTTTTCCCACCCCCACCAGATCTGGGATTTTCACCATGCTTCACCAGCAGCCAAAGTGATATGTATTGTTTTATATAGTTTCTTGCCTTATCATAGTTTATCAACTTCCCCTTTTAGTGAATTCTCTGCTGACCTCAGGTCCTCCCTGCCAGAGCAGCATGAGGACACGGAGAAAGATGTGGAAGTTGGAGAACGAGACCAGAAATGATGAAGTTCATGAAGTTCTTTTTGGAGTTCCTGAGGATTCACAAGGATTCATGGAGATTCTCATAGGAACTAATGTGATCCATGATGATGAAAACAACCCAATTAAAAAGCAGCGGAACCACTGACCACATGTATTAACATAGAGAGGATTCGGGTTTGTTTTAGACATTCTTTTTTGCGACATGGGGCATGTACGCGACAATTCGGTCGTGTGCACATGAAATAGATATCAGAATGTAAACATTGCAGACTTCCCTGGGTTGCCACAATATGTAGTTCATTCTCACCCATCAGGGCTCTAAAAAATAGCCAAGGTACTGACCAGTACGACCACATGTCAGGATCAATTGGCGCTGGGCTTTCGGATGATTCAGAATGCTTACAACAGCAAGGCGAAAGCACTTTGGGCAATGCAGCTCTCCTTTCTGGTTTGAAGTTGATTGCTCTCCCCACTCAGTTTGAGTGATTGAGACTTACAATGACTTACAGTACATCATCTTACATCACACACATATATGGGTATGGGTCAATACCTATAGATACATTTTTAGTGGGATGAACATCCATTTACCAGCTATTTTGATGTTCACCAGGGGTACCAGGTTTTGACCCATCCCCATATATATTATATATATATAATAGAATGTTCAACTCAGTGCAGAGATGCTTGCCATTGCATTTCACAAAAGATATTGTGCCAGATGGGTGATTTCGACCATGTTATTTTTTCCAAGTCTACATCTGACGATCCTAATTGCCACACATATTTTTCAGGAGGCTCAAGCACTGTCTACGCGCTTTCCTGTACTAGTTCGATTCGGAATCTCCCATCATTTTTTAGATACAGGTGATGAACACCCCCAACCCAGTAGTGTTTTGAATGTATTTACCCTCTGGTAAACTAACAGTTTGCTATTGAAAATGGCCATAGAAATAGTGGATTTACCCATCAAACATGGTGATTTTCCATAGTTTTTTGTATGTTTACCAGAGGGTAATATCCCCCACTTGGACCTCCATTCTCTACGGGAGGTCCAAACCTTGGAACAAGAGCTGAGAGGCCTTCGCTTAAGCTATGAGGCGAGGTCTGAGAGATCGTCATGCTGGGTAAAATTTTCAGGAGTTGGGATGAACATACCTAGTTTTTTTTGGGTGTTACCCTCTGGTAAACTAACATAGCTATTGAAAATGACCATTTATAGTGGATTTACCCAATAAAAATGGTGATTTTCAATAGTTATGTTAGTTTACCAGAGGGTAAATGGTGTTAATGGTGGTATATTTGCAATATTAGACACATAAATTATGGGTGAATTCTCCGTGATCTGGGGTGATCTTGTAGCTTCGATGCCCATGTTTTGGCCGTTAAATGCGCATGATTTAATGCTGTATAAACATGCTTAGATAACCATTATTATGGATCAACGCACATTTTTGTTTTCCCACATTCTTTTACATTTTTGTGATCCTACCTCAATTTTACACTGATGACACGTCTATGTTTTGCAGGGTCAGCTGGCTCTTCAGCACAATTTTCTCAGCGACCCATTCAGGAGCAGAAAAATCAAGCTGCCGCCCTACAGCGCAAGAACTCAGCGCTGGAGGTGGGACCCTTGACTTGGCAGGTTCAATTGGTGAGCTCCAAAACTTGGGATTTTTGGGGATGTTTCACCATGTTTCACCATGTTTCTCCATGTTTCACCATGTTTCACCATGTTTCACCATGTTTCACCATGTTTCACCATGTTTCACCATGTTTCACCTGAAAAACAAAGGGTTTTGTATGTTTTGTTCCAAGATCGAGTAGCTGGATTGCCCACAACATCGGGGCAAAGCACTGCAGGTGGAGCTGGTAGAGGGACATCAAAAGGCGATGGGCACCGGGGGGATAGAATGTGATAGAATCAGGAAGATGGATGTTCAATGATGTTCACATTTTGCCTGGAAACCAGCAGATCATAGATCATAGAATATCATAAACATGTTCTGCTCCTTGGGTCTCCTACCCGAGACGTTTTTGTTAGTTCCTCAAAACTGGGAATCTAAAATTTTGGACCAAGTCAACAGGTTTTTAGCTAGTTTGGCTCTGCTGAATGGAAATCGAAGAGAATAGTTGGGAAACTCCAGTATGATTTTTTTGGGTGACTGGAGGTTCAGGATTGTCCTGGTCAGAACTGTCGAACAAAAATTATCTACATCCCCAGAAAATTTTCCGCAGATATTTCCAGCTGGCTAGTGGCATTGCTTCAGAAGGATACCGCTGTGGGGACCCAAACTGCCATCTTTACATGTGACTCTTTGATGATAGGATTCTACTGTAGATGGGTGTTTTATTGTCAGCTTTCACTTGAATAAAACATGCTTTTTATAAACTAACTAATCTAAATAGATCTAAATAGTACAAATTGTACCCATCATCTCCCAGATGTTTTCAAGTTTGGGTGCCAAGTAAAGGCGCAGCAGTTGGCGGAAGAGAATAAGGAGCTCTTCAAAACGGTGCGGCACCTGGGACATGGGGAACTGACTGAGCCATTGGCCCATGGCTGGGCCCATGGCTGTAGGGATGTTAAAGATCTAGAGATGCAACCAATAGCAAGGGAAGAAAAAAAAGGCTGTAAACTGGCCATATCCAAAGCCATCTTTTGGAATAGCAGCAGCGAGATTTCAGAAACGCCGCCGTAATAGGGAATAGCCTCTGGTAAATTAACATAGCTATTGAAAATGACCATTTATAGTGGATTTTCCCATTGAAAATTGTGATTTCCCATAGTTATGTAAACGTTTACCAGAGGGTATATAATTGGCATTTTTGGAGCCAAACGAAGCATCCAATGATTTGGGTACCAATGCATCTTTATAACAGAAACAGAGGCAACCCCAACGATCTCAAAGACAGACTCTCTGAGAATCCAGATGGCCGGATGTTAGAGGACCATAGTCATCCATGGGTTTCCCTGACAGGGATCATTCTCCGGGTGGGGGGTGCGAATTCCCCATATGCTTTTGTTTGAAATTCCTTTTTGAACTTGCCAGCAAATCAATGATTTTGTGACGTGTGTTTCCATACATATGTATGGTAATATATTCATAATAATATTCCTAATATTCATAATACTCATATTAATATTCATATTAATATTCATATTAATATTCAGATTCATATTCATAATACTAGTAATATTCATATTAATATTCATATTAATATTCATATTAATATTCAGATTCATATTCATAATATTCATATTAATATTCATATTAATATTCATATTAATATTCATATTAATATTCATAATATTCATATTAATATTCATATTAATATTCATAATATTCATATTAGTATTCATAATATTCATATTAGTATTCATAATATTCATATTAATATTCATAATATTCATATTAGTATTCATAATAATACTAATATTCATAATATTTATATTAATATTCATAATAGTCATACTAGTCATAATAGTCATAATATTCATAAGCATGTATGTTTACATAATTATAGATAATATATCATATATAATTATATGTATATAATTATATATACTTATATGTAATTATATATATAATTATATGTAATTATATGTAATTATATATGATTATATATAATATTATGTAATTATATATAATTATATTATATATATATATATATATATATATTTACATATATATTCATTATATATATGTACAGAAACAACATGTAACCATTTTGGAACAAAGAAACTCCAGGGTCACCTCAGGTGCAGCAGCTGCGGCGGCAGCTTCAGCGCTTGGAGGGTCTCAAGAAGCGGGTCAGTGGCCCAGAAGGACGACACAAATGGTGGTTGACAAGGGGAATGAATGAGAACCACCCAAAAACAAACTAATTATCCAAAATGAATCTTAAATTGCCTGCAATCGGGTCTTGGAATCATTTTTGAGTTGCCCAGGGTGAAATCCATGAGTTTTTTTTTCTGGAACATCGTTCCAGGTGATGTTTGGGGCCACAAGTTGTGTACAGGATTGTACGGGTCAAGATTTCAGATCCACACTAGCTGCTAGCAGGCCCAACCAACTTCAAATCGGGTTGTAACTTCACAGATATATGGTAGTTGATGGTAGTTGTATGTAATTGTATGAGATTATGACTCCATTCTGCCGAACCAGCGGATTTTCTACCCCAATCTGACCTGTATTCGCCTGATGGACCCCGGCAGGCCGAACATAGTTGATGACTATACGATGGTATATGTCTTTTCCATTCTTTTCCAGGGAAAATGTACTGTAATGGGAATACTTTCGACAATTTGACGTGGCGGAATCACCCGCAAACAAGTGAACATCAACAAACTATCCATTTCTTGATTTCTACCCCTGAATGTGCAGGGTATTCTGCATCGAAAGCAGCCTGTCTGAGGTCTTGGAGTCGATTTCCGATGAGCAGGGCTTGGAAACCTCTGAGGCTAAGGGACTGATGGTTTTTGGAGGTTTTTGGGTAATTTGAAGATGCCACAAACCTTGACAATTTGAGATGATACTTGGTAGATTCCAAGATTTTTCATATTGTTCATGGGTAGCCAAAATTCTGAAGCAGATTTGAACGTTGGCCAGGCCGGACCCTAACGTCAGTAGGAACTTTCTGACTTTCAATTTAATCATATAGGGCTTGTGGACCTATCATCCCGCCAGACGGCCCACAAATGCTGAGTCTTCGGATATCTTGAGATTTTTTAGTAGTCATTGATTATCATCCACTTTTGAGGGCATCATCTTGTTAAATCGTCTCATTTTTGGATCACCAAGTTTGAAGCATCTCATTTTAGTGGTGCCAGGACTCTAAACTCTACATGAGGGATGACTACCTCGCTGGTGCTCTGCCAATGACTGTTCAATCCATGCAAGGTGCAGTTGGGACTTTTTATGGGCATCGGATCGGAAGGGAATCTCCAATGAATGGTCTTCTTGATTTCTTAGAAGTGCTTTTCCTAGGATTCTGCGAGTGTTTTCAGAGCTGGTTCCCACTCCCTCTCTTGCCCCGGGTATGATACCATCACCATGTAGTTGTGCTCATATAGGAACAGCCCAATATTTTTCTTGTTTGCAGTTTGTAGGGTTCGGGACTACACAGCCCATATTAAAACATCACAGATGATTTGCTCTCACGCAACTTGACGAGAAGAAAATGCAGGGTTGCCATGATCTTAACGGTGTTCATGGCGAACCCTTACCATGGATATATGGCATGATTGCCTGCTCCTGGTTTAATTTTGGGCATGCATATATGTTGCATCATACACGTATATATATAATACGAAAACAATACATTGATGATGCTGGCTATGTGCCCAACATGATATGGTTCTGCTTTGCGGTATCTCCATCTCTACATCCCTTTTGTTGGTGAGATACCATGCTACACTCTTCCTTGATATGCCCATTTTGTGTTGGTCTCAACCGTGCTCAAGAAAGAAAGTCAGACCAATGGACCATGGTATTGTGATCCAGTTGGATCGAAATTTGTCTTGGAGGTTGGTGGTTTCAACTATTTCCCCACTTCATTTATCATTATTTATCTTTATTTGGGATATTTTAATATATTTTACATAGGATGATGATCCAAAATGGCCAAAGATTTTTCAGGGTTGAAACCACCAGCCATAAGTTGCTTCACCGCTGACCCAGCATCTTTCAGATCCAACCGGCAGGGGAGGTGGGCGGCTTCAATGCACGTCGGGAAGCTTGATTCATTCAATTTCATTCATATGTCATATTCATTTGCCCAATGGAATATGCCATCCAAATAGTCATTTCATATATTTTCATATTTCATTCATATTCATATGTCATATGTCATCCAAAATTCGACACTGCCCAATGGATCCAACTTGATCCAAATGGTCAATATGCCGCTCCATCATGATACAACCACTGCATGACTCCGTCACTGAAAAGGCCCTTCAGGTGGCCTACCTGCTACGCCCGAGTCGTGCGCCACTGCGAATTGAAAATTGTGTGCAAATTTATATAGAATATAACATAAGAATAGTACTAGTAATATGTATATATATATATATATGTATATAGTGTATATATATATATGAATGTATGTGTATATATATATATAATAATATAAGCAACTATAAACATATAGACACGTAGATGGGACCGATTGTGGATCTACAGAATATGTATAATACATGAATGTATCCATATTTGTGTATGTAGAAATATTTATGCATGCACTATATGCCATATTGTGTTCTTTGTTAGATCTTATATAGTAATATATGCACCTCGCATGTGCATATGGACATGTACACTAGGCCTCTAGGCCGGTTGGCCACAGAGGGTTATCTTCCAAGCAACCCAGACTCTGATGTACAAAGCCTTAGTTAGTTCCATGTAGGCAAATGGGTCACTCCACGAACACACACACACACAGATCTACAGATATATATATATATAGATATTATATATATATAAATATTATATATATAATTATATATATAGAATTAATTATATACTGCAGATTCACTGTAGATAGATATTTTGTGAGGGTGGCCTCCAAAATGGGCAGGTCAACATGGCAACATGTGGTCACCTGTGGTCACCTGTGGTCACCAGGTACCGGCCCAACTATGACGCCAGTGCGCCTGTGACCGAGGTGTGGCGTCAGATTTTCAGCACTGCCACAGTTTCATGAACTGAAAAAAAGAAACCTTTTTGTGACCGGTGACTATTTGGAAGATTTGCTACTGACTGTACATATACATACATATACATACATATACATATATATAGAAGTTTGGAATATTTTGGGTCAGTTTAGGGGCCAGCGTCATGGTCAGACCCACCTTGAGGGTTTGCCTTGAGGGTTTTGGAATCGCAGGGAAGGCCACTTGTGGCCCAAGTCCAACTGCATGGCAGGTTGACAATGCGAGTAGATAATGGTGTTCTGCTCCCTGGGCATTAGATGTGAAACTTAGCCAATCCTGGGAATCCTGCTCCAGAAATTTGTGTGTCTCCCGCCCCACAAGTGTCACACGTCGTGCCAGCCCACAACGACGTCTGCCCCGATCGATGGGAAGCAGTTCTTTCGTCAGGCGTGAGATACGGCGCTGTGCGATAGTAGACGTGGCTGAGTTGTCTCTAGAGTTGATTACTGTAGCCCTGATACGTCCAGAGACTCGGATACAAACATGGCTATAGCTAGCTACTACTAGAAATTGTCGGGGATTGCCCGATTGCCCTCGAAGTATTGGATTGCTAACTCTATTTATACACATCCCCTATGATTCTTGGTTAAATCCCCAATCGATTGTGTATTCATGGTTGCAACTATGACATGCGAAAACCTCAACTTGGGGATAAGAAGCACATGCAAGACCCAAGGAACTCAGGGAATCTGCTTATTCTCGATATTCAAACATCCAATGCCGGAATGCAAAATTTTGATCAATCCCCAATCAATTAGTACTTGCAACAACACCAAGTGAACTGTTTGTTCCAATTTCATCAAAGCGGCCTACCAGTGCTCCAAGTCGGAAAATCTCCGACCTTCTGCTGGACAGTGGACATTGAAAGCACCACAGGGAGTGGGTGGAATATGTTTCGATATTCAGCATTTGCCGTAGGCTCGAAATAGCCTGTCCTATGAAGCCTTCAATGTAGCTCGGCAAGCACAGCCTGCTTTCGCACGGGTCAGTGATTTTCACTACGTGTTTTAACTTTCTGTAATAGGCTGGATGAACAAAAAAGGCGACGATTTTTAGCAAAAGCTGTTGGATTGTGAACATGTTCAATTCTTAGAGATGGGTGTACAAGTACTGTACAATTGCCTGCCTGCAAACCATTGATGGGTATGGTGTCAGGGGATATCCCACCAAAGCATATATATATAGTTTATGTCAAAAACATATGACAGGCAGATGACTTGGATTTCTCCTATCTTTTGTTGTCCTGTCAACAAGTGAAGTCGTCACTTTCCATGAATATCAGGTGTCATATTTTGTCGCGCCAAAAGTGTTGAGGAGTTTTTGGCCAACATCAAGCGGCTGAACAATCAGTGCCCCAGCAGCATTGCAGATGACCAGCCATTGGCTGATGTCCCTACCAGCCATTGGTAATTTAACAGTGTGCTATGGAGCATGGGCCACTTAGTTTGATGATATGCCTGTCAAACAGTTTGTGGCTTTCCATAGCAAAAAGGTGCATTTCATACACAAATGCTTCTAGATGGCTATGATGAAGCAATTACTATGTGGGACATAGAACTGTGCATACTGTCCGTGGCACGAATGAATAGCCCGATTTTATGACTCCAACATATGAGCTCATATGGTTTACTTGGTTTTGATGGAACCTGTATCATCAGTGTTCATTGGATCAACACAATAATTTGTGTTAGTGAATCCCCGTAGCATATCCCCATTTTGAGGGCTCAACAACCCATGATCCCCATTTGACTTGGTTCAACTCGCAATTTTGTGGGTACAACCACCCTGTTTCAATCATTTTTCACAGTTAAATCATGTTAAATCATTAAAACCCACCATTCTCGACAGTACAGTCAGTATAGGGTCCCTTTTCGGCTGGTTTCTTTTGGTTGGGCCCAGGCAACAGTCGCGCGAGACCACGCTGGAAGAGGCGAAGAGAATCTTTGGCCCCGAGTTGCAACACCTCTACCAGGCCGAAGTTTATGATGAGTTTAGGTGAGCCATTAAAAATACCCTGGTTAATTGATTGCTATAGGGGATTATACTACCTGGTTTACTGGGGATTATGATAACCCATAGTAGGGAAAGTGATGGATTGAGGGGTTCAAGGAGAGCTTAAAAAACGATTCTTGTTTGGCATGCCTTCACCTCGCATGCCTTATCTACAATTATTGGTGGTTTCACTCATGTTCCATTTCTCTCCCTATAATGATAATCTGAAATTGCCAATATGTTTTGGAGAAAATTACGCACCAGAAGTACAAACCGCCTGCTGGAATGAGGACTTCGAGTTGTTGCTGAACCGCCACGGGGCTTGAGCTGCTAGAGCCCGGTGGGCATGCCCCTGTTGCAGATCCCCATGGTATCAGTCATCATTGAGTTAAACAGCCCCTGTTTCAAGGGCTATGGGTTTGGGCTTAATTGTACGAGTCCATTGCTTACCCCAAGCTTTGTATCATATGAAACAAAGTGGTTGATGGTGGTTGGCTGAATGAAAATTCAGACAACTTCATCGGGCAAACCGGAGCCAGCAGACCAATTCGGTGCGATTTGCGCCTGGCGGTGCAAAGGTGCGGCTGCGGCAAATTGGTTCAGCGACCGACAGCAGGGGACGCCCCGCGCCCCCCTGATCAGATGGGGCGTCGCTACTTAAAGTCCACCAACAAACGAGGCGTTGAGACGTCCCGAAACATCCTGAAACTAGGGTTGATGGATGCTTGATGAGTACCAAACCTGTCACCATGCCCTTGGCGTGATGAGAAGTTGTGAGCTACAGACTGGCGGTAATAAACCAATGGTTTTTGCATTTGATCCTCGTTTAATCCGCCTCATTCTGGAACCTCATAAAATCATATAAAATCCTTATCCTCACCCTGGAACCTGAAAAAGTCCCCAAGGATGCTTTTTGGAGAATTTGTTGAGACATGTTCGAGGATTTATAAGGATAAAAATTATGTTTTCGAGGAAATTCCGCTCGTTTGAGGTTTTTTCCGATGATTAGTCGAGAATTCTTGGAGGATTAATTAACGGAGAAACTGAACGAACATGATGTTTTTGAATGTTTTTGATATGTTTTAAAGTTTTTTCGAGGATTTTCCGATGATTTTCGAGAACATGATGATTTTTGGAGGATTTTTCGAGGGTTGAATGTGGAATGAGGATTCTTTGAGGTTCTAGAATGAGGATTAAATAAGATTGAATGAGGACACCAAAAACATATCTGATCCGATTTTATCATTTCCGGATGCAGTTTATTATTATCAATAGGATGTGCGAACGTTGACCATCCTGATGGCTGATTCCCCTGGCAGTTGGGACCCACTTGGCAATATTGGCTCATTTCAACTCCACAAACCTTCAGGTTCCTGAGCAAACAGGAGCAGGGGCTTCACAAGCTTCCACCCAGCCAAGTTTTGAGGTCAACACTCACCCATTTTTAGTGCATGTTCCGCCACCTCCAAGCTTCAGAACAGGCTTTTTCAACACAACATAACCCATTTTCCTACCTGGTTCTCTGTGAGTCTTGGGTGCTTAAATTGGCTCAATTGGCTTAATTAAGTGTTCCTTTCTTCTTGCAAAGCTCTCAGTGTCCCAACAGATCAACAAGGGTTCAACAACATATCCCCGGGTGATTCCCTGCAATCCGCGCCTTCTGGGTGCGCTGCATGCGACAAAGCAGTCCGGGCTTTCCGTGGTGTCCCGCGGAACAAAGATCAGATGGTAGTGATTCCCCTACTTGGGGGTGCACCCCACTTAATAGGCTATATTCCCAGTTATATATATATATATATGGCTTATATTCTATATATGTAAATTATGTATATATATACATAATATATATATAATGGGTTATACATGGGTTACATATGGATTACATATGTGTTACATATGGGTTATACTAGTATACGGGTTATATATATATATATATGATATATATATATATGGTTTATATATGGATTATATATGGCGCGTATGGGTTATAGTTCAGTCACTTACTAACTGGGGTGCACATCCAAGTATGGTTGGGTCATAGTGAAATGGGACAGGGAGCACCAGGAGCCAGGATCAACCATTTGGAATGTCCCCATGTCTACCCCAAAGATCCACAAAAGGCATATGGATGTGGGTCAAAATGGAAGACCTAGGGGACCACAGATGTTAGTCTAGTTTAGTATTAACCATCCAATTATTGGGGTACCTAATTTTGACCCATACCCATATCACATGATGTGGGTGTTGAAGATGAAGCAAAAGAGCGATTTCCCCGTAGACCAAACATGCTTCTGGGCGGGACTTGAACTTTTGCATAAAGGAGAAGATTGGAAAGAATCTGCGAACCACTCTGCTATCCTTGATGGTTTACATCTCAGCTCATGCCTAGACCTGGCAAGCAAGGACTCACAATCTGTTGTCAAAGTACTTATTACCAAGCGTTGCACATTTCAGGTCACTGTTTGCTGTTGCTTAAAACCCATTGCCGATGACATTCCCCTCGGGTACCGTCCCTATTTTCACTTTAGAGCATTTCGGTTGAGATTTCCAGCTGGATTTCAGCCGCAGGTGATGAGTGACCAATCACTGGACAGAATGGCTCCCTGCAATGATGAGCCCCTACAAACTCGTAGATTGGACCCCAAAAGCATGTGAAGTTCGATCCCCCATCAAAACATCTCGCCGTGGGGCTTCTGATAGAAGTATGGCCGAATTATGAGTTCGAGTGCTGTTTAGAAATGTTTAGAATCACATATTTTTGCATATGACCATGTGCCAAAAATAGTTGACAGAAGTTTTTTTTTTACCAGTTGTTGATAATTAGTGCGGACCTAGTGGTTTTTCCTCTTCGTAACGAGGCACGGAACTAAATTCACCAATCTGCAAAGCAGCGCTAGCAAAGCGGCTAGGTTTGCGATAGTTGTTTTTCACACCCATGTTCAAGGATATTTGTTTATGTGTTCCTGACTGCTTGCTGTTTCAACATGAAGAAAAGTCAAGATGTAACACTTAGCTCCTTATTCCTAAGGATGTCTTAGTGAATTTCCATACTTGGTTCCATACTTGGCCATACTAATCCCTGGTTGAACTCACTGGGATGATTTAATCCAATAACATTTAATAAAGGGACATCAAAAGGAACCTGATAGTTCTCCCAATCAAACGGTTTTTTCATGGGTTTTCCGACACATTTCGCTGACACCGATCCAGTCTTCCAGTCTGATCAACAACTGGTGGATTCTCCAAAGGGGCCATGGCGTCGCGGCGTGCAGCGCAAGCGCTCTCGTCGTCCAGAGGCAGAGCCCCTGGTGATCTTGGATGTGTCCAACCAATTCCTGCTAATGTCAACCCTGGATTAATAAACCCCTAGGCTGGTTAATTGGACGAGTACCCCCCTAATTAATAAACTATGGTTTATTAATCCGGGGTTGACATTATACATGATTGTAGGTCCCACTTTCAATCTGTTCTCCTGCCATACAAGCTGCTATTTTTGGAATAAGTCATTGGGCCACCAGCCGCTTGTGCATCACCGACTCCGGACACTCCTGGCTTACTCAGGTTTTATGTTAAAAGGCTGTGTGCTAGTGTTCAGCCCGCTCTGTGAAGCCATGCAGGGTCGCACTGTCATGCTGTTGGCTGCAGCCTTGCTGGGAGCCTTTGTTTGGCAAAGTGCCTTCGTCCAGACCTCTGGCACCGGCG
>Ga0126342_10016541_pt1 | contig 12848 bp, 8 predicted proteins | sample Cyp1metagenome_FD_92528 | JGI IMG/M metagenome (GOLD analysis project Ga0126342, IMG submission 92528) | Coral microbial communities from Lord Howe Island, Old Settlement Bay, Australia - Cyphastrea 1 metagenome | ecosystem: Host-associated > Invertebrates > Cnidaria > Coral ...
GGAGGAGAGGAGACGAGGAGAGGAGACGAGGAGAGGAGACGAGGAGAGGAGGAGGAGAAGGAGGAGGAGGAGGAGCAAGCAACTGACATAAAATCTAACAACCCTCACCTGGCAGGTGGGGAACTTGTCATCTCTCAACCAGTCATCCCAACTATGGTTGGGAAACCAGAAATATTCTCCCACCATTTATCTATCATCTTCCCAGCAAACCTGTATTGAGTTCGGGGATTTCCCTTTGGCTAATCATGTTTGACGACACCAGAGGGTAAACCCCATATCCTCCCATTATACACCATCAAATAATTTATGATTGATATCTTCCTGTAGCTATAGCAAGTAGTAGCAACCCATCATGTCTCCTAGCATCAAACATGGGAGCAGTGTTCGAAACCCTCCGTGGTCCCTTCGTGGGTGATTAATATAACATGTCCCAGTTGAAGATTCTGATACAGCAACTAGCAATACTATAATGCATAAACGGAGGGTAATGTTGGGCTCCGATTAGTCTGATGGTACCCTATTGTGAGAATTGCTTGCTTCCGAATTGGGCGTCTTGGGGATTGTGGGGGGGGGAGTCTCTATTGTGAGAAGGTTTTTTCTCAGATTCATTTTTTTCAGGAGGAGCTTTATCCACCTTTATACACCTTTCTTTGGGTAGAGCTAGTCCATTTACTTTAGAAAGCCATCATATCCATGTTAAAGCCTTGAAAATGCAAGGGTGTCAAAGGTTTTCCAAATAATTAGATGCCTTATGAAACCCCTTTTTAAAGAACAGCATCCAGACAATTTTTCAAGGGAGTACCCCATGAGTGGACCAGATACTCAATAATGTAATGTGCACAAAAAACTTTTGGGGCCATGTTTTTTGGATTTAAACGGAAAAACAATTGAAAGCAAATTGAACATCAATTGAAATTAACTGAAAACCAATTGAATATCAATTGCAACCAATTGAAAGTAAATTGATTGTAAATCAATTGAAATCAGTTGAAAATCAATTGGAAGTATATTGATTTCAATCGAAATCCTTACTTAAGTTGACTATCCTAAAATCTGTTAAATTGTTGAGGGGGGGAGGCGCAGAAAATGTCGAGTTATTGAAAGAACTAAAATTGTTGAGGGGGGGGGCCCTCACACTAACCAGAGCCCAGTTTCATAAACCTATGATTCATCATCATCCCAGTCATAGGGGAATTAATAATCCTTAACTAAGGATGGTATATGACATTAGGTTTACCATATTAATTACCGATCATCAATATTTAGCTGCAATCCATCCCGTTAAAATTCATTCAATATTTCCCGTTGTATGCGCGTAGGCATGTATGCATGTATGCATGTATGCATGTATCTATGTATCTATGTATCTATGTATGTATGTATGTATGCATGCATGCATGCATGCATGGATGGATGGATGTATGGATGGATGGATGGATGGATGGATGGATGTATCGATGTATCGATGTATCGATGTACCTTTGTATCTATGTATGCATGTATGTATGTAAGTATGTATGTATGCATGCATCTATGCATCTCTCTATCTATCTATCTATCTATCTGTCTATTTATCTATCTCCCTCTCCCTCTCTCTCTGTCTTTGTCTCTCTCTCTCTCTCTCTCTCTGTCTCTCTCTCTCTCTCTCTGTCTGTCCATCGCTGTCACGACACCCTGCTCTAGCTGTTGTACGATTGATAAACCTCTAGATTATGTATATAAACAAACGTAATTTGTACATATATAAATATAAATAAGTATATATATATATTTATATTATGTATGTAAATGATTGTAAATGTCAATGTACATGTAAATGTATACGTATATGTAAATGTATATGAGCGATTGGCAACAACCCTACAGCAAGTAGCAGTAACCGTAACAATGATTATGTAATGATATCTATTTATGTATCTATTTATGTTTTTTTGAAGAAAAAACAATCTCTTATAACAAGTTGTACGGGTAGCGAATGGCCCACCTCCCCTCCCATCCATGCCTACAAGTACAATGTGATGCCAAGGCTCCCTCCTCAGCCTCCTCCGGCGCCGTGCCGGGCGTGACCTCGATGGGTTCCGCCAACTCGTTCACCTCGCGACCCACCGGGGTTTTCACCCAGCCGCAACCGAAACATGGTGGTTTTTTACCAGGTTTCATTGCACCCCATGAAGAAAAACAGTATAAATAGATTTAAATTTAAATAGTGGAAAACAAGAGGCGATTCTACGAAGAATTTGTCTTGGCACGATTTGATGTCGATTTTTCCTTCCGATTTTATCTGACGTGATGAAGAATTCTGATCAACAAGTGGCAGAATTTGGCCCAAAATGATATGAACATCCAATTCACCAGCAAAAAAAAATACGTTCCCAGGCCTGAGGTGACTCGGCCAAGGGTGCAGCTCGGTGCTCAGACACCTCCACCTCGGCCTGCAAGTGATGTTGTTTCTTTGATACTGCTGAATTTTTTGTTGTTCGTAATGATGTGTTGTTCAAAAGAAACAAGGGTTCCACTTGAAAAATGTAAACATGTTTGATATTTGGACGGCATTTTGGCAAACTCTGACTGGTGAAAGTGGGGAGGTTTTTGGAATGTGGTTGGATCTACACCTGAACACGAAGAAAGGATTGAAAATAGCACACATCTGAAACTAAGCGCGCTCCAGTTTCTGTGCCGTATGGTATCTATTTCTTTCATTATTCAGCAACAATTTCTCGAACATTGATCAAGTTGCACCCCTAAAATCCATGAATTTAGAACCTCATTTTCACCATTGCATGGCAAGGCCAGTTGGATCCCAGTTTTAGACACACCTGGAAATCGCATGTTTTGATTATAAAAAATAAAAATAAATTCACAATTTGTGTTTGTTAATGTTTGTTGCATCCCCCCTGTTCAGACTCGTGCGAATATCTCCACATTATACCTAATTTGGCACACAGTAAACCAATACCATCCCCCAATTCACAGAGACCCTGCCACGAGTTGGGTGTAGGAAAATCACTTTCCATCAAACATTTGCAATTTTCAGGGTCTGTGATAATTTGCTAACACCTCAGCCTCAGAATCTTCTTTTGCTATCCCCCTATAAACTAACATAGATATGAAAACCCAACCATTTGTAGATCATTTTCCCAGGGTTTCCGCTTGGTTTTCCACAATCTATGTCTATGTGCTGTAAACGTTTACCCTACGGTATTCCATGAAGCCCCATAGAATCCATATATATATAAAGAGATTCCTATGAAATGCCGTGATAATCCCTGCTAAATCACCATGATTCGATATTTTTCGATTTTTACCCTAGAGTAAATCACCATTTTTCCCACCCAATCGGCATCCAGAAACGCTACCAGCTGGCACCTGGTGACCCCTCAACTGGCGCAAAGATAGGGCACAGTCCTCAAGAATCCGACCAGGTGGCAATGATACAGGAGGCTCCAGTTATAAGTGGAATGGAGTGAAGATATGGATGATATGGATGTTAGGAGGTGGGTAAAATATGGTGATATAGGATAGTATATGGGTTTCCAGCTTTTCCAAAGTTCTACATGTATCCATGTGATACCCCAGCTACATATGAATACATATGGCATGTTATAGGATATTCCCAGCTCAGGGATAGAAACTTTTAGAACCATTTAAAAAACTGGGATGCACATCCAAGGAGCCCTAGTTGTAAAGGTTTATTGCATGATACAGGCTCCCGGAGGTCAGTTGAGCTTCTAGGTGACATGGGAGTTAGATGGGGTGAATGGCTTGTCGTCATCCCACAACCATTAGGGGTTCAAAACAGAAAGGGATATGATATACGGATATATATATATACATCTATTTAATGGGTATAACCCCCTATGAGAATCATGTCCATCCCCCAAGAACTGGATGTATAATCCATATTTCGACACGGAGCTTGCGGACTCGAAATTCCACGGTCAACCAGCCCCAGGCACAGGCGGCGGGCATCGGTGACCACTGAAAATCGACAGGGAACTGTACTGACAAAATACAACACTATATACAAAGGTGGTCACTGCATCACGCAGAGAGCCCTTAGGCTGTCAAGAAGGCGCTTCAAAATTCCCATCGTTGACAGATACCGAGCAAGGTCAATATATATGTGATTGACGCAGCAAATTTCATTGAATTTATCACAGGGGGCGGCTACCAACTGGGGTGGTAAGCACACCATACAAGTATCAAAACAAATTGCATATCAAGGCCAGAAAAATCATTCAGATGACCGGCCCTGTTTCTGACTGTTCCACTGGCTCAAAATTTCATTGATGCATACCATACCCATTGTCGTCATCAATATCTCTCGTCTCTTGTCTGGTGACGCCACAACACCTGATTCTGAACTCGTGCTGTCGCAAAAACGAAAATAGACTTTGCTTATGCCATGGCAGACAGCGAGCTCCCGCTGGTCAACCGTCACCCTTGCCAACTAGTAACCACAAAGTCATGTGTAAATCGCTAAGGCGTAAAGAGATCTCCTCATAATCACATTGCGACCTGACTCCATCACGCATCAATCTGACATACATCAAGACAAGCTAATCACTCACGGCAATAGCATCCTGTTTGAACAACTCCACAGTATGTAGGACGTCGCTGGGACAAATTAATCCGCCTTTCGCAGTTAAATTCCAAAGCAAAGTCCCACTAAAAACATAGCAGGTGCCTCAGGGTATGGCATGGCTTAGTCGGTTGTGAACTTTGAAACAGCGACACATTCCAGCTTCACCACGTGGAGGTCTGAGCCAAGAAGCTATCCATATTCCGACCATGGAACATATTGTATCATACGGAGTCTCGTGTGATATCAACTGGTGCCGTGTGGCATTGCATGGTATCATGGAGGATATAATTACCAAACACAATGAGATCTTTAACATCGCTAGTTGTTGCTAGTTTCGGTGTGGTCCCCCAAAAAACATATGTAAAGAGCCCAACAAATGACATGATCTTTCTAGGATGGGAACATGGGGATTAACATGATTAATTAACCATAACCAACGACTTTAACTCGGAAGTCAACCACCCAACATGGGGATGGAATCAATCATCCTGAAGGGAGATACTGGGACCGCAATGAGATACAACATGATACAACCAACAATATGATTTAGCTTTGGATTATTCCAAAATTTCTGGCCATCTAGAAGATGGAACAATGATGTTCAAGACCACTTTTTCAAACAAGACTCAGCCATACTCAGCCGAAGTCATATACGTGCAGCCAAAACAACTTTCGCAGAGTTGCGAAGGCAGAAACAAATTGTTCTATCATAAACATACGCAAATTGTTCTACCATAAGGGTTAGTTAGCTTGCTGTTGCGTGTGTGCGTGTTGCGGGTCAAACAAGTGGTGCCAAGTTATTGATGTCGCCATGGCGCGAGCAATGAACCTGCAGCGGAATCATAATGAGCATCCTGCGATCCAGCACGGATGACAGCTGAGTGCGAAAATCTGTGTAGCCGCTCCTTTGCGGAGTAAGATGCCCCACCTGACAAGAATATTCAAAACAATCCGCTTTCGGCATGTTTTGGTGACCACCAATTGGATCTTGACATGCTCATTTCTGCTCCGAACTGTTCGAATCTGCAATGTGTTTTAGCCCGATGATGCCCGATGTCAGCACTCTCGTCGGCCAGAATAGCGCACAACTCATCTAGCGCAGCGGTGTCATTGCATGGCCGTCCACGGATTGTCTCAAACAAGATGGTACCCCTCAACTACTCAACTGCTAAGCGGGGCCCCGTTACGCGATCTCACTATATAAACACCACTTGCTGCAGTCTAAACCACCTTAACTATCTTGGGGGCCCCAGTTTGTAAGTTTATGAATCGACGGTTGGCATCATGCAAAATGCCCACGATCCGCTTGAGTCCGGTTATCACTCTGCAAGAAAGCTGGCAACTTGCTGGCACACGAGAAAATATGGGGTTTAACTAACCGTCAAACATCGGGGTATATATGAGCAACAATTTATGGGAATAGCACGGGAGATAAGTGTCATTTTATGTAATTCTCCAGGATTCCCATAGCACTCCAATAAGAAATCCCGTGTTTGTGCCAGGGAAGTGGATCAGGGAAACGTGTCGGGCAAATCCCATGGACGTCTCTAAAGGTGTCATCATATACCCTCTTGTCAAACGTGGTAAAGATAAATTCACGATAATAGGATGTTTGATGGGAAAATAATCTACAAATGGGAGATTTTCCATTGCCATTGCCGTGTTTGATTTCTGCAGCAAAGGGTAGATCAACAGTTGGCTGGATCTACACTCTGGTAATCGAAGCTGGCAATTCAAAATCGGTTCAAAATGCTTTATGATGATGTTACTGTTACTCTAAAACATTGCGATTCTTTTTGATCCATTTGATTTCCAATTTTCTTCGTTAAAGTCCCCACTGCCTGCTCCCAACGCTTCATGACAAGCTCCTCTTCATCATTGCCACATGCTTCATCCGCAGGCACAAAGTCTGCTGCGGCGATAGAAACCTTAGCCGGCTTTTGCAAAGGTGAAACCTGGAAAAGCGGCAAGGCAAACCTTCAAGTAAGGAGAGGACAAGAAACACATGGCCTATCTGAAAAAAAGCGCTGAAAAAAGACGTAAAACATAGGAACTCAGTTTGAAAGTTACTACCTGAGTCCACTGTACACGAAGATGACAATCATCTCGCAGTGATGTTCAACGCAATGCTGTCGAATTGTTTTTTCAGTCCAGAGACATAAGAATAAAACATAGCTATGCGGCTATGCCATGCTATGCTGAAGCAGAATGCTAAAATGTGGTTGGGAACCTCAAGTTGTATCTTCACTGCTCCCGAGGAAAAAGGGAAATATGGATACAGCCATAGCTCTTATATAATTTATATAAGCGTTCCCTCCATTTCCCTCCATTAACCACCGAATATGCTTTCTATGCCCTTACAACCCATCATATGTCACCCTATAACGGCATGATACCCTCATTATATAGCATTGTATCCACGACAAACTGGAATATATTGACCACGTTCCATCTCTTTAAGCAGGCTTCATTACCTCTTGCGTGGACAGCCTAGATGAGCCAAGTAGGAACTGTGAGAAAACCTTTGAAACATTCATTCCGGAGAGAAAGAAAGACAGAGAGCAACAATTGTTGCTTAATGATCCTGGTCGCTGATCCAGAAGCACCTCAAGGATTAGAACGTATTAGAACTAAACAAAAAATCTTGGACTCACCACTGTCCTGAGCCTGGAAACTGAAGCCACGATGCAAATCAAGCGCAGCATGGCTAACACGAAAAGCGCTGTTTCTTTGGGACGCGAACCAATCGCTTGAGCAAAAACAACTGGGGACATTGGAAGCAAATCTGGGCCATTTCTCGTGATTCGAGAATCCAAAGTATCGTCCCCCAAACTAACACAGACAATAACGACCATAACAAACATGGGTTAAAAACAGAGTCTATGTTAGTTGTGGGCCATGATATTTCCCGGAAATATTAATGCTTCTTGGCAAAACCACCTGCCCAGACGCACCTTATCTCCCCGCGTTCCAAGGCCAGGACTCATTTCTGCGCCTCTTCAGTTAGCGTCTGCAGCAGCTTCCCCAACGCCTCTGAAATTTGCAATGAAGTCCATATTTTCAGTAATTACTATGGATTCATAATGGGGATTTAACCAGGTATAGATATTAATTATTTATATCCCATAAAAATCCCAAGAACAATGCTATCACCATATATTGGTGATGTATGGGGTATAAATGGATATAACAAGGATTTATCCGGGTACATTCTAGTGACCTCGCTGTGACCTCGCTGGGTGTGCATAGGATATAAGGGAATCATCCCCAAATGGCAGAACTCTTCAGGTTAGCTAAGCACTAAAATTAACAGTGTCCAATTGCCTTTTTTTAACCAAAGCCTATAGATTTTTAAGCGGGCTATGAGTTATATATTCATTGTTTTGACGGGAAACTGCATTCTGGATTGATTTTAGGACCCGACATTGGTAAACCATATTTCAGTTTTCTTTTACCAAAGCCAGTGGGTCAGTGGGTTATAACCTCAGCATACCTCAGCTATAATAAGTGGACTAGCCTTTCTGACCCTGCTTGTAGCTCGGGTTGATGATTATCACCATTCATCGAAACCATTAAAAAAAACAAAGTTGGAAACCTGGTAGTTATAGGGAATACATCATCTAGACTCTCTACCATCCTGAAAATACGTTCTCGCATCTTTTTGGGGCTTGCTATGAAGGGGTTTCCTGCAACTGTTCTCCTTGAACCAATTTTGGACAACTCTACTCAAGGGCAAACAAACAAAAACATGGTTTGCTTGGAAATACTTTCCCACGTCATGTTGGGGCTTACTGTACAGGGGTTTCCTACAATTTCTTCTCCTTCAACCACTTCTGGACAGCTCTACTCAAGGGGAAAAACAAAAAAAACATGGTGTCCCACCTCGCTGGGCACATCTTCCACCAATGCAGCCTGGATCTGGGTGCGGCAGATCTGTCAATTGGGGAGGTACCATAGTAGCAAATGACAACAATTTTGGGGGTTTCGAAAATACGGGGTATATACCTCAAAATAGATTGTTTACAGATCTTACAGTTTGTAAATGTGTATAGATTATAGTGGAACATCATCTGAAAATAGATGATTTGGGGCACCCCTATTTTTGGAAACCTCCATTTCGGAGAGGTACCCGGGTACCATCCATGGTTTTCTCTTCCAAGGTTGACACTAATCAAAGCGAGCAGATCAGCATTTTATTATATTTTACTGGTACAGTAGTTGATGGTTTCACCCAAATCTCTAGCAAAAGCTGGGAAAACCAACCAAGAAGGTCACAGAATCAGATCCAAAAATTGGACCTTTCTGATGTAAGCAGGCGCCAGTTTTTGTTGCATTTCCAGAAACTAGAAGGTTAGGTCATGTCCTCTTGTTGCAAGACCTACCCTCTAATCTGTTGTCCCTCTAACCTGCTTGGAAATCCAAACGTCAAGGGGGTTGTGGATGGATCGAATAAACAGCTTGTTCCAACTTGTTGCATAGAGCCGCCGCAATTGACAATGGATTCGTTTTCATAAAACATATGACTTAAATAGGATCTTTATAATGGATATTAAACTTCCTGATTGGCTGGGCGGAGGGCCACCTTTCTTAGATTCTTAGCCATGCTTTGCTTTTACTTGACCATCCGTTACTCAGATTTTTGCGGGTGGCCAACCAAACAAACGCAGGTCTTTACGGCAAATAATCTGATGCAAACACTTTCCACACACACACATATATATATTTATAGACATATCCCCCAATCTACTTCCAAAGATTAAGTTGTACTGAACTTACTGAACAACATTGAACGACCCATCCAGCCCGTCCAGCCCGTTCACCCGCGCCTGTACTTGACTGCTGCGACTTTGACCCTGGAAACGTTTGATTCGTACCTGGAGGCCCGTTGAGAATGGCTGGCATGATGGTAGCCACTGGGCGGGGGGGATGGGCAATACAAAAGGGAATAGCATGGAATAGCCACATCATCTCTGTAATTCTTTTGCTTTTGGAGACCTCAGAGATGGTGACTTCAGACTGAATTTGGATAGTCAATTCAGGGAAGTCCTCGTTTATGCGCTATCCACCCGGACAACCATGGCCGCAAGTTCCTACGTGGAGATGGCTCCTCTTATGTCGAGTCTATCTAATCCAAGCTACTTCAATGTACCCGATATTGATGAACCGTTGGGAATAACCGTCATATCCTTTCAGTTTTGTCGTTGCTGGTGATCTCCATGATTTCCGATTAAGTACAATTGCGGCCTGGTATCTGGATACAGTAGTCTCAAGGTCACTCCACGCATTATTTCAGCTGCTACTTCTAAGCACCATTATATATATATATATTGTCAATACAATAACATGCCCATACAATCAAATCGCCACTGGCTGCATACTGACCTGGATTCTGGAAAATTGTAATGACGTGACAAAATGTGACAAACCTCATATTACAAGGCTAATCTGAGATACCCGGACAACGCTTCACACATGTGCTGTGCATCATGTTCCCTCGTTTGTGGCCAGATGCCTGGTCGAGGGTTACAAATTTAAATCCTAAGACCTCGGGCCTGCGGCGTCAGCGTTTTCGAGGCCTCGGCAGCGTGGGACAACTGTTTAGGGATAAAGTGTTAAACGAAAAAAATAGTTGAACAAGTTCAATTAGTTCGATTTTCAAGGATTACTTTTTGAAGAATGAATTCATAAGAAGTTGTTTTCGCCTGAAAAATGTTCTGAGCGCCTCAATGCTGTCAGGCTGGTTCAGTTCTAGCAGCATCACGTCATAACGGGTCGTAGATGTTTGGATGTGGTTAGTATCACCATGAATCAACGGGGTCACCGGGACATTGTTCACTTTCAGGAAATCGACTCGTAGAATGTGCCATGGAATCCGGAGCCATTTTTTTGTTCGCACGGGTCATGCGCGCCACTCACATCATGCTGATGAACAAGGCCTTGGCTGTCGACAGCTATACAGCTAAGATAATTTCATGAATATGTGCGGCGAGAATAGGTTGCCCTAAAGGCCAATGTTTTTCCATATTTGTTTAATCACTGAAATTGGTTGTCTGAGCGTTGTTTGTGAATAATTGGGTATCCCTAATCGCATGAATCATCATCATCATCATCATCATCATCCTCATCATCAAAATAGCCATCTGCAATCATTTGCATGGGTAATCCACATATTGAAACGCCCTAAATTGCACCCCATGTCCGGACGATCCCTCAGCGGATTCATCCCCCAGGTCATCATCATAGACAGAATGCATTGATGAAAGAAGTCATGTCCAATAACTTCAATCAATTTCCATGAATTTCCCCCCATGTTTTCCCCAAAGAAGAAAAATATTGTAAAAACCCACCATTTTCCCCCAACAAAATCGCCCAGAACGAACCGAGGTTCTGCCAAGAAGGCAATCGTCAGACTCCAGGCTTTAGCCTGGGTAGAAGATGTCTAGATGTCGGGGGGGTGGGGTTCTTGGGACAACCTGCGGCTAAAACATGTTGAAACCATGTCGCAGTGTTTGAAAATGGAATATATCACCCAAGTTGTGGCCGGTTTTTTCTGGGGATTTTATGATGATTAAGTATGATTCACCAATGGGATTCGGAGGAGCCTATTAACAAAGCCATGTCCTTTTTTCCCTTAGGTTTCCCTGTAATGTGGGTGTGTGAGGTTCCCAGTATTGGATTGAAGAGAACCTAAGCCATGCTGTTGGTGCTTCATTTTGGCCACTGAATCAAATATAATGCATAATATATTGTGTAGAGGGGCTTCCGGCATTGTTTCCTTTGTTCAATCTTAGACTAGTCCATCGCCCGGAATAGACGACCGTATCAGTATTATTTACCCGACTCACCATCAAGCACCAGGGGTAGGGGCACCATTGCCCAACAGCACAACAATAATTACAACTATCACCACAGAGAAACTGGTAAAACTTGGATACACCAACCACCACAACGGTTTAAGGTGCCGATAGATTTACATGTTCCGTTTTCTCATGCGATGGACAGGTGGACAGAACATTTGAAGCTCAACTTTCCTGAAACCACGGGGTCAACAATGTGAGCAATACTTGCGAAAAGAGAACTGTCGCAACATAGAAACGGCTTTTGGAGGATCAGCCAAATACAGCTGAGGTTTTCTCCAGCCGTCTCTTCCCCTTGAATGGTGCTGAACAAAGCAAGTGGCCGCGCTCCTCTCAGCCCAAGATGGGCTTGGGAAGACCATGAGATCCATCTCGGATCCTGGTTGAGTTGTGATTTTGGCTGGGGGCTAAGGTCATTGCAAGAAGGACACACCGACACGCCCCTTGGCAACAAAAATATCTTGGAGCTGGGAAATTGAAGCGGGGAAATGCCGACTGAGCCCCACAAAATAAAAATAGGAGACCTGCGAGATCAAATGGTCAAAGGATAAACCCAGCACGCCGTCCCCGTGTCAATTTCGCTGTGGGGACCCTTCAAATCTCATCTAGAAGTGTGGAACAACGCAATCTGTGCCTGGAACTTGCCATGGAAATCAAATTCGAAAATGCGCGTGTCCCATGCACAGGTCACCAAATCCTATTCCTGCCAAGGCACCCTTTCCAGCCAAACCTGCACCCGTGCGAAGCACCAGGTAGCCTTGGAGCATGGCTGAATGGTTAAGTGATGTCATTTAGAGTATTTCGAATACTGTCTGAAGAGGTGCGCCCTTTCCTTCTCATTACGCATTCATATTCACACAAGGCATATAGATTATATAGTGCCCTCCAGTTGTAAGTATTGTTTTTGCTTATGAATTCAGCTTAGACATATCTACCACAAACCCTACTCCTATCAGCTATAAGCCATTATGGGACACTGCCATGATCCGCCATGATCAAAGCCTCAATGGCAGCCATGCCCAGGAGGGAATGGCACTGAGTTCCCAGATGGTGCCAAAGTGGGGATGGTGTAAAGAGTTCCGAGGAAAGTAGCTCTGCAACCATGGAGCCAGAGTATATGATAGATATTCATAGATATTCCATCTTAAACATCCCATTCCTAACAATATATACATGTTGTACATATTCAGCCACATTCATTCCCAACGAGTTGGTGCCCCCTAGTTAAAAGTTGGTTTATTGCCCATCAAGTAAATAGTTATTGTTGATTAGGTAGCTGCAAGCCCCAATCAGTCCCACCGTCACACGAAGTACGGCTTGGCCTCTGCAAAAGGAACGCGGCCTTTTTGGACCGCACAGCGTGCCATCCGGCATTGCTCTAGAGTTCTCCCACCCTTGAGCCAAAA
>Ga0126342_10016542_pt1 | contig 12847 bp, 14 predicted proteins | sample Cyp1metagenome_FD_92528 | JGI IMG/M metagenome (GOLD analysis project Ga0126342, IMG submission 92528) | Coral microbial communities from Lord Howe Island, Old Settlement Bay, Australia - Cyphastrea 1 metagenome | ecosystem: Host-associated > Invertebrates > Cnidaria > Coral ...
AAAATCGCCGAAGAGACTTAGGCTATGGAATCCTGTTCCTGCCATCATTAATCCGTCTTGGGTTGCAAAGTTGGACCACTGTTTGAAACCAACCGCTGTTGGGGATCTACGTCGGCTTATTTATAGTTAAAGTTAAAGTCAAAGTCGTCTTTAGTTATCATTATTATCATTCATCATCATCATCATTATCATTCATTGTATTTTCATATATCAAACTATGGTCCAATATCACAATATCAATATCCTAAGGATTCTTGGAGTCCTGAGTGTTAAATTATATCATGTCATATTTGAACCCCAACCCCACTAACATGTCTCAGGGTTCTAGTTGAAGCCAAGTGGCCTGAAGGACGGCCCACTGAAGATCCAGGCTTTCCTTCTCGCGCGAGTTCAACAGTTTACCTACTTCCTTGGGCAAGATAGTGGTACTGTAAGCCTCCAACTCCCCATATGGCTGCAATCCAAGATTTTTCTTCATGCTTTTGATCATCTTCTTGCGGGCTTCAGAGCACTTGCCATCCTGCCAGACTAGCAAGTGGTGTTGGGATAGTGATAGTAGTCCAAAAGACCCCTGAACCCAGAAATTAAGACCCCACACGACCCTTCTCAGATGACCCCACGGTCCATATTCACCCCAGCACCACTGGCCCAAACCAGTTATTGGTTTTTGTAAATAGTTTCTGGGAAATTAGTAAATAGTTTCTGGGAAATTAGTAAATAGTTTCTGGAAAATTAGTAAATAGTTTCCTTTCATATTTCAATTCCAAAAGTAAAAAACCTTTACCACAGACCGATTTTCTAAGCCCCTGGTTTCCCCCGGTTGCCCCCGGTCCTTTGCGGGGGGGGGGAAGGTTGGTTCTCGGCCCATCTCTTCCAAAATTTTACGGTTGTACTTCATGATGTCCTGGATTCTCTCCCGGGTACCCTCTCCACCAAAAGGAGTCTCAAAAGAATGGGGAAGAACCTTTGTCACCAGCTCCCCGATATTTTGGACCATGGATGGATGCGGGCACACATCCTTCCTGACGAGCACCACGAACACGCGCTTCCGGCTCTCAGCCATGTAGAATTTGCTTGAACTCAGCGTGTGGCGGATTGTTTTGTTTTAGTATGTTTGGCATATCTTAGGTCGAAGTATAAAGTCGACTCGATTTGCGGGTTCTATGCTGTGAGGTGATATGTCGTGATATGTCTCAGATATGATTTGATATGATATGATTCGGTTCATCAGTGATAAATAATCAGAATCATACCCGCAATGATTTGAATGCATATTACATGTCCTTCAAATCACGGAACAATGAGAGATTTGCTTAAGAAATCACATCACATGGTTTGATATGATATGATTTGATATGGTATGATATAGTGATATATGATATATATTATATATATATATGGATGGATATGATGGGTATATACTTGATATATCTTGATATAATATGCAATGCTTTGCTTTGATTTTGATGATATGAGATTTGGAATACTACATTAACCGACGAACATGACCGAAACAAATCTTATGAAACAACTATTTGACTATTTGTATTCTTTTGCAATGATTGATGACTCATAGTGGGCTACTAACCTGTATGATCGGTTTGTTATGTCATTAAAATTCCGTATTGAGGATTCAATACAACAAGACTCATACTCATAACTAGCATCATTGGGGCTCTGGATACTTCATTTGTTTGCCAGTGGATGCAAGCATAGGTGGGGACTAATCTTTAAATTACTGGTTGATTCTTGACGCATAAGACCAGAACATGTTTTGATGTTGTAATGTTACGAAGATCAGTCCTAGATAAAGTTTGAGAAGGAGTCAAAAACATCATATTTTGACACTACTAGTTCCAATTGTCAGTGTCAAATTCTAGTGTGACCTTGGACCTTTGGACATACTTCTACTTCTACACTACTTCTACCTCGACATGATTGATTGATTCTGATTGAACATGCCAGTATCTTATTTAATCATGTAACATGCTTTGCTTAAGCCGCATTGCCCAAATTGCCAAGCAACTCCACCAACATGACAGACATCCAATAATCAGATTTGCCAGCCCAATGCTTTCACCATCGTCCAGGTAGCCACGCAACATGAAGTCAAAAGGGGCCTGTAGCCGATGATTTGGAATTGTTTGGGCACCATGCAATGTATGGTGATTAGTGATTTGATTTTTTCTTTTATGTCAGTACAGTCAGTACAGTACATGTTTGTAAGGATTCAACAGTAGAAACCTAAATGGAATGCAGAATACATAATGCGGGAGAGGAATGCCAGCACATAACCATGTACCAATATAACTGGGTTTGATTTGGGTTCTACGACATGCTGGCGTGGATACAACATACAAATAGAGTAGAGTCAGTAGAGATCTAAAGATCTAAATCTAAACATTATTATAAGTAAGTAGTTGTAAATAAAATCAACAACATATTTTACTTTACCATGAATGTTTGGGCGCTTCGATTTTCCAAACTATGGGCCTCCGAAGTCTCACCCATCGAACTTATGGAACAGTTTTGTATGGCATGGACAGTTCGTATCCTGAATTTAAAAAGAAAAATTATAGAGATTGGAATACAACGTCATCGGTGAACTTTAAATAGTTTCCGTGCTTCGCACATGGCTGGTCCCCCCAGGTCTTTGATTTTTTCCGTGCTTCGCACTCGGCTGTGCTTCGCACTCGGCTGCCCCAAATCCCGAAATCGCAACATGGAAAGGTTCTTCTTTGGACTCCACCCTCGGTCCATTGTATTCACAAAGCCATTGTCATTAAGTTATCCTCTAATGTTGGATTTGGCATACGGGTAACAAGAAACAAAAACCAGTTTGCCAGAATCATCAATGGATCTAAGAGGATAGAGTCTTGAGTTTGAAAAAACATACCATGAGAAAGCCCCGGGGCCTTTGGCCCATTGGTTTTAAAAGCTGCTGCCAACACGCTCTTCGCGCAAATCACAAGAATTTGGAAGAAGCCGCACGCACGTGGCAAATGTCAACCTTCTGTTTATTGTTAAAGAATACGTTACATGTCATCCTATTCCGTGTGAACTATGTATACTGCAGGCCTGTAGGAACTGGACAACAAGTAGGTAGGAATTTTGAAATTATATCATTACATAACATCCTCTTAAAGTCTTTTACATCGTACTTACGCACTAGTCAAAACATTGAAAGTACCCTTGCGGCTTCCAATCTAAGCGGATCGTCAGCATTTGTGTCCGCACAGGACCCAGCACTGATTGAGGCAAGGTTCTCCAAACTGTTCAAAGTTTCCTGCCGCAAGCCACTTGCAATTGCAATTTGCATCAAGCAGTGACTGTGGACCCAAGAATTGGGTCGGAGTTTATTCCAAAACCATTCGAATCTTACAGCCCCTTTGGGAATCACTTCATTGCAAGAACGGCATTTGGCCCTTGCAGTTGGGGCAAAGCTCATGGAGCCAAGCCCAAGCTTCGTAGAAAAAGCTGTTTTCACAGGCTTCCCCGTTTCTATTTCAGTGGTAAGCTCTTGTATGGTTTGGTCACATTCTTCAATTTCTTTTGCAACTGTCTTGCCCGCTTTCATTTCTTGTTCCATCACCTCAGAAATAGGCTCAATGTCACCAACATCAACATCATCAATGCTTGGGTTGGTTTCAGCCTGCTCATCGTGAGAATTGTCACTCTCACCATCACTATCGCTTTCTGTTTTGGCAACACAATCATCGTCATCAGATTCTTCACACTGAATGAGTAAAGGGTTCTGGCTCTGGCAGTCAAGGAGCGGGGCATCATGAGTCGTTCTTGGTTTCTTTGGTACCCCAGGCACAACTTTACAAGTAGGGACCTGGGGCTTGCGTTTCCTTGGAGCTTGTGCGCTCAAACCAAAAGGAAGCTTTGCGACCGGTTTCTTGGTGCTTCCCTTCTTGGTTTCAAGATTCAGCTCAAACCTTTGCAACTCTTGGTCCAGGCTTACAAAAAGCTTCAAATCTTTGTCCAAGGTAGGAGTGTATGACCACTGTTGTACCTCACATGCTTTCATTCTATGCTGGGTCGCTTCCAAGAACTCCGAGAACATATGGTGAGTTGTCCAAATAATCGGAACGGAAAATAAATCCATCCACTTTGATATTGACACGGTCGTCGCTCATAGATACAAACAAAATTGTTTGCACCAGTGGTTTCTTCAATGCAACTCCTAAGAAGAAAGCTTTGAACAGCGAAGTGTCCGGAACAGACACAGTGAGCAACGAACCAACTTTCACACCTTTCTCCGACACTTGGGAATGGAATAGTTTTGAAAAGCGGCAAGTATCCTCCCACACCACATCTTTTGCGCACAGTCCAGGGAAGCAAAGGGGATCAGTCACAACAGGGTCAGTAGTAGTTGCGTCTTGGTTGTTGCCACCTAGATCCTGCAGCGTACTGTGAAGAGTCTCTCGCAAGAAATGGTCAACTGTTTCATCCGTGGATTTCACGTCAATGCACTCGGCCTTGAGAGCACCTTGTCCTTAGTAGGAGTGGCAATTTTTAACCAGTGGTTTTGGTCAGAGTCTGTCTAAACTGACAACTAAAACACCCGATGGCAAGGTTAAAGAAGTAAAAACAGAAACAACAGGGGTGCAACTGTCATAGAACTGATGAAAAACTACTTAGACCAGACTAGACAAGATTGAAGTGACACCCAGATATCCCCCGTGTCTTAGCATTGGAATCCGTATCATGTAGCGACCGACCATGAAACACAAATTGTGACGGCAAGAATTCCTGGAACTAACAGGCAGAAATTGTGAGTAACCTTCCACATTAACATCAAATAGTTCATTGTTGATTCCAAGCAACCATCTCCCAATTGAGTGGGGTGTGACCACGATTGATGTTCCATGAATGCTTTCTCGTTGGCCTCCAACCTTTTCATGGAAATCTTTTTGCAACCAGACCTCCCCACTTGCAGTTCCAATTCTGACTTTCCTTCACCTTTTGCCGGTAAAGGCAGCTCAGAAAGCTCCGAACGCTGTAGGTTTTCATGCTTGGCTTGGATGATGTATGCTTCCCTCTGTTCCTCGCTCATATTTCCCCAAGCTAGCCCTAGTCGCTTGACTTCAGCTTTGTAATCGCCAGTTTGTAAGGAGGAACCCTCCATTGATTCACGGCAAAATACGTTCCACCCAGAAAGGTTTCTGTGAGATCGGGAACTTGCCTCTTTGATGCGTTGTTCTTTCTCTTGTGCAGATTCGATTGGCTTCTGAACCTGCTCATGCTCTTAAGGTACAACAAAAAGTATGGTCGGTATGAATGAATGAACATTTTGTTTAGTACCGGGTATATTGTGGTTACAAATAAAATTCAAAATGACAACTTAATAACTTAACAGAACATACAACATCACTACAAAACCCATAACACAAGAAGACAAGACAGAAGGGTAAAAAAGCAAAACGATGAAAACACCTCAGTTGTTGTTTGATTTCACTTGGTGCTAGTAGGTTGTTGTTAAATTATATGGCTGGCTGTAACATTGATTGACTGTAATTCTTTCAACCCTTTAAACATACGAACCTAACTTGCCTGCATATTGAAACTTACCGTCGAGAATTCAACCATTCTATTTGAGATTCTAACTCTGAGTGTCTTGAGTAATGGGCTTGGGGATTGCTCAAGTGTTCAAGTGTTTACTTGGTTCGGAAGATATATATCAATATCAATGTCAATATCACCAAAAGATAGCGCTTAACCCCAGCCACCTTCTCGTCAGAAGTGGCAATAGTGTGTTGATTTTTGGATGCGACCCCAACTTGTCTTCGAATAGCTGAACTTGTCAGACGGGATGGCATTGTTCTGTCATACACATCCCCATGCAAGACACCATGCGGGCGAACAGCACTTTGAAGCAAGGATACCTCTGCAGCACTCTTTCCAGCTTTGACAAACTGGCCGCCCCTTTTGGCCACAGCCCATTGGAGCTGTCCATTTTTGATTTCGACGCAATCAGAATTGACAGGTGTAAATGCAGCAATGTGACCCAAAAGGTCTAAAATGTCCTTTTGAATAGCCCTTTGGACATTGCGTGGCTCATCTTTCAATGTCATGGGGTAAGTGTCGGCAAGCACTGAAGTAAACGTAGCGTCCATACAATTGGAACAACGTCTCCTGTCCATGATCATAGTGTCCCATAGTCCGACAAAATCTTCTAGCTTTTGTCCATGTTCCAGCCATGTAAAAACTCTGAATGGGTACACTGAAAGATCGAAATCCATGCGCCGCCAAAGGTCAGTGACAGCGGCAATAATCAGTTTGAAAAACAAGAGCAAGGAATGAGGGTTGGTGTCCAATCCCATGTGTGAAGCTTCTTGTAGGCCAGAATCTAAAAGATCCATGGTTTTGCAAATCAGTTTTCGACCCAAACCACCAGAGACAATTTGAACAAATGAAAATGTACTTCTTTTGACGAGTTCGGGGTATTCAGGGTGGCCACTTCCGAACGCTGACAACTTTGTGAGCCATGTGGTACGTTGCAAGAATAAATTCGTTCCAACCTCCATGGCATCCACGATTGTATCAATCAAAATCGCTGATTGACTGAATTCTGGTTTTGATATTTCATCAGTCACAAGTCTCTTTCGGACACCGTTCTGTAAACTGTAGCTTAGATCATTGTCCAACAGTTCGCCCAACTTCGCTTGGAAACTTTGACACTCCTCCTGACCCTGATCTTCAAAAAAACCCCACCCTGTTTCTTGGAGCAAGGAGTCCACCATATCCCCAAGTCGGTTTGCAGCATCTTGTCTTTTGTCAGAGTTCTCTTTCATTTGGGTCAGGCTTCTGGGAAGTACACTGTTTAAACAGCAAAAACTTTTCATGTAGGATGATGCCACCTTGTAATGCTTAAACCGGTAAAGCAACGGACACGGGTAACCCCTGCAAATCAGTGGAACCAAAAGTTTCATGACTTTCTGCAAGGCAGATTCATCACTATCGCAACACCCGGGAAGACACCAATGAGTCATGGTCGTTGATGTAGAATCCCCATTGCAAAACGACATCAGCTCATCAAAAGTTCGAACCGCCCGCTTTGAATTTGAATCATATCCTTTTCGGAGCCACTCAGTACGAAGTTTCCAGGTCTCCATCTCATCAGGAAGTTCACTCACTGGGATTCCTGGGCTGCGTTTGTTGGTTGACTGATTGGTTTGTTCGAGGATCGATCCTTCCTACATGTCTGTAACTAATCAAATTTCGGAAAGTACAGCATACCTAGTGATCTTTGGATTTCAGAATGAACTCAGATCAAAGTCAATCATAAACTGAGTCAAACAATGGTTTATGATTTGTGGATTTGTCGATGTTTAATTTATACAGCTCAAAGTCTAAGTCTAAGTTGGTCTAAGTTATAAGTGAAAGGAACAACTGAAAATCAGGAGAATATGACAGCCAAACCTTCTCAAAAGAAAAAAAACATGATCCATACGCACCAGGTTTCTTTGAAAGCCTCCCACAGCCCGCAAGACTTGAATCAACGCCAAAGCTAGTTGCTTCTTGAAAGAATATTGCTCGAAAAGGTGACCTAGTCTTACCAATGTTGTCCAAAATCTTGCAACTGAAAGGACGAGGGGACGTCGTACAAGACAAAGTTGGTGTAGCTGACACCTGAACCTGATTGCCAATCTCCTCTTCACTTTTTGCTTTGCCAGGGCTTGCTGTTCATGTTTGAAAACTGCATCATTTGTTTTCAATGAGTCTCCCACCATAACCTGACATTTCCATTTTGACACCTGAAGAATTGCTTCCAGTGATTGGGAGCTACGACAAGCCCGTTCTAAAGCTTTGAAGGTTCGCCCAAGACCCTTGCTGGACAATAAAGCATAAGCACTATATCCGTCATGGAGATCTGCGGTCCGTTGTGAGGGTAGACAAACGTAAGGGGTTGGTATGTTGACACTCTGACAGCTGCTGTCGTCAAAGGAGATATGCAAAGTGTGCACAGTGTTCATCACGGTATGGATGGAAGGCATGGCATCCCCACTCCCCCTGATTCTGCAAGATGTATCGTCCAGAGCAACACAGTCTAGGACACAATTGGCTCTTGGGCACCCCTCATGAGCTGATGTGGACGGTGACAACAAGGATACAAGCATTTTGAGGACCTGAACCAGCAAACTCATAACTGCCCTGCTCCTTTCCTTACCTTGTGTTTTTCGATCTGCATCTGCAAAAGGATCATGTGATGGTCGAACTGTCAAAAAATTTGGTGTAAAGAAATGTGCCTGAATGCGAGATGCCCAAGACATGGATTGATCAACCTGTTCCCGCTCTCTAATCTCCTCTAAGGGTTTCTTGTATCGGTTGATGCGCCTTTGAGTGCGGGCTTTCTCTGTTTGGTTAACCCTACTAGCTTGCTGAACTGGTTGCTGACTGTCATCATCGTCACCTGATTGTGCGATGTTATCATCCCACAGGTCTGCAAGCGGCATGGCGACCAACGTTCACTTTCAAAGTTTGAGCATTGTCATGCTGAATGCTCTCCAGCTATTCGAATGAATGATAATCATGAGTCACAGTTTTGGTTTATGATACGACATAACATAACAAAACATGTGGTTTATCAGTTCTTAAAGAGTTTATATTGGTGATTCATTTTTTCTGTTCCTTCTGTTCACCTACCTGGCACTTGCTCGCACAATCGCTATCGTGTTTCTTGGGCTGCTGTGTCACAGAAATGCTGGCGCTTTCTTGCGCACTGTTTGATCCAAATCTGTGGCATGCCGCACAGGGCCTTTCAACCCGTTTTGAAACTTTCTTTCACCTGAAAAAAAAGTAATAACTTTGTCAGGGCATATGTTTAAACATTGTTTGTTCACTGATCCATGACTATGACATACTATGACTAGCGTTTGCCTTGTCAAAACTATCTCACCGAAGATATCTTCCCACCATGATACCGGTATCGGTTTCATGGAAAACGTCGCCTCCAAACCCTATCCAGTGGTGCCTTGTACTCCTTGAAGAACGCTCCCTTAGCTGATGGTGGAAAGTCTGTGAGGACGTCCGCAACCTGAGATGCTGAAGGGATCAAGGATGATCAAGGGAATGCCAAAAAAAGAAACTAACACACATCTTTTCTCGAACGGGAAACATCTAACATGAGATTAACAAGAGTCTGGTTGCATGTTTCTTTAACTTACAACTTATAATATAACTTGTAAAGCATGTAGCATCTACTTATGTTGATGCTGCTGACCTAGAAACGTGTAACAAAACTATAAACGACTGACTAACTATTATATATACTGTATAAAAGACTTTCAATACGTATCCCAACATCACATATCACATCATATCACATCATATCACATCATATCACATCATATCAGATGTCAAATGCCCCATGTCATATGGGTAATATGTTTATAGTCTTGAGTCCTGAGTCTTTAGTCTTTAATATTTAATTTGAATCTGAATATTGAATATATATATATATATAATATATATATATATTCTTTACACGGACCGGACGCACCTTAAAGAAACCTAAAAGTACCCTCCTGGATCCTCCTGGATTCTTTGGGTTTCAAAGGCCTGCCAAACATTAAAGGCCCTCCAGTTTTCCAGGCCCCTTCAGGTCTCAAAGGTCCCTTCGTGGGTTCAAGGCCCCCTAGGTTTGCAAGGGAAGGAACTTCCTCCATCACTGCGCATAGGGGCCGATGGTCTCCTCAGGTGGCTTGTGAAGGGCACACATTTTAGTTTTTTACAGCACTATGCAGCTGCATGTCATGTCAGACAATGGCACAACTCAACCATACATCCTTCTACTTCTACTCATGACTCATGACCACACTTTGCAGTTTAGGGTCTTATAAATCGACTTCCTTCAACAAATGGACCTGCGTCAGATTCCAGAAATGGGTTGAAGTTGCTCTTCTTGCGCTTTGTGGACAACCGACTGAAAGGTTGACACGGAGGCCCCCAAAGCCACATGTCGTCCTGCCATGGCAAAACTGAAAAACAATAGACGAAAATTTCTTCTGTCTGTGTGTCTGGGTCTGAGTCTGTTTCCTTTGACTGAAATGATCTACGATGTACATTCCACAAGTAGGACTAGGGCTGCGTGATCTGATATGATGTGTTTATCTTCATGAATCTTCTTGATACAATATATCAAATCAAATATTTCATGCTCCATGCTTTGTTGTTTGAAAGAAACGGTTCCTTACCTACCGGCCACCAACCACTGAAACTCCCCGGGTCTTGTCCTCTGGGATGCTGCACCAATTGGCTTGCTCAGCAATGTCGTCAAAAATTTGTCCAACTCAGTGGACAGTGGATAAAGTACCCACCCTACCAAACCCGATGTTGTAGCTCTGTAAAGTAAAGCTGTTATTTGCATCCAGGCAGAGCAATATAACCCCTAATGGATTTGATCTAACTTGAGACACTAGTGGGGCCACTAACCACTGGTTTTCCTCATTGCCATATTTACAATACAAAAAGAGAACCACAGAATTTTCCCTTCAAACTCTCAGTGGTCCATAAGGGCATGAACAGTATTCGTAAATTTCAGTACTGAAGACTAGAAGCAAACATATCAAACACCGTGACACCACCCAAAATGACCACGATCCAAGAAACTGTTTCCAGGGTAGTTTAACCGGATGAAGTTCTGCTTGAAACGCAAAGACTCCGACACGGAAACAGTCTGGGTGGAAAACCCGAGGGTCTCTGCAAGTTCCCTCCTTAGACCCAAGGAATGGCAGCTCATGGGCGGCCATGGGTTACTCTCATAGTAGACTCATAAGACTCATAAACTGCGGGGAGGGTTCCAGCATATGGAACATAGCGTAGCCTGGCATTATACAAAACTTGGTAGTCTTAACAAACACTGATACAAAATACTTTGTTTGGGGCTCCGGAAATACAACATTCATTGTCAAATTGTATTGTCATATCACACTGCTGATACTCATATCCTGATATTCTACTTTGTTTTTGAGATCAAAAAAAATCAGTGTCACAACTATCATTGACAGAAGTCGGTCAGCGTGATAGTGTTGCAACCAAGAATCATGATGTATGTCCCGGTCGCTGCTCCAGCACAACCTTCCGCAATTTCCACCCTCAGTTTGGGCCACCAAGAATGTTGGGAACCATAAAGTTAGTGCTAGGCAAGAGTGTGCCAAATCAGGCTATGGTATGACAGAGTTATCACACTCGCACATTCACAAAGGTATCATACCATGAAATGTGCCATGCAAGATCTATTATTTTTTTGATTATATAGCCCAGTCTAGATGGTATGATGTATGTGAGCAGTGGATATATATATATATCATATATCTATATATTATTATATACTTACTATCATTTTACTATGAAACTATATATATAAACTATTATATAATTTATATGTAATGTTTTCATGATTGATATGATAGTTAATAGTCACAGTATAAGATCGCATTACACTTATACGTATAAGTGTAATGCGATCTAGTAGTCTTCAGTCATGAATTCCGAACCCTCCTCAAATTCCAATGGCCCTTCCGTTGAGACATGCGGCCGAACATTCTCAAGCAAACCAGACATTGAGGACAAGCCCAGCTTGTCTGAGTAGAGCTGTGCCCAGTGAAAGCTCTTCGGTTCGACTTGCTCTAATGTCTCAATCCTACAGTAGTCAGCACAAGGCATAATCATGTCACATGCCATGTGTTTAGCCCTTCCACGAAGATCAGCTCGCAGTTTGAATGTTTGTGGGGTAACCCATTGAAAATATTGTGGCCTAAGGCTGCAAAACTGTAGGATAACAGATCACCCTACCAAACTAAACCCTGACTGTCAGTATGACAAACCAATCAATGCGTTTCCGAGTTCCACCCTGGGGCAACCTTCTCTGTTGAGGTGTTAGTGTTGGCATGTGACCCAACAGATGTAATGAAATGTCCAAGACCCTAAGATACCCTCAAAACTAAGACACACACACACAGATCCCAATTTCGAGGCTATGGTTTAGTCTATGAATCTATGAATCTATGAGTTTTTAAAGTTTGAATTCCTAAACCTGGTTCAAGGTATCAACTTTGGGGCAATTGAAACTTGGGCCCACATGGGCCCACATGGTACTTTCGGGTGACTATGTTGCTTTCTGAGCTAGATGCATTTGCAAATCCATCTTTCCATCCATCCATCCCTCCTTCAATCCTTCCATCCATCCCTCCTTTCATCCATGCATCCATGATGCCCATCATTCATCCATAAATTCATTCATCTTGTCCCACCCATTGTTGAACTCAACTCTCCAAAACAAGGTTCCAGTCATCTTCAGGGCCACTGTCACTTTCAAGCGCAAGCAGCGCCCGGGCAAATGACCCGCAGTCTTCGGAAGAAGACTCGCGGCCCTCCATCACCCCCACAGCAAATTGCAGCAAAGTTGGCCTTTTGAGCCAAACCTGGCCCTTGAAGTGTCAGGTTCTATTGGGGTGATATAGAATCTGAGACTTTCATGGAATCACGGTATTAACATTCCAAGGAATCCCAAGTAATGACTAGAAACAATTTTGATTGGACTCATGGACTCAGACTCATCATACTCATATTATATTATATTATATTATTACACTTGTTTTTGTCCACCATCCAGTATCCCAACTCCAAATTGTTGTTTGTGTTCCATCACTTTTCCCACACAAAGACCCATAACCCCTCTTGCTTTGATTCTCCCCAAAGTCATCCAGAATGGTCCTAATTAGTCAATGATTTCTGGGTATTTAGTAAATAGTTTCTGGGATTTAGTGAATGGTTTCTGAGAATTTAGTAAATAGTTTCTGGGATTTAGTGAATGGTTTCTGAGAATTTAGTAAATAGT
>Ga0126342_10016543_pt1 | contig 12847 bp, 6 predicted proteins | sample Cyp1metagenome_FD_92528 | JGI IMG/M metagenome (GOLD analysis project Ga0126342, IMG submission 92528) | Coral microbial communities from Lord Howe Island, Old Settlement Bay, Australia - Cyphastrea 1 metagenome | ecosystem: Host-associated > Invertebrates > Cnidaria > Coral ...
CTATCCATCCTATCTATCCTATCTATCCTATCTATCCTATCTATCCTATCTATCCTATCTATCCTATCTATCCTATCTATCCTATCTATCTATCTATCTATCTGTCAATATGTTTATCTATACCTATCCAATCTATCTAATCTATCTTATCTATCAAGCTAAATCTATCTACCTATCAATCCATCTATCTATCTTTCTATCTATCTATCTATCTATCCATCTATCTATCTATCCATCTATCTATATATCTATCTATCTAATCTGTCTAATCTTCTTCTAATCCTATCTTATCTAATCTTATCTTTTCTGGTCTTATCTAATCTCATCTAATCTTATCTAACCTTATCTTATCTAATCCATTTATCTATTTATCTATGTATCTATCTTTCTATCTATCTCTCTATCTATCTATCTACCTATCCATCTATCTTTCTTTCTATTTATCTATCTATCTATCTATCTATTTATCTATCTATCTATCTATTTATCAATCTATCTATCTATCTATTTATCTATCTATCTATCTATTGATCTATCTATCTATATATCTCTCTATCAATCAATCAATCAAATCAATCTAATCCATCTAATCTATCTAATCGATCTAGTCTATCTCATGTATCTCATCTATCTCATCTATATAATATTTCTAATCTATCTAATATATCTTATCTTTCTAATCAATCTAATCAATATTTCTAATCTGTCTAATATATCTTATCTTTCTAATCTTTCTAATCGATCTAATTTATCTAATCTGGCTATTCTATCTAATCTATCTAATCTATCCTATCTTTCCTATCTATCCTGTCTATCCTGTCTATCCTGTATCCTATCCTATCCTATCCTATCCTATCCTATCCTATCTATCCATCGATCTATCGATCTATCTATCTATCTGTCTGTCTGTTTGTCTGTCTGTCTATTTGCATGTCTATCTGCCGAAATCTAGTCTAGTCTAATCTGACCTACTCTAATCTAATTCAATCCTTTCTTATCTTTTCGTTTCTAGCTATAAATATGTATATATGTATTAATTGTGTATCTATCGATCGATCGGTCTATCTATCTACCTAACTATTCATGTGTCTAGCTATCTATGTATCTAGCTAGCTATCTGTCTATCTATCCATCTATCTAGCTACTCTCAATGATTATAGCATATGTTGATTTGGAGACTACAACTTCGCTGTATATATTCATATTATATGTCTTCCAACCGTACATAAGACGATAATCCTGTGTGACTTTCATGTCTTTCAAACAGGGTTTGCATCTTAGTGGCCGAGACTGGCTGGATGCACCCAAGAAAGCAGGTCTTGTACATCAACGATCGCCGAAAGTTTGATCAATGATTGAAGCGAAACTTCGTTGATACTTGCATGGGGGCGGGTCAATACATGTCAATGTGGGACTCGAAATCAGTACTAGCATTACTATCAGTTCTGATAACCCTCGAATTGATGATAAGCAGTAGTTTGCTGCTATTATCCCCCAGCGCTCAGCATTTTTATAGGTGGTATGTTTCCCATTCCCAGGAAAATGGGTGGTTTATGGCATTGTTTTACCCACATTAATCCATTATTAACCATTATTAACCATTATTAACCATTATTAACCACCATCAACCAGAATTTACCATGATTGATCCATTATTAATAATGTTCAACCAGAATTTACCAGTATTAATCCATGATTAATCATTATTAACTGCTATGGAACTAGTGTATTTTTCCTCCATCATCGTAGTAAAATGTGTGTTTTCCAGAGATAAAACGATCCCTGAAGCCGCAGGTGGGAGATCATCGAAGTGTGCTTCAGCTCTTACAAGGCATGAAGCAGAGAAGCTTGGATAGAATGCGGGTGTCCATAACTGGTTGGTGGTTTGGAACATGACTTTATGATTTTCCATACATTGGGAAGAATCATCCCAACTGACGAACTCATATTTTTCAGAGGGGTTGTTTTACCACCAACCAGATAAATTCGATAGAAATTTGCTGGGGGTTTATGGCCAACAATGGTAATCAGTGGTTTATAACCAACAATGTATTGGGATTTTTGATTTTATTTTATTGTCACAATTAATCTGATAATATAACTATATATATATGTGTGTTTTCACTATATATCACTAATGATATATCTATAGTTATGGGGGTATCCATAAATCTGGATAAATTATAAGGACCTCACATCGCGACCTCACTGGAATGATGGTTAGTAAGGCAAATAATCCGCAAATGGTCTTATTTCAGGTTAGTGAGTTATTGTAATTTACCCAGATATATAAATGTGGGTAATGTATCCCAAATGGTTGGTTTATTTCATGGCAACCACCCAAAAAATGGATGATGGAGAGGGGTACCCCCATGACTTAGGAAACCTCCAAATGTCACGTGAGCCATGCAAATACCTCTGTTGATTGGTTATGAAATAGGGAGTTGTACTACCTCGGTATTTGGAATTATTGTAATCTATTGTAGGGAAACCGATTAAGGAACTAGAAGAATGAGATGGGACAGGGGTATTAATGGTTTGGGTTTTTGTTATTGTAATATCATATATCCGTTTTACTCCTTTTTGCTGAACAAGATTCTACTTGTGATTTAAGGCCTGTACTGAGTATAGCTATGTATAGCCGCAGACGCCATAGTCCATGCGGATATGGGGTTTGTTCTGTTTGGGGCCAGTTGATCCACAAAGTGAGTCTTTTTAGCAGTTCTGAGCCACATCCATTTGTAGTTGGCAGCGTCTACACATATCATCAAGATCTCTGCAAATTATAGCGACCTTCTGTGCCAAATTATTGCGGTGAATCGTGAAGCTTATATACCAGGAATCATCCCAAAATGGATATGTGTTACCCTCTGGCAATTTAACATAGCTATTGAAAATGGCCATTTATAGTGGATTTACCCATTAAAAATGGTGATTTTCCATAGCTATGTTAGTTTACCAGAGGGTATCTTATAAATTACAAAGATTTCTTTAAAAAACAAATCCCCAAGTTGCCATGGATTTCAATACTGAAATGGTGAAATGTTGGATGATTTGGGGGCACCCCCCCATGACTGACTGACGACATCTCCATATAGAACCCGTTTGTTTCCCATCCTACCCGGAATGATGATCCCAATTTATATGTTCAGTACAACCATAATATGCCATAATTACATATATATATATATTATATGTATACAATTATACACATGTATTCTTAGCGCATTTATGAATGTTCAGCTGAGGTGGGCTAATATCCCCTATTCTTGCGGTAATGCCCCTGTGACACCCCCATTGCATTGAAACCACGTGCCTGACCATAATTTGTCCAAAAGCATTGCAAGATGTCGATCATCACCCCATTAATCTTTTAAACTTACTCTGGGACCCTGGTCAAGCACAACCACGTCACCACGACTTCACCGTAAACTACGCTTAGTAAGGGTAACTATCTCCAAATGGCCTCCATTTCAGGTCTCCCCGTACTGGGGAGCGGGTGGAGACCCCGCTCATGTTGTTTATGCATAAGACTTCGTTGCAACCCATTGTCAATGGTCAACCACAAAAATCATCTCTTCCTAATACTAACCCCCCCCCTCACCCTCCCACAAAAAACACATATGGTGGTTTCCTAAGATAGGGCTACCGCCAGTTGTCATTCCTTCTAATAATAGGTTTTTCCACTATAAACCATCCAGCTATTGGGGATTTCCCCATTGGAACCCCCCCTCCATGACTCATATGACTCCATGACTCGTTGATCTTGGCTGAGGCAACTTTCAGTCAGACCTCATCAGCTGCAGCACATTGATCAATGCTTGCGAGAGGGGAAGCCAGTGGCAACAAGCAGCTTGGCACCAAGTTGACCAAAGCGACTGGTTTTTTGACAAAGGAGGGCTGAAAAGACATGCGAATGGCTTTTACTGTGTAAATAATGCGAAGATGAGCTCGGAAAGAAATATCACCTTGGAAATTTGGCAGAAATTGGAACTGCTCAACAGGCACATGTGATTTGACCAGGGATTTCGGCCCAAAGAAAGACGACTGGGATTCGACCTGTGGAATTGTGTTTTTTTTTCAGGACATAGCGATCTCAGCGGACCAAGCACCATAAAGATGACACATGAAAACTAGCAACGTACTTCCCACAGCAACATCCTGGAACTTTGGAAAACCGTGCTGCAATAAGGGAACATCCAATTAACCATATCCAAAAAGAGGATGCTTGAATGACTTACGACATTTTGCACGATGGGAAGGATATAGTTTTTTCTTGGACAGAACATTTGTTTGAATAACAATGCGTGACATGGACATTGATTAGTATATATATATATATACATACATATGTGTACTATGAGTTTGAATATATTTTTGCGCCATGGTCAAACATGGATTAGTTTCCCATGAAGGGGATGTCATTCCACTAATGATTGTGGGATGACACCACATACAGCACGTCAAATGACCATGGTACATATGTATGTAATGTGTGTATTGTCATAATATGTGCCGTGGTCAAAGATTGTATATCAAAAATGGCAGGGCCATCTTTATCTCATGTTTTCGGATTCCTTACCATGGGATACACTGGGTATATAAATGCATATGAATGGATTGATGATTGATGATTTTTCCGCATGGCACATACACACATATATATATATATATATATTCATATGTATATATATATATATATTATATATGTATTAATTTATATTTTATGTATGCATATGATGATATTTCACTCTAGATTTCAAAAAAGTCCTGAGGATGGCAAGTTGCCAGACATGACCTGCTGCTCCCAGGCGCTTGTTGGCCTACAGGAAATGTCCAGCGAAAGCATTGCTGCAGACGACTTGAGTTTCAACTGCGTCCGGCGTCCAAGTGGAGATTGACCAGCCAAATGGTGGTTTGGAACATGAATTTTATTTTACCATATTTTGGGAATAATAATCCCAAGTGACTTTCGTATTTTTCAGAGAAGTTGAAACCACCAACCAGTGTGTTTAACCAGCCAAATTGATCCAAAGGACGGGGATATATCTCGAATGGATATCCATGGATATCCAATGGCTTTGTCCCACAACTGGGATAGCCATGCTTTGCGGAGTGGCCGTGAGCATCATGGTCCGGTATGATGTACTTCCTGTATACATATTTCGGTCAACAACTTGTTTGGTTCATGCCCAAAAATGGGTGCGAGTCCATTCTGCAGATGGTGGTCTGAAACCGGAGAAAGTAAGTTCGGAATTCCTAGTGACCAGGTGCCGGGGATGTGTTTGTTTTTTCGGTGACAAACTATGGGTTTGCAAAACGACGTACAGAAACACAATGTTGTCTCAGAAATGTTTGGAGACATGATAATTATATAGATAGATATATATAGGGAAATGTATTTTATACATGGCTAGTGGATGTGATGGGTCGATGTTGTTTCACTGGTCGGAATGTGCCAGGCCCAACGTCTAAAGCCATTTTGCGGGGCCGAAGATGATGGATAACCAGTGTATGGTATGGGGTGCAAGATTTCAGACACCATTTGGAAAGTGGCAGAAGGACCAGAAGGACTGATTTATGAAAATTGTTCCTGAAAATATAATTCTTACTAGTAGTACTACGAGTAGTACTACTAGTACTAGTAGTAGTAGTAGTAGTAGTAGTAGTAGGAGTAGTAGTAGTAGTAGTTGTTGTAGCAGTCGTAGTACCCATAGGTGTTTTTCATATGTCCTCAGGTACCTGCAAGATGGCTTTCCCAAGTGTTCCCAGGAACCAACTTGGCGCGAAAAAAATGACACCTGATCAAGATTAGTCTGAATAGCCCCCTTGTTCTTGGTGGAGATAAAAAACAATTGGTATCCATTGGTCAAAGCTCTTGCAACCTTGGTGTTAAAACCAAATTGGCGGTTGTTTTGGATATTCATCCATCTAGACTGTCCTTATAACATCCCGTAACCAGACCCATCCCAAAAAAAATCCACATGATGCTTCGCCGGTATCAATCCTGGGTTGGAGTGGGTCACAGCCACGCCCCTTTACGGCCATTAGAATTATGAAAATGATCATCAACAGTTTGATTTTGCGAGGCTACTTGTATCCCAATGCTATCCATTATTTAAATTTAATTATATCCCATAAAGAAAAAGAATAACATCACCAAGTGGCTGATTTCATCCCATACTAGCACATATTTTGCTTTTTTTTGAAGCCAGGTTTCTGATGAGCAATCCCAATCCATATGTTTGATGTTGAATGAATAAATAAATATAACTATATATATATATATACATTTAAATATCGGTTATATATACTATAATATGCATATGTTTAGTCATCGTCTAAAAGCGTGATGCTTCCACCTTCAAAAAAAGGCCATCCGCGCATTACGCAGCGCGCGGCGAAACCGCCGCGGAAACGCTGCCTGGAGCTTTGCTCTGCGACTCGGTGGAGATATAGGAATCCCATTTGATGGTTATATATGGTTATAGCATTTGTAATGCTGGTTATAGTCATAATTACAACCATAACTTGGGAAGTTGGAATTTCTACACCTTACAACAATAATTAAAATTAATAACATGTTATTCCTTGGTTACTACTATAACCATCAGTTATAGTTTGCAGTTTTCTGGTTGTTGATGGCTATAATCCCAGTTAATGGTTGTACTTGATGAAGACATCATTGGTTGTAGTTACCCTTTGGTAAACTAACATAACTATGGAAAAAACATTTTTTAATAGGTAAATCAACTATAAATGGGCCATTTTCAATAGCTATGTTAGTTTACCAGAGGGTAGTGGTTGTACCAAGTGGTTTAATGGGAACGATCCAACAGATCGGAAATTCTGAGGGTGAACTGGGGACTGCTCAGCTTGGTATGAGGTGTGGTTCACCAACAATCTGGATCTTTATATGGATTTCAAACAATGCTAGCCCTTCACCTGGCCATAAATGCAGGGGGCCAGCGCTGGCTAATGTATATCACAATATATACATATATACATATTATCCATACTATATAAATGGGGCACCAAAGGGCCTAGATACCCTGGAAATGATGGTTGATATATTTAAAATCAAAGCAGATTGATGGTGTTGATTTCTTGCTCGGTCGGGAAAGACACGGGTACTCAACGAGCAAAGGTAGGACATGTAGACTCTGGTCATCCAACATCTCGATTGAAATTGCACCAGGTGCGCATGGTTTACATATTGAATTGCTCTGCTTGTTTATTGGAAGGTAACCCAGTTGACCTATAGGAAAGGCCAAAATGTAAACATATTCCACCTGGAACTGGCTAAACATCGGCCGCAAATAAGAGATATATTGATGTTTGATCTATATCAAAGCAGGCTTGTACCTGGAAGAAATTCTAATGTTTGATCTGAGATAGCCACTGGTAAATTAACATAACTATGGAAAATCACCATGTTATAGCTGGGTAAATCAACTATTTCTATGGCCATGTTCAATAGCCATGTAGAAAATTACCAGAGGGTAACTATTATTGTCCATAGATTATCCATATATTAACCATATATTAACCATATATTATCCATATATTACCAGGCCGGGTACTTCAGAATCATCAACCACCTGTTGACAAAAAAACTTGTCAGTTTTTGGCTGTTTTTGCGCTCAGATTTGGGATGATGGTTCCAGTGAATGGACATGATGAAACAAAACAACATCGACGACTTTCAGAATGTCTCATCGAAAAGGGTGGTCAGTATATTACATGTTATGTGTATATACATACATGTATATATATATATATATTGAACATGAATATATATATGTGTGTGTATGTGTTCAATCATGGTGGATGATTTGCCCCAACAATGAAATCAACCAAGGGCCAGCTTGCAGCAGATGGAGACCCACTCGGTACGGTCAGCGGTGGCCAGCTACAATGTACCCTGACGCAGTGGGAATAAGTCACGCCTCCTACTGAAACTGTTTGGTGGTTTGTTTTTTTTTAATTTTTTCCATATATTGGGAATAACAATCCCAACTGACTTTCATATTCTTTAGAGGGGTTGAAACCACCAACCAGGTAATTTGGGGGGTGCTAAACATCAATCCCAGCGATTTTAGGATTCACCATACCAGGGATTTTCAAATCCATCCCTACGGTTTACGAATGGAAGCTACCTCGGAGTCGTTCGACTGCTTTAGCCAAGACTTGGAGGTACGATCTAAAAAAAACAATGGAGCTATCATCAGTTCCATGATTTTTTGTGGGGTCAGGTTTTACCATAGTTGTAGGGGCCCCATATCCCAACTTGTGGAGGTTAACATTCCAGAGTTAGTTGTTATTTACCCCCACTGTATCAGCCCTCATCAAATTGGGTTGGTTTGACGAGATCTATTGCTGTATGTCTCGAGTTCCCCAGGGCAAAGGATATGATTCCACAATCAGCATGTGAATCCGTAGTCATCAAGAGACACGGGGATCTCACAAACAATGATTATGCAGATATTGTGGATTTTACAACAACAACAACAACAACGACAACAACAACAACAACATGTCTGGATTTAAACCAAGACACTTGGGATTTGTCTCTACAATCAAACTCCGGATGTGGCATGATGTGGCCAAATATCAGGGATCCATACATTCTTCCGAAAGTCAGTCAGTAAACCACCCAAATATATGTTCAAAGATGTTGAATGGTAGGCACAGTACCCGGCAAAAAGCTGGATTTGTACTAAGTAGTACTCAATACCTGTTGTCTTGTCTCATATCGCGTCGATAGCTGAGGCAGCAGTGAGCACATGCGATGATCAATCATGGCCCTGTGCTTTGAAACTTTGATTCCGAATGGATTGTCGATGGATAGTAGCCATACAGATCTAGATTCTGGGCGTAACTGGAAATTCATGGGTGCAATTACCATTGATCGCAGTATATCGCAGTAAAAGTTCAGCTTTTTGCAGATCCACAAACCACCAATTCACCACCATGGATTTCGTGAAGATTTTGATCTGCCAATGGGGAAATATCGACATGACATATCCTGGTCCTTCGAAAAGAAATAGGCTTGGTGTTTCTCCGAGTTTCTCCTAATGTCTTGTTTAACAACATGTTGGACCTAAGTTTTGCCAGGCCCATGATGTTCCCCACTTGGGTCTAGCCATGCAGGTTGTCACTGTTCATAGTCCAAACCTACTTGGTTCGATGGACTCATATTGACGGACTACGGACTACGCAGAATTTCAACCGCCAAGTAACGCTCACCGAATCGATCTGATCTGAATTGAGGTTACAGGAACTATCGGCAAAAAAATGGGCCTATATTGTTGGCAATAGGCCACAGTGATTTTAGTATTCGTTGCAGGAGGTATACGAGGCATTGTTCCAGGCCACATCCCGAAAAAATCGCCGCCTTGTCGCCAAACCTGGCCTTCGCAAAGCGCTGCCGCCCAGGACATATCTTCATCAAGCTGAGGTGAAAGATTTCCAACCGGAGACACAAAGTGACTTGGCCGACGTGGCGTTTCGTGGATGGGGACAGCGGGAAGGGTCAGCTGGTCATTATCATACATTGGTTGAGGAAAGTGATCGTGGATTGAGTGGGAGCTGAACTGATGCGTAGGTCAAAAAGTTAAAGCAGCAATTAACAAGGCCCAATTTGGCCATTTGAGAGTTGTAGTAGCTTTTGAAATGAAGGGTTTATGATTGGATTGCCAGAGTGTGTATCGTATAGTATAATATAATATATATATATAGTATGTAAAAACTACCTATACATTGAGTAGAAGCTGAACGGAGCTTTATTTGCGACACGCTGTTGAGTGACTCCCAGCCTGTGCATAGGACCAAGGATTTATGCCGGGTCTCGATCCCAAATTTTTGAATGATGTGACAGTTTGATGCTTGCTCGTACCAGCATAGCCCGCTTTTTGTGCACCATGGAGTTGGTCAACATGTCGAACCCCAAAAGGATCCTTTGAATTCATGTTGGAACAGAAAACTTTGAATCCCAGGTTCCAAAATATTGATCCGAAACAGGCTTCAAAACAGCCAGAAAACATCTCTCCCTGAGATTGCTGCAGCACCTCCCTGTTTCCTGGAAAGGCTTCAACAGCGCCCTCACATTGTTACCCTGGCAGCTGGCACTTCAAGTGCTTCAGCAGATTTCAAGGAAGGCGCAGCCAATGGGTTTTTTATTGCTTTCCAAACCTCAACTCCAAGCACCAAGTAGTTGTTGGGTTTTGGAGCTGTAGGTGTCGACCCTTCAGTAAATTCGCACATGCGTGTATATATATATATATACATATATATATACGTACAGCATGTACAATAATATTTATATATATGATGCACATTTTTGATGTATATATATATATAAATACATGGAAAAGCCACGAATTGTCGATCATATTCTTTTGGATGCCATTGGGGGTCCATTTTTTCGTTTGTTCAAGGCGGGTCGCAAGGGATGAGCTGAGATGCAGAGTCGCAACACAACGGATGTGTGTCTACAAAACAGCACAAAACATCATGGGTCAAAACCTATTATTGCCCTATGTAGGGGAATCAAGATCCATCCACCAGCTATTTCAGGGTACCTAGGGCACCAGGGTTTTGACATTTTGACCCATAGGCATATGTTGTCTACTGAGAGATACGTGTTTAAACAACATTTAATGATACAAAACACATGCAGATATATACACCATTTGAGACCACTATGCTTAGCTCAATCGAAAGCAAAGTCGGAGCTCGAAGGTATTCCCCAATGGGGACGGCTCTGGCTGGTCGCTGGATTGTACCCTGCAACTTGAAGCTGCGGAACAAAATGCCCCCATTTTTGGTGGCTCAAAAACTCTATTAAAAAATTATATAGATTTATGTATAACCATCCTCAAGCAGCTAGAATCTGGATGTGTTTTTTTTTAAGAATAAAGAAGACTATCGGTACATTGAAATTGCTATTGTGGGAATCCTGCATCCACAAGACAATAAAATACATGGCTACCGTTTGACAGACATCTCTTTTAAAATATCCCATTTATATATATATGTATCCAAAAATGATTATTTCAGATATGATACAAATGGTATATGTGTATATGAAAAATATGGACTCATATTTCTCATGATTTCAGATGATTTCCATAAAATGGTAGGTGTCATATTCCATATCCTTTTTTTGAAAATTGGTTCAATGGCTGTTGACGATTGAATCCCTATTTCATGTCCCGATGTTTGCTTTTGCCCAATCCCAATTCATTTAGGCTTCTACGGTTGATGATTAAATCACCATGTTTGATTGGTGTTTGCTTCATCCAAAGAGTATGATAAAAAATCATTGTGATCAACATTAATGGATGTTTGAAAACGTCGTTTTTGTATCTCCTGAAACCTCAGAAAATCGTCGATCCGATTTTTTCGATTTCCAGCTCACTTTTTTCGCATGGATCGGAGGTGCAAATGGATCGCATCACCTTAAACTCGGTGACTCAGGCTCTGTCCAAGCACCTTGGTGGAGGAAGGTGTGCAGAAGATATAGATGGTCAGGTACATGAAGTTGCACAGGTACATGTAATATGTATTATATTAAACATATTCTATAATAATTATGGAAATATATGGACATAATGTTTCTCTTGATGATGGTTCATTCTATCTATGATATCTATAATATCAATGAATTGTACAGGTGTGCTTTGTACATGGTTGCTATCATTCGCATGTCGTTCCACTGAAATCCGCAAGCGAAAAAAGGAGGTGATGACCCATGATGCCTCCATCATGGTGAGTATCAACATGATTACCCGGCCTGGTAAACGTTTACAAAAAACTATGTAAAGATCCTCCCATTTTTCATGGGAACATTCACTATTTCTATGGCCATGTTCAATAGCTTTTTGTATGTTTACCAGAGGGTATCCATTACACCCAGTTCAAATATATGTATCATTATGTATCACCAATATATACCAAGTATTTCTTCAATGATTAATTCTTTGACAGTAAATGACCATGATATGGCCGGTGACTATTTGACGGATTAGATCACCATGTCTCTTCGTTAAACTTTGTTATGTTAAACCTTTATTTTGCTGTGTGATATCCCAGCTGAGCAGTGGCTGCTAATCCATTTGTTGGTTGTTTATAGGGATTATGATATATTATACCCTCTGGTAAATTAACATAGACTCTGAACATCATTTTTTTTTAGTGGAAACTAATCTTCCAACCCCTATCTGGCAGGGTCCAACTGTTAATTTACTGGAGGGTAATGCTCAACATATGGGGGATTTATGACAATGATTAATTATGAGCTCACCCATGAGCTGGGAATCCGCCTCTTCACCAACTACCCTCTGGTTATGACTAACATAGCCATGGTATAGATGGCCCATAGAAATAGATGGTTTACCTATTAAAAATTGTGATTTTCCATGGCGAACTGTTAAATAACCAGATGGTAAGATTTGATGGAATGATAGGTTAGGTAAACCCAAAAATATCTCCATGTTGGTGAGACTTCCCCCGTATATTCCAAGTAAATTCCCATCACATTCCGATAAATATCCCCAGAGGGTTCACGTTCCATCAAGTGCTGGTTGTATATTCCCATGAGATGCCCATTATAAGCCATGCTTGGTTATTTTAAGACCCTAATTCTTGATGGTTAAATGATTGTTAAATCATATGTTAAAACCATATGTTCCCCAATCATGATCGCAAATTTCTCCAGACTTACCCAATAGGTCAGGCAAGGTTATTTGGAGCAAAATAGGTAAAAGTGATTTTGGAGGCAATTTTCTACCTAATAGGTAATTTTTAAGGAAAACAAAATAGTTAATTTTTTTTAACTACATAG
>Ga0126342_10016544_pt1 | contig 12846 bp, 10 predicted proteins | sample Cyp1metagenome_FD_92528 | JGI IMG/M metagenome (GOLD analysis project Ga0126342, IMG submission 92528) | Coral microbial communities from Lord Howe Island, Old Settlement Bay, Australia - Cyphastrea 1 metagenome | ecosystem: Host-associated > Invertebrates > Cnidaria > Coral ...
AAAACAAGGTCAAACACCAAAATTATTTTGAAATATTTTTTTGCTGTGAGAGTGTTTTCGTCAAAATTATTTTGAGGGGGGGGTAACCCATCAAAATAATTTCAAACCAGAAATTATTTTGGTGATGGTTAGAGTCTATAAATCTATACATCCAACATGTTAGATTTTTGAAATTATTTTCAAAAAATTATTTTGGAGGGTAACCCCCCCCCTGAAATAATTTCATTAAGGTAGGAGGGATGTCTCATTATGGTCCTATGGTTGAGAAAATGGTCCCTAAAACAATTGGGGACCTTGATTGACCATTGGTAATTTAGTTGATTTAGTTGATTTATGATACATTTGATACATTGGGCTTTGATTTACAATCACCAGACATCAACGACTTTAAGACTGTTTGCCCCGCTGCATTGCGCCTCATCTTTTTCTGCTGAACCCCCCCAACCCCTTACCCTCCGGTAATCAACCGTGGCACTTGAAAATCAATTGTTTTCCCAGCTATAAACCACCAAGTAAAGGGGATTGTTTAGCAAACCATATTTGATTACCTGGCCGAATTGTTGGTTATATATCTCATGATATTCCCATATCCCACCAACTATAGATAATCCACATTAATCATTTAATCACAATTTGAACACAAATAAAATCACATTACCAGAAGGTATATCCCATTAAATCCCTATTGTTGATGATGATATATCCCATTGAATCTTACAAAGTTGTATATTCCATGACATGTCCATTATATCATCCTGAATAATTCACATTTAAACTTATGGTTGGTTATATCCCACCAACTATACATAGCCCAAATGAATCATTACCATTTAAAAACCAATCGCTGAGAGGGTATATCCCATTGAATCCCTATGATGATTATATATCCCACTCGTATGGGAATAGATGCCCTCTGGTAAACTAACATAACTATGGAAAATCACAATTTTTAATGGGAAAATCAACTATAAATGGCAATTTTCAATAGCTATGTTAAATTACCAGAGGGCATCCCTTTATATTCCCATTTAATTCACACCTTTTTTTCCCACTATCCCACTATTCACAATGGGATAATCCCCTTTGCATCACCGTTCCGGTTTGTAAAATATCTCCCATTGAATCCCATGAAAAATCCCTATTGTTGATGGTTATATATCCCATGAAATCTCATTGCCTTATATATCCCACATTCAGCATTGTATAACAATGGGATATATTATGTAAGCAATATATCATTTATATCCTCGTTACCTTATAAGAGATATCCCATTCATCATTATACTCCCAGCAATGTGGGTAAAACAATGCCATAAACCACCCAATTGAGAATGGTAGAATCGTAAACATACCACCTATAAAAATGGTGATGGCTGGGGGATGGTTCATGGTATTGTTTTATCCCCATTATATCCATTCAATCATGAGATTAAATTGAAGGATTAATCGCCATATATTCAATCCCCATGGATATGGCATTGTTTTATCCACATTATATATCTGGTTGGTGGTTTGGAATATTTTTTATTTTTCCATATATTGGGAATAATAATCCCAACTGACTTTCATATTTTTCAGAGGGGTTGAAACCACCAACCAAATATTTATTCCCCATGAGATGTCCTATTCATTTTCCACCTCGGCCGCTCGGCATAACTCACGGCATCACCGAAACATCGCCTCCTCCGACAGCGTGGGCACGTCGCTTTTCCCCGGCACTGCCGTGGCCTGCTTCTGCGCCGCGATGTCTTCCTGGCTTCAACAAGGGACGGTGAGGGCGGCGGCGGTGGCGTGGTGGTGTTTCGGGTGCCTTAATGGCTACACTTCAGGCCAGGAATATCCAGGTTTTTCAATGGTTATTTTTATGGGGTGACCATTCCTTAGATGGTCTTATTTCACTGACTTAGAATTGCCATAATTGTAAACTGATTCATTGGATTTAAAAGGATTTAACCAACACATAAGGTGATTTTTAGCAGCAAACACGGGGATTTAAGCAACAAAACATGGGATTAATGGTTGATTTATCATAGCTAAGTTGGTTTATAGTTTGGAGAATTCTATGTTATCTGGTAGTTATATGGCATAGTCAACAAGGTTATTATCCTCTGGTAACTAGAATGGGGTTAGTATAGCTAATATTGCCTCAGCAACACTAAGTTACAGTTACAGTAACTATTCCTAAGAACCGATATATAGGCTTATAGATCAAAAATGCAATGTAGCCTCTATTAACTCCAACATGCATTATTTTGATGGGACGTGGATGCTGAAATTCATCGAATTCATCTGAAAGGGGATGCCCCCTCCTTTTTGGAAGGAAAACATGGTTGCCCTCTGGTTATTTCACATAGCCATGGTTAAGCCATGGCCCTAATCGAAATAGATGGTTTAGCTATTAAAAATGGTGATTTTTCATGGCTATGTTAAATAATCAGATTGTAATTAATGATAGTCATTGCTCATTTTCCCTTCGAAAGTCTATTAACCATCTAAGATTCCAAGATCTTGTTTCTCTCTGAATCAGCATCCCTTTTTTTGAAGAGAACATGGATGACTCCACCGATGGATCTCGCCCCAAGTTTTGTTTTTCCCGATTCGCACCTTGGAAGGGCCTTCCAAACGCCGCAACTCATCATGCAACTGCCTGGGGTACGGTTTGGATCAACCAATCATTGTAGGAATCGGTGGTCCACACAAAAGGAACAAAGGGAACAAAAGGTGTTTTAACAAACAAACATTGGGTTTTTTAGATATTTATCGTTTATTTATGACAAATAGCCAAGTGTTTGGAAATAACAACTGTGAATTCTTTAAGCGTCCCAGGAAGTGATAGTTGAACCATTGGTGTGCACAGTTGCTGACTGGGTTTCATGCTCCACATCCATTAGTTCTTGGTGAAATCCACATTTTGGATGCTTGAATCTTCGCTAATTATATACCCATCAAATTGATTGGCATGCTTTCCCTACTTTATCCCGAATACATCTTCAGTTAAAGCACCATCTCCGAAAAACCTATCCCATCCTTAAATCCCCTGTATCCATCACTGGTTGGTGGTAAAACAACCCCTCTGAAAAATATGAATTCGCCAGTTGGGATGATGACATTACCAATATATGGAAAAATTAAATTCATGTTCCAAACCACCAACCAGATATTCTATTCCATTTGTAGTTAACCCCCCCAATTTTCATGGGATACACACCATTTGTGTCGCACCCTATTCTTTGTGGTCAAATCAAAGCCCTATGTTTAATGCAGTTTTTGCCATCAGATCCATGATTCTTGTCAGCTAAACAAGTCTTGTTCGTTAGGATTTAAGCCTCGACAATTTTCATATTAAAATCATGATATATCATCAATGGGCCATGGCTTCCAGTTCCCAAACTGTTAGTCATAACCAGAGGGTAAATTCCCTATTTTTCTTCTTCACTACCCTCTGGTAAACCTACAAAAAACTATGGAAAATCATCATTTTTAATGGGTAAATTGGCCATTTTCAATAGCTTTTTGTATGTTTACCAGAGGGTACCCAGTGCCACATTGGCGAAATCCCAACTGTGCCCACGCCACGCCTGAGTTGTTCCAAGCTGGGATCCACCGGTGGTTCTTCACCCACTTCGCCCATGCGCGCCTTTGGAGGGAACCAACGAAACATGGTGGATGACGATGGTGGATTTATGATCGCTGATTGGTGATGAAACATGGGATTCTAATGGGATTATCATGGGAATATGTCATGGGATATGGTGTTATATATGGAATATAATGAAATTACGATAGATAGCTGAGTTGGTGGTTTTAACCATCTTGAAAAATATGAGTCAATGGGAAGGATGACATCCCATATATGACATGGAAAATAAAAGTCATGTTCCAAACCACCAACCAGGATAGCTGAGTTGGTTTATAAAAAAGTTTGGTGAAACATCATGAAACATCTTAGATTGCTAATTTAGATTGATCTGTGATAGCTTGATTTATAGGAGAATTCGATGGTATCTGGTAGATATGGCCCAGCTGATTTAGATTGACTTGTGATAGCTAAGTTGGTTCAGAAGCAAATTTTTCTGGGGTTCTGGTGGATGTATCGAAGTAGTTCACTGGCCAAGCTATCAAGAACTCAGGAAACGACATTGTAAATATGTGATAAATGATGGTTAATATGTTATTAGTATACTGTTCATAATGGTTAATATATGGTTAAATATGTGATAAATGATGAATAGTGATGGATGAGGGACCAAACATGACCAAACTCTGGGTCATACATAAATACATAAAGCCTTTTAATTTGGTATACCGTATTGGACCCTATGCCTGATCCCAGGTAAATGGACATGGGGATACACCAGGAAGACAGCGGTGGGATGGTGCTTATCATGATACCATTTCGGTAAATCCATCGCTTGGTGGTAAAACAACCATCCAGTTGATGGTTAATATATGGTTAATATACTGTTCATAATGGTTAATATATGGTGATGATATGGTTAATGATGGTTAATCATAATCTGCTTGGTGGTAAAACAACCAACCCCTCTGAAAACTGCGGGAGTGAGTAACAGTTGGGATATCATGATATTCCCAACTGAATGGAAAAATAACAGTCATGTTCCAAACCACCGACCAGATAACAACATATGGAAAAAAACTGCCAAACATTTCTGTGTTTTTTTCAAGGATTTTGAGAGCAAGATCTAAGTACCAGAAATAGTTTCAACAAACAGAGATACGTTTTTTTTTCAGCACATCATTGCCGGACTGGTAACCAAAAAGTGAATGCATATCTTGAGGTAATGGACTCCAATGGGATATATAAGATATATAACACATCCACAACAATGGAACTTGCAGGGTTTGCTGGTTGTTTAAGCGACCAAAATCCATTTCGGATTGAATCCACCAAGACAGAGAGGGAGAGAGTGCATCATCAACAAAGAATGGATACTCAGAACACAAATTCCACTGTAGCCGTAGCCATTCGTTTCTTCGTTTTTTCATGTGGCAACGTGGATTACATACGAGCACGTATCCAGTACCGAAAAACACTGGAGTTGTGACTGCCACATGTTTGTCATATGGGGATTTGCTCCCAATCATGGATAATCATCATCGAAGTAGATCGATTTATGAGTCTCCATTCAACAATCAACCAGCCAATTACCACATGTTTCCATATACCATCAGAAAACGGGCAAACATTACCTACCCTTTTATATACCAGTATATCAACACTAACTATATCAACATCACCAACTACCAATATACCAACCTATTTATTACTTCTATTTCCACAACAATCTTCTTTGGAGACATCCATCATGGCGTCACCTCTGGCCGCATGTAGAAGTCCATCCACTGCTTGGAGGGAAAGCGGCCTGAAGCGACGGGCCACTCCATCCCATTGTCCAAAAAGTGAACTCCAGGGCAAATCTGGCAGAAAAATCAGCATATAAAAAAAACATCCAAGTAGCCCTGTTCAAATTGGAAAAAAGTCCCCAGATATGGAGATATTTCGTATATTAGTTTTATTAGCAACTTTTTCGGGGGCTAGAGGATCAAAAAAAAAACAATAAGGATCCAAAAAAACAAGAAAAAGGGATCAAAAAAAAACAAATAAGGATCAAAAAGAAAACAAAAAATGTAGTTGTAGTAGTAGTAGTAGTAGTAGAAGTAGTAGTAGCAGTAGTAGTAGTAGTGGTGGTAGTAGTAGTAGTAGTAGTAGAAGTAGAAGTAGTAGTAGTAGTAGTAGTAGCAGTAGTAGTAGTAGTAGCAGTAGTAGTAGTAGCAGTACTAGTACTAGTACTAGTACTAGTACTAGTACTAGTACTAGTACTAGTAGTAGTAGTAGTAGTAGTAGTAGCAGCAGTACTAGTAGCAGTAGTAGCAGTAGTAGCAGTAGTAGTAGTAGTAGTAGGAGTAGTAGGAGTAGTAATGGTACTAGTAGTAGTAGTAGTAGTAGTAGTAGCAGTAGTAGCAGCAGCAGCAGTAGCAAGAATGAACATATTGATTAAATAAAAAGTAAACCCAAATAAACGATGCTTGCGAAAAAAAAAAGAAAAAAAAAGAAATAGATAGAAATAGAGTAGGTAGCAAGGGAAAATGATGAAAAAATCAAAGCGGGTGGGGGGAGGGCGCAGCGCCTCCCCCCGCAATGTGTACCAAGAAAGAAGCACACAGGCTCAAGTCTCGATGGATATAAATAAAGATTAAGAAAGAGAAGATGAACCCAAAGAAACGATACATATGAAAAAAAAAGACAGAGAGTAGGTAGCAAGGGAAATCGATTAAATCATATAAGCGGGTGGGGGGGTGCAGGGGGGAGGGCGCAGCGCCTCCCCCCGCAAAGCGTACCAAGAAAGAAGTACATAGGCACAAGTCGCGATGGATATCAATCAAGATTAAATGAACCCAAATAAGCAACGATGATGCTTGGGAAAAAAAAGAATAGTAGGTAGCAAGGGGAGCCGGCTAAACAATATAAGCGGGTGGGGGGTCAAGAGAAGGAAGCTTTCCTTTCATTTTTCAAGAGAAAGTTACTTTCTTTCTTTCTTTCTTCCTTCCTTCCTTCCTTCCTTTCTTCTCCTCCTTTAGTTTTCAAATTTGTTTTTTTTGATCCCTGTTTGTTTTTTTATGATCCTTATTTGTTTTTTTGATCCCTATTTGTTTTTTTTGATCCCTCTCCCCTTTTGCGGAGGGTCTAAATACATAATTTTCAACATATCATACTTTTCCAGCTAGTCATATGGCCTTTTCTCAAAACCTAGTACCCTAAGTACCTATTTTAATAGCCGGCCAATGGATGGTTATTCGCTTTAATGTGGTGAAAACAATGCCATAAACCATCCCCCAGTCATCACCATTTTTGTAGGTGGTATAAACTTACCATTCCGAGTCATGGGTGGTTTATTAAACCATTGTTTTAACCACATTTCACATTATGGCTAAAATATCGCCAAAACCTAGTAGCCTAAGTCCCTAAGTACCTTAAAAAAATAGCCAGTGAATGGATGGTTGTTCCCTTTAATGTGGTTAAAACAATGCCATGAACCATCCCCCCAGTCATGGGTGGTTTATTGCATTGTTTTAACCACATTATCTCGTAACAATTTGTTGGTTTCGAGCCATCCCCACCCCGAGGACCCCGAGGACCGCCCGTGACAGACGTTGCCTGGAATCTTGTCCCACATGCTGGTGGCATCCCTTCCGGACCAGGCCAGGATCGCATTCCCTCGACTTGGTGGGTCTACCGGTGAAAGGAGGGTGAAGGAAGACCCAAATCCATTGGAAGAAAGCCATGAAGAAAGTTGTGAAAAATATGACTTAAACCATCTTAAACCTATCAAATCCAGCAGAAATCCAGGAAGAAACCCATGAAGAAAGCAAGATTAAACCATACCAGTAGAGTGACCGAAGATTGGCCGACCATTTCTGATGATCTTCTTGGTAAAGACACATCATGTTGATCAGATCCCGAAGATGGTTCCCACTATTTCCCAATGTCCCATGTATCTGCATTGGAACGTTGAACTGGGTCGTTGGCACAGTGGATTCACATATTCATGGCACATCATAGCACAGTCTTTACAACAAGCCCATCCATGTGTGGTAGATCTATCCTCTGGGAATCAACCATGGGCAGCTGGAGGGTATCCATCTAAATCTGGCTTGGCTTAGAATGATCTCAGTACAGCTGGGCATTTCGACCATCATATTCCAAACATTTCCAGCGATGAACTTCGCTACTGTGGATGGTTGCGAAATCCGAATCACCAGTTGATGGTTTATCCCATTATTTATAGGGTCTCAACCATCTAAGGTGGTGCAGGATTTCTTCCATCCACAGTACAATGACTCTTTGGGAAAAGACCTTGGTCCTGCGCTCAGAGTAAATATATTTGTTTTTTTTCTGATCAAATGGTTGCAGCAAGCCAACAAAACCACTATATACCCATCTCAAGTCCCAACCCCCTTTCTGTGTATAAATGCACCTCACATTTCTGTTGCTTAACTCCTATTTTTTGTTACTAAAAATCATGATTTTGGCTGGTCCAAAGTCCTTCGAAAGGGGCCTTTTTAAAGGCCCTTGGTGTGAAGGGCATCACCACAGCCGAGTGGCGCTGCTCTGGGTGATGCATCAAAAATTCGGTCAGGTCATAGACCACCTGAACCATTGACCGATGATGGAAATGGGGTGATCAATGTTGTACCCTGATTCGTGCGGAGTGATTAATGAAACAAGAGTGAAGAAGAGTAAAATCATCTTCAAACAAATATTCTTCACTGATTTCCAACCAAAGTAAAACAATATTAATGGAATAAGAATGAAGCATATTCGATTCTAGAAGACTGTTGGAGTGGGAGTGGAGAATGGTGGTGGTCTTTTGCCAGACTAATCTCCAGGATCCAAATGGCCAGCGAGATACTGATGGAACCGTACCAGGCTGCCAGGGACGGTTCCTGTCCAAAGAAAACCACTGTTTCTGCAGAAGAAGGGAGCACAGGTTTTTTTCGGAAGCGGGAAAAACAAGAGCCAAAAAAAGGGAAAATATATTTAGCACGAAACCACAACCGTATGTGGCCATGATTTGGGTCCATGATAAGTTTAAGGGGTGTAGTTGGCAAGACCTCGTGTCCCTCACCCAACCGGACCTTGTTGATGGCGATCCAACAGTCGTGTGGTTTGTTGTGTCTGGCCACTTCTGACCTTGGAACGGGATCAAACCCACGTTGACCCAACCCAAGTACCAGTGATTTATGGCTAACATTGGCTAACCATTCTTTTTCTGAGGCAAAGTCCCAAAATCATGGCTATAGTACTAGTATGAAGGGTATATATTACTTTTATGACCTGTTTTTCTAGATACTCGGAGGGTCTCGGCGCACGTCGATTGTCCGAGTACTGGCAACACATCTTTGTTAAAATCATCGGGGTCAAACAGGCAGATGGTTAAACTGTGTGAGCAACCACCGACCAAAGCAAATGTTTAGTGGTTGTTAATCGGCTTACTACATGAAGGACAGGGCCTTTCAACAGCTTAAAAACAAACATGCGTTTCGGTGCTATTTTTTTCTTTCTTTTGCCGGAATAATTAACTATCGGTATTTTATCTCTCAGTGGTTAGTTTGGAAGCTGGTTGCGCTGCTATAACACGGGCTTCATTCCAACATCCTAATCCTAATCTTATAGCCTCCGTGGAGGCCTTTCAAACGAACAAATCCGATACTTTTGCACATTTTGTTTTAAGATTTAAACATTAATTATTGATTAGGAGGAATGGGTCACACATCTTGAACTCTCCTTTTTACCACCATCAGTATCCAAATCTACTAGAATGTGGAGCCAAGATAGCTAACTTCATTGCTTTTTTTCGCAAGGACAACCAAATTTTATGGTAGTTTAACCTATAGTTAGATGGGAAATAAGTTCCAGATATCCGGCTATCCTGGTTGGAAACCCAGAAACATCCACAACGGGGGAGCCCACATTGTCAGGCTACTGGTAGGGCCCCATCTTCCCAACTCCCAGCGACAAAGCCCAGCGACAACGGGATCTTGCCACTCCAGCTGCCCTGCAATGGCACCTGCGGCAGCTGGAGAACATGCAAACCCATTGCTAAAATTTAGTGTATCATTTATTAGTAATGTATCAATGGATACAATGTATGAATATAACATCTTATTTAAATGTATCAATTTACTACTAAATTGAAAACAACACCCATGCAAAATTAGTATCACATCAGCAGAAGTTCCGTCTTTTATCAAAAAAATGAATCTTGACTTTGTTTCAAATATTGTTTAGCACTGTATCAATTTGTTGCTTCCTAAACACATGATCAACTGGAGGATGTCAAACAAACCAGCTGTGACAACCAAAATCCTTCAGTTCCAGCTGCAAGGCGATACCCCTTGGATATCTTTGTTGGTTTAGTTTCACCCCTCTAACCGGTTCCATAAACGTGCCATAAACTCACATGTGGACTTACTCACTAAGCCAACTTAGCAATCATAAATCACCTATAAAACCAAAATCACCATGTTTGATGCATGTTTCCATTTTTCTTACAGTAGTTAACTCGCCATTTTTGTTGGTAAAAAAACATGTTGTATAGGTGAAATTCCACCTTTTTGCCGTGGTTTTTCCATCTCATTTTCGGCCCTTCGGGTCCACCTGGTGCAAATGGGCGTGATCGTCATGGGCCAACACGTCTTCGATCTGTTTCTTGATGTCCATGGCCTTCAAATAGTCCTGGTGCCCCCGTTCGAGAGCGTTCAGTTGGTTTATAAGTTGGTGAACAAAACTCCAATAACTATGGTTTATAGATGGTGTATCTACAATTAATGAGATTAAAAACAATCTTATAACTTGGGGGGCATCACCTTGTGGCAACTGGGATATGTCCAACAAAACTCGGTCGAATTCTCGGCGAGAATGTTGGTAAAACAATATGAATTATCATCCCCAAAATCACCATAGTGCTAACAAAAAAACATATACGTATATATATATGGGTGGTTTATGGCATTGCTTTACTAACATTTATGGAGACTTACTTGTAATTCATGGTGGTTGCTGGTGATTAACGAAGCGACCCAACTTCTCCTTTTCTGTTTTTTTCCCTCATCAGACTGCAAGTAACTGTATCATAGGTTCAAACGCAGGAGTGGTAACGCATGCTCTTGAGAATGTATGGTGTGCAAAGGGTGGGCGTGGGTCATTGTGGGTTTATTTCTCAGATCCAATTTTATCACGAGGAACTTTGTCCACCTTGGCCTTGATACGTAAAGCTGGTCAATTTCCATGTTAAAGCCTTGAAAATGCAAGGTTCCCCGAATAATTAGATGCCGTTTTTAACCCTTATCAAAAAACAGCACCCGGACAATTTTTCAAGGGGTACCCCATGAGCAACCCAGATCCTCAAAATATAATTGGTTGGATGGTATCCTGCACAAAAACTTTTGGGGTGATTTTTTTAGATTTTAAAAAAATCAATTGAAAATAGATTCAAATGAATTGAAAGTAAAGTGATGTCAATTGAAATCCTTTCTTATCAACAGATTTCTTTAAGGGTTAAAAGGCAAATAATTTCACGCAGGTTGATTTCAATTGAAATCCATACTTAAGTTCATAATCCTGAATTCCCCAGACCTGGTCCCCAAGAAAATGCCGAGTTAATGAGTAGACCAGAATTGTTTGAAGAGGCAGCCCTAGACTAATCAGTATCCAACATTACCAATTCGAACCCCCACTTATTTCTACCAACAAAATCCCATCCAGGATGGCTTTCAGGGGTCGCTTTCCCAGATCTGGCTATTATCCCATTGTATCCCCAAATGTCGGTCATAAATGTCTCAGCAACTTGACTATCAATCAATCTCACATATTTCAATCCAGCAAATATTTAAGTGATTGTTAATCATCATTTTCCCCATTAGATATACTTAATGGCAATTTTATGGGTATACCATGGTATACCAATCCGTTGCGATTTTTGCGTCCTTCCAAAATTCTTGGGGCGGCGAAAAACAAGACGAGCCAAGTTCGAATCAACCATCATTTTCCATGGGTTTTCTATGGTTTTCCATTGTTTTCCATGGGTTTTCCATGGGTTTTCCATGGTTTTCCATGGTTTTCCATGGTTTTCCATGGTTTTCCATGGGTTTTCCTTGGTTCTCCTAGTGGATACCCAGCATTTTCCATGGTTTTTCCTAGTTCCGGCAGCCTTTCCTCAGCTCCACCGGTGATCCCACGTGGGTTGGGTCCTCGGCGTCCAGCGCGGCGCGTTTCTGCGTCTCCAGGCGTTGGATCTTCACTTTCAGCTGTGGATCCACCGTTTGGTCCTGGAGATCGACATCCTTTGGGACAGGTCAAATTGTAGGATATATGAAGTTTGGACATCCCATTAACCATTAAGTTTGGATGATATATACATGGTTAATGGTTTGGTGATGGTTTTGGTAGATAGGATATTTGGAGGTATCTAGATGGTAGGTAGTGGATGGTCATTATGGGATATATGAAGTTTGGATACTTGGAGGTATGAATTAAAACAATAGAAAATCATAGAGGTATCTCCATAGACAACTTTAAAAAATAGAGGTATGAATAAAATCATAGATCGAAAACGGGTATCTGGAAAGTACTATGTTAGAGGTATGTTGGTTATATCTATAGAGGTATGAATAAAACTATAGTACTTCTATATGATATAGTGAAACATCAGAGGTATGAATAAAAACATAGATCATCCATAGAAGTGGATATATCACTTATAAAACATAGTTTGATAGAGGTATCATAGAGGTATATATGATAGTGGATCTATAACCATAGAAACGGACATAGGTATGGTTCTGTAAGGTTCTGGTTACAGAGATCTATAGAAGTGGATGTATCTATGATATAATGTATGTAGAAAACCATAGAGGTATCTATTTATAACCATAGATCATCTAGATCATCCATAGAAGTGGATATATAACCATAGTTTTGTGGAGATCCTTTTGGACTGGTCAAATTCATCGGGTACTTCACCATCAAAGAGATGGATTTTAGCTACAAATGAGACTAATCCCACAAGCCAAGATGTACACAACTTGCCTCTTGAAATCTGTCTCGAAGGTTCTTTCAAAAATAGTGATACATGACATGAGCCATGATACTGTTGCTGTTGACAGCCACGGCAAGAAAGGAGAAAAGGATAACTACAGGGGAAAACGCGCATGCAAAGAAACTGGACAAAAGCATGCGTTTGTGTGAAAGAAAGGTGGACAAACATCACCTGGAATACAAGGGAAAAACCTCGTTGAGACCCCTGCCGCTGTCCATTGGAGAGC
>Ga0126342_10016545_pt1 | contig 12846 bp, 10 predicted proteins | sample Cyp1metagenome_FD_92528 | JGI IMG/M metagenome (GOLD analysis project Ga0126342, IMG submission 92528) | Coral microbial communities from Lord Howe Island, Old Settlement Bay, Australia - Cyphastrea 1 metagenome | ecosystem: Host-associated > Invertebrates > Cnidaria > Coral ...
AGTTCACATGAACGTTAACATCCCACCCCACCCCCCCACCCCATCGTATGTGGTTCCAGGACCTGGGACGAGCCTATATATACTATTTATGGAAACATAATGAAACATACACAGACAAGGCCTCGCCTCCCGCGTCTTTGCCAAGCGCAACTCCGCGGTGGCGCGCCGCAACCAGCCCTGGCGAGGCCACGGAAGCATCAAAAGTGGGGATGTCATGGAAGCTTAACTGGCCTTAAACATGGAAAATGATGATTTATTTAATTGAGTTTCAGCATGGAAAATGATGATTTAATGGGATTTAACTTGATTTAACCAACATTAACCAACAAAAATGATGATTTAATGGGATTTAACCAACAAACATGAGGATTTAATGGTGATTTAATGGGACTTAACCTTTGCTGATAATTTAATGAGACTTCATCAGCCCATCATGGTGATGTAATGGGATTTAGCCAAGGAAAATTGGTGATGTGATGAGATTTCGCTACAAGAAACATTGTGATTTAATGGTGATTTAGCCCATAATCATTGGAATTTAACAATCAGACACGGCGATTTAATGTGACTTAACCAACCAATCATGTAGAGTTCATGGGATCTGACAATCAAATTTTGTGCAGTAATTGGTTGGGATTTAACCATTTAACTGACGGGACTTCAACATCAAGTAACGGGATTGAACATGTTGAACCAGCCAAAATGGTGGTTGTAAAAAAAAATGCTGCTTTGATCAACTAAAAACAGGGGACTTATACGTCAAACATTGCGGGGTTTATCCATCAAACATTGGGGTTGCATGGTTCTTTCCACTCTTCAATGGATTGGTTTGAGGGAAAAGCTAATTGTAAATAGGAAAGCCTATAGCTGTTTAATCAAGAGCTTCCGAGACAAGCTTAACCCCACTTGCCGTTGCCAAAATCTACGATTCCATGTTTCTTCATGATCTAGCTGTGTTTGCAGGGTTCAATCATATCCAATGTTTTTCTTGTTTGCATCCACGCATGCATTTTTTTGCTACACCCAAATTACTTTTTTGATTCAACTCGCAGATCGTGGCGTGGGCCGCTGGAATATGCAGTGCTAACGGTATGCAAATCAAGATATTTACAATGTGGGCCCCCAAGATAGCGTTCAGTTGGTGCACATAACTCCAATGTCACTATGGTTTATGGTACGTAAATAACTATATAGTATTCATGGGGTGAATCTAAACCAACGTTCACTTATAACTGGGGGGGGCCCATCATCCAATCCTGGGGGGCCCGTCATCAAGAAGTTGGGAATTCTAAAGCGATTGGGGGTTCCTCGAGGCGAGGAGATCACCTTGGGTGTGGCTGCTCTTCTGCAAGGATTCTACGTTTGGGGCTGAGGTTGAAAGCAGAGTAAAGAAGCTTCAATTCGCTTCAATGTTCGAATTGCACTGCCTCTTCAGCAATTGTATACAGAACGAGCCGGTCCGGTACTGGTGGTAAGTTCAATGTTGAAAGCAAATTCTCCGTCATCAAACCTGCACGGATGTCAGCTCTAAGGTGATGCCCCAAGAATTCCGGTTGGCACAATATCTCACGACCCTCAAATAAACTTGACAGAGAAGTTGCTTCTTTGGTGGGATGGCTTCACATGCAGTAGTCCTCATCTGGTTGGTGGTATACCTACCCCTCTGAAGAATATGAAAGTCAATGGGAAGGGTGACATCCCATATATTATGGACAAATAAAAGCCATGTTCCAAACCACCAACCAGTGATTATTAACCATTATGAACCATGATTAACCATGATTAACCATCATTTGTTCTTTTCAGTGCTGACCAACACACTAAACCCAAGCCATGACCTGCTGGGAAACCCATGGGAAACCCACCTTGGGCCACTCGGCTTCCAAGACGGTCGCATCCTGGATGTCAGAACTGCAGTGTTTTTTCGCGTTCGGGTGTCTCCCAAATCAGGGATAACAACACCCAATGTGTAGCATTTCTGGTTGGTGGTATACCTACAAGGTGGTGCCCCCCAAGTTGCCAAGTGATGTGAACGTTGGTTGATAATCCCATGGCAACTAGTTCGATATATCTACCATAAGTCCTAGTGAAATTAGAGTTGTAAACCAACTTAGCTATCTTGGGGGCACCACCTTGTACCCCCCTGAAAAATATGAAACTCAGATTGGATCATCATCCAGTTCCTATTGGGGAAAATAAAATTCATGTTCCAAACCACCAACCAGATTTTAACTTTGGAACATGGTGATAAAGCATCAATTTTTCGGTTTACCCTACTCTCAATCAAACAAACCAAATTCAGGCATGGCCGAAAGAATTCACACGAGGTACCGACCACCTCAAGCGGAAATTATGGTGATTCTACGAAATAATTCTTGGGTGGTTAGCTATCGAAAAGGCCATTGGAAGATGAGGGTATGTATGAAAGAATTCTTCCTACCCATTGAGATGCAAGAGCACCTTCTTTTCTGCATTGTTCTTGAGCCTTGACCAGTTTCTGTAGGTTTTGTGGGTTGTGGCATATTCAATTTTGTTGTTGCTTGAACCACCAAGCCCCAATAAATCCTGGTAGATCAACAATAACAGCCAGGGAAGATCGTCCCAAACAGTGAAAATGAAACTATCATGATACCACCTGCACCAGCAAGAGCCCAAAGGCACATCTAATTCATCCAGGGTTGACATTCAACAAAAAGAATCATATAGGCTCCATCGCATATTGTTGCATATCTCTTTGCATCCCCAAAGGGGTGGCTTCAGCATCTCGCCTGTTTTCGTTGCTAAAATCCAGACCCATCACCTGACGGGGTGGAGTTCCATTCCCTGCCAAGCCGCGACAGCATCTTCCAGACTCTTGTTCCACTCGAAGAGTCGATTGTAGCACCTAGTTTTGCTGGGCAAATATGGCATTCGACTCTTTTTGACCACATAAAAAATGGTGGTTTTTACAATTTTACATGTTACCCCATGACTGGTGGTTGGGCAAATATAGAAGGAATGGGATTCCAAGTGTTTTTGGGACAAAGAAAAAAGGTGTTCCGTCCTGCTACCCTGTTGCATCATCCAACTACAGGGATCGACCCTGTCGTCCCCTTCGTCCCCTTCGAAGCCTACTTGTTGGTTGGTGTGGATTCCCATATTGGATTAAAAGCCTTCTGAGTAAACCAGTACAACCTGATCTAACCATCAACCAGCAGAGGGTGCTTCTGGTGATTTAGTGGGTTATCATGTGGATATATAATTCAACTACAGTAGATTTTTGGGATCTTTTGGGTGTGTCGGAGCATGGGGATATATCTCCAAATCTTGCACGACTTATTGGGCAAGAAATCCTGATAAATAATTGCATTTTATGGTGTATCCTCTTTGTTCAACCACACCCATGTAATAAGGCTCAATCATCTCATCCCCTAACATGAAAAAAATCCCTCCCTGTGAGAGCAAAACTCCGCAACTTACCAAACCTACTTTGACCCAGTTTGAAGGCATCCGCCACATGACATTGAACTACGTGATCTAAATGGGTTTGTCTGGAAGTCGGGTAATTACCGTTTTTTTCTGCCTCTCAATTATTATTTGTGCGGCTACAACCTCCAGTAGAACAAACTCCAAATCACTGACATGGACTTCAGGCGGTGCACCCCATTGCAGCCATTGTTTCATCAACGGCCATCCCACCAAACATTGGCAACCCACTACCCTCTGGTAAACTAACAGAACGATGGAAAATCACAATTTTTAATGGGAAAATCCACTATAAATGGGCCATGTTCAATAGCTATGTTAAATTACCAGAGGGTAAGTCTCTTGCATTGTACTGGAATTGCATATTTGTTCATTTGTTTTTCCAGTTTTACATCGCATTCCCATTGAAAAAACTACTCCGTTGTATTCCCATTACAAAAAACGTGTCTTTAGTTTTTTTTTTCAAACCCTCCGGTAATGAAGCATGGCGTCCGGTTTCCCAGCTATAAACCTCCATCTTTTAATGTGGTTCCCAACCAGACGTGTTTGATAAGTAGATCAAGTCCCATGACATCCCCATTATGGTTGAGAAAATTAACATTAATTCCGCTAGCTAAACCTTATGAAACCCTATGGAATCACCATTGCTCATGGTTTCATCAGCATAAACTCACAATTTTCCAAACTTTAGATCGTCATTTATTGCCCCAAACTGCATAACATCCTCAAAAAAAACACCACATAATTCCCATAAAACCCCATGAAGTCACCATTTTTCCTGGTGATATCCCATTCAAATATCATAAAACCAGCATTTTTCCTGGTGATATCCCATTCTAATACCACTAAAACCACCATTGTTCACGGTGAAATCCATCCAAGACACAGGGCCCGGTTGGACAGCAGCGTGGCGCGCTGTAGCGCTTCCAACTCCTCCGACTCCAGGGCCTCGTGAAATGGCCCGAGTCATACCAGTTATAACTGGTTATTTATAACCACATTATAGTTATTATAGTAATATAGTTATATGGTCATTATATAGTCATACCATAGAATTACATAGTTATAACCAGTTATAATCACTATGGTCATTATATAGTTATAACCACATTATAACCAGTGATATTAAGAAAACCCCATTTATAGAATGTTTCTCATCCCACTGAAATAACATAGAAATAACATAGAAATAATCCCAATATTTACTAAGAAAACAACATTTATAGAATGTGTAATCCCATAGAAATAGCCAGTTATAACTAATAAATGACCATAACTGTATCTGTATATCATCGGAAATCCAATGTCTGATTGAATATCTATGATTTATCATCTATAATTTATAGTAGATTTTATCAAATTATAGTCTATTATAGTATCTATACTACCTAGATATAGTACAATGCAAACATAGCCGTAAAAAATAAATAAATATATATATATGTATATAATGTACATATAATCATACTATATACACTTTAAACAAAACATATGTTGAAAACATGTAGGTTTTAATTTGTACAAAAAGTCATTGATAATGTATCTAAATCTATATCTATATCTAAAATACTGTGATCCAGCTGGAACTATAATGTCAAACCTAGATTAATAAACTCCTAGGCTGTTTACATGTAATGGATACAATTTTGGTAACAAATGGCATCACTATTTGCGGTGGTACTCCGTAATTAATAAACCTTGGTTTATTGATCCGGGTTTGACATTATAGTACCTATATATATATATTAGTATATGTATGTTCAGATATACTCTGTATAATTGCATCTAAAGCACATTTAAGGTATCACCAGGTAGTTTTATATTTTAGTATTAAAGTACCTCTCGAAAAAAAAAAACACATTAGTTTCCAATGGCCGTTGGCCCCACATCAACGGCACTGTGAATTGGTTACCCATTCAGAGAGTGAGCCAGGTTTCTTTCAGTTCAGGAAATTGTTCATCTTTCCATCAGATTTGCCACCCTTCTTGCTCATCATCTTGCCCTTGCCCTTGGCATCCGTTTTGTTCCAATCTACAGTTGGCGTAGGGCTGGCTGAAGCCGTAGCTGGCTGGCTTCAGCATCATACGAAGCATGGCCACTTGCTTGTAGTACAATGATTTACCGTACACATCATGAATTAGTGTTTCATTGGGGGACACGACCTATAGAAGCAGATCTTCACTAGTGGGGTGGTACCCAGTATTTAATCGACCAGAGTTGATGAATCTGGGAATTACATTCAAACATCCATTTAGAAAAAAACAATCCCGTTCTTGTTCCGGAATACTCGATCAAAACATCACCCACATCACGCACATCACAGGGTGATATCATCTCCACCATCTCCACCACTGTGATGTTTCTTCACCCATCCATCTGGGCAAATTATGATTATTCACTGACATGGAAAAATTGGCTATATTAAATAGGCTATATACATGTGATAATAATTCCCCTTTATTACTAACCATGGTTTCTGTGAGATCACAGTGAGGTCACTATAATTTACCCAGATCCATATTGATATATACCTTCTATGGATGGTTTCAACGGTGGCACCCAGCCACTCCACCTTGCTGTAAAGGGAGAGCGCCGTGTTCCAGTCCTGGCCACTCCAGTTTTGTGTTTCGAGGTAGTGGGGGGTACCGAATTGAAACATCGCGGTTATATCCCTGGTTGTGTTACAGTTATGGTCCTCAACAGGGCCTTAAATGGGATGACATAACCTGTAACTAAGGTTAAATTATATCATGAAACAAACCAGTTGCAACTGCTACGGGCCAAAACTGTAGTGGGATAAGTAGGGCTAATCCACTTACAACTGGGGTGAAGCCAACCTACTGACTAAGTGGGATGAACTAGACCCTCCTTTGACCCACAAAAAATATGTATATGAGCTTGCAATTTGAGCACTTTTACAAGTTGATATTGGTCCTTTGACTGTCTTGGCATACTGCATGTGTGGCATATTTACCATTATAGAGCTACATTTGAGCCATACATACATATATACATACATACATATATACTTACATCTATATATATATTAATATACATATATTATATATATACATATATGTATATATACATAAATATATATATATATATATATATGCATATATATCATATCATATATATATGCATATATATACATCTTATATATATATTAACACATATATATATACATAAACATTTGGGGTTAGATACGGCTTGATGGCAGAAACTCAAATTTTACGTATTAAACTAGCTAACCAATCCGTGTGCCCAAAAGTCTTGCATGGGATCAACATACCAAACCTCGTTGAAAACAACAATCATTGGAAAGCAGGCATGGAATCCATCTGAAGAAATGGGCCTAAAAAATCCCATCTAACAAGTGCATGGAAACAAGTAACATGTGGGGTGCAGCAAGTCATCAATGACCAACACATTTAAATAAATATATATATATATCTATATATATATGCATGTATGTATGCATGCATGTATGGATGTAAATATACATATCTATATCTATTATTATCTATGTATGTGCAAATGTTGTGTTAAAAAAACCAGCATTCCATCAATTGTCAATTATACAATTTCATTCGGAGATTCACAATTTGTTTTTTTGGTTGATGCATGACAATTATTCATGAACACAACAACACCACAACAACAACAACAACAACAACAACATGTATACCTGGATAAGGGATTTTGCGGCAAAACATACTCGACATATTCTATTGCAAACAGTTTGCATGATTCCTAAAAGGCATTAACGAATGGCAGAATGGTGGTTGGCTTGCCCCCCAAAGGCCCAACAAGAACAGGAAACACATCTGGTATCTCCAAACAACCACTTTTCAACACAAATATCACACATTTATGGCGGCACAACTATTTCGAATTGGTTGTTTTTGCGGGTTTATTATGGTTTATTTACGTAATCATAGGCAAGTGCTAACTGACATTGTCTCACAAAGAGGTGTCTGCGAAAAAACAAATCAAACGAAGAGGTCATGGAAATGAACAAACACCTGGAAATTTTGAAGTACCATGATTCCTTTGGGTCCCAGATTGTAGGGTCGATCACCGTTGCCCCACCGTGAAACCAGGAAAGGTCCCTTGAACTAACCTTGTCTTTGAAGGCTTTGTCAGCGGCTTGCTTTGTCTCCTGCAACTGCATTTGGGACAAAGGTCACAGGTACGTTCTCGGACACACCACAGGCCCAACAGGACCAATTCAAAACAACAGTTTGTTGCGCACTGATTGCGACAGGAAAACTCAAATCACACCATGCACAATGACAAATTGCATTGACACAATAGAGAAAAAACACTTTCACCTAAATGAAACGCATGCCTCAAACAACGTGTTCGTTTCAACCTATCCCAAAATTTCAAGTCAAATCATGAGTTCAGGTGGAATGGCATGAGTTCAGGTGGAATGGCAAACAATTGGATGCTGACTGTCAAATGCCGGGGCAATTGGAGACTTTTATTTAAAAAAAACAGCTACACGGGTCTAAACTTCAAACACAACCATCCATTACTGCAGCTCCTCCCAAGGCCTTTTCTCAACCTCCGGAGTAGGAACCGTTTGTTCTTCGGGGGCCTGACATTCAGGAATCCAAGGAAATGAGACGCAAACAAAACTATATGGCATAAATTAAAATTATACATAAATATATAACTATATTAAAAGTATATATATATGTTGATATTTATATGGACCAATTGGGAAATATATGCTGATCATATTTGACCAACATCATTTTTCAGGTTATACGCGCAACCGGTAGGCACTTGTTCGCACCAACGTGGCGTTCGCACTGGCTGCTGCTTCCCAAAACAGACTTGCCTGACAGCTCACCATGCCATCTAAACCGGCAGTCTTGGTTCATAAGCATTGACACAAAGGATGCCTTCAAGTTGGGGGGAGTACACCTGCATGAACATTCCTCTTAACATTTGATCAATTATCTTGCCCACGTTCTCAATTGTTGCAGCCAATGATGCAGGGAAAATATACTTACCAACTCTCACACATCCTGTGACGTTGAATCCAACATGGCCATAGCCAACACTCCACTGCTCCACCATCACCCACTAAACGGCCAACACAGGCAAAACAAAACACAATGTTCCAATCTAGAAATTCGATAAATAGGGGCATACACCATTCTCGGACACATGACACATTTCACCAAACGTCCTACATTGCCCTGCCTCCAAAGATTCTTCGAAGCCCTTTGGCAATGGAGCATTGGAAAGGAAACCGTCCACCTTCCTTTGCCGTTCCACGGCGGCCTCAACGCCTGAAGGTTGCGGTAAAGCAGTGCAGCCCTATTTGCTCAAACGCGTTTTCGCCCAGAGGAAGGGGCAAAAGCCGTCTAGAAGTGGTTCATAACAGAGCTCTTCCCAGTCAAATCATAAGGTATTGCCACATAATTACTTTTAAGTTGGCCTTATCCACAATGTCGCTTTCAAGTAATGCATGGCTCATGCAAGTTGAAGAGGTCTGCTCGCAACTCCTCCCACTGGCGTTTGCCTGCGAGACGCGTCTTCCCAAGCAGAGCTTAGAGTGCCCGCATCACTGCGAAAGGGAATCCCAGTTATTTGCGTGCTTTTCGAAGCCAAGCTTGCCTGACTTGGCTGTGGTTTGTCTCAAACCTGAGGATGCCGTTTTTTTTCCCTTGGACAGGGGATAAGATGTTCCAGCCGACTGACTTTCATGGGGGCGTCTTTTTTGGGCAAACTCATTTTCTGGAGCCTGGCTCAATCTCAAAGCTAGAATTTAAATCGATAGCTCCCGTAATTTTTGACCATTCCTTTGTGGTTGGTGGTTTCAACCCCTCTGAAAAATATGCAATATAGTCACTTGGGATGAATATTCCACAGCCACCAACCAGCTATAAATCCTGTTTCAATCGCAGCAACCGTGACAGTGGGCCAGAGCCAGGACCAGGACCGAAACGAATTTGGGTGCGAAAAAGTTCTTTCCATACAACATGACGGGGTATGGCTACAAGGTGGTGCCTCACGTTGGTGTATGGACCGCGTTAAGTATAGACAGCTCATGAAATATATATATATATATGTAATATATATATTTATAATATATATATATATACAACTGGATATACTTAATTATAAATGTATAATATATACACACACCATAAACTCCAAGGTTAAGCCACTTATTTCAACCAGCGTTGCGAACGACTTCGTGCAGCACGTCGTAGAGGCTCATCACTGGGTTCTCGCAAGCCATAGCTATCCAAGGTAAACACGGCTTTGTTTAAAGATATGGAGGAGGTTTCCTAAAATGTGGATATCCATTTGGTTTATGATTAACAATCTTATTAAATGGGATGATTTGGGGGTAACCCGCATTTTGGCAGATATGACTGAATTGGTTGAAGGGAACATCTTCACCGGAAACCCCATCAAATACAGAGGGTTCCTGTAGATGTTCCCTTAAAACAATCCATTGAAGAGATGGTTCAACATCAAAACTCGTTGGTTCATCATACTCTTCCCTGGACAGTCGATATGCCGCCCAGAGGACATGCCGAAGCCATTAGCAAACCACCACGAACATTCAAACCAGAGCCTCTAAGACCTATGGCGACCACCCGGACAGATCAGTTTCTGTGGCTAGCTACAAAGCCAATTGAACAAATACAGTACCATCTGGTTATGACTAACAGTTTGCCATGGAAAATCCACCCATTTTTAAGTTCGGTAAAACATCTATTTCGATTAGGGCCATGGCTTAACCATGGCAAAGTGTTAGTCATAACCAGGTTGGGTAGCTAAGGCACCGATGTTTAGGGCTTGAGCAGTGGATTTTTACACAAAAAATCAACTGCACATGAAATGGGAGGTTTCCTGAGTCATGGTGGTACCCCCAAAATATATCAAATTATACTGGTTGGTGGTTTCAATCCCTCTGAAAAATATTAGTCAGTTGGGATGATTATTCCCAATATATGGAAAAATAAAAAATGTTCCAAACCACCAACCAGTATACCATTGTAGTATTGAAACCAATGGTTTTTCTGGGATGTTTTTGGGGATCCCCCATTTTTCCAGAACCCCCCATGCCATATCCACAAGCCCCCAGCTATATCAGCATTTTCAGCCAACGTATGCAGTACCTATCAGAACATACCCATAAATCTGGTCACTTCTCCATGGTTTATATGGTTTTTGTTGTTCAATGCCAACTTTCAATCATGTTTGCCCTACATGGCCCAACGCTTAGATGTGAACAACCTATGGGAAACTCCCATTCGGAACATGATCTATAAATGGTGGGTAAACTCCTCATCGATCTCAGTTTGCAGGAGGGTATCTATCCTGGGCACTGGCTCAATGGGATGGCTCCCAAGTACAATGGCGATTTCACCAAAACAGTAAAAGACCAACGAGAATCCGCATATCAGGAAATGTAATATGATGTAATAATTCAAACGCACATTTCATAGATTAGGGTCCAAAGTGGTGATCCTGTTTCCTAGTAAAGCTGGTTTAAACTAGGAACAAACCAAGGCTTGTGACACAGTGTGATGGATATATCTATATTCTATCATGTATACAGTTAGAAGGTTGAACATTCACCATGTTTTTAACTAGGGGTAAAACCTTGTATATGCCATGTTCAACATCAAAGCCAAGGTTTCCGGTACATTTGTTTGCCATGTTTCATCATCAACATCGATCATGGTTCCAGGCTGGTACACACCAAGAAAAAACACCGGAAACTAGCGCTGTATCTCCAGCATTTACATGCGGAAAACATCTGGCAATGTTGGATTTCGACTCTCATCTGCTTGGTGGTTGAGCCACCCCTCTGAAAAATCATGGAGTTCGTCAGTTGGGATGATTATTCCCAATATGATGGGAAAAATAAAAAATGTTCCAAACCACCAAGCAGTCATCCTCGTAATCCTCGTACTTAAAGCAATATGATTTATGACAGTCCTGGCTTTTCAATCGGTTCATGTTTATTGGGTATTTCTCAAAACTATTGCACCCCACAACTGAAATGCGTGCGCGTGGCTGAATTGTTGCTCAGGGTCTCTGATCTTCGTCCCGAACGATCAACCAAAACACAATCTGTTCAAGTTCATGACAATTCATGGTGTTGTTGTTCTTCTCTAAGCTTTTCAGCACCTGCAATGATGTGTCTCCTGTCCCAGTCGACTTGATCGGAAGTCCGCAGGAACTGCTTTTGGACAAGCACCCACCACCATAAGAAGATCGGCGAATCAAATAGTGGTGAAGACCCAGCCATTTGATTGGGACACATGATGATTTTCCTCAGCATTTGTTTGGTATCAGATTTTCAGACAAAACCATATAAAATATATAAACAAGTCAGTTTGGATGCTCACACCTGATTTATGGGACTGGAATATTCCAACAATATCTGAACCAAACCAAACAAGTGACTATGGTGACCCTATGGTTGGGGAATGAATGTTCCGTTTTGTTTTTTCCGTAGATAACTGGGGTGTCAAATTCATGTTAAACCCCCAACTTCAGCATATGGTATGTCAGCTTGGCTGGCAATAAGGCTGACACATTCGCAAAACACATTACTGTACAATAAACACTTGGCTGAACAAAGCAAACTCACACTTAACGATTCGGAATTCGGATCATGAAAAAAAACAACTATCAAAAACTATCAATACCATTCACCAACAGTGTACATGACATGACTATTAAACAGCTATTACCATCTGGTTATTTAACAGTTTGCCATGGAAAATCACCATTTTAATAGGTACAGTACAGTAAGCCATCTATTTCTATGGGCCATTTCCCATGGCTATGTTAAATAACCAGAGGGTAATCCATGGCATATCTCCTGTAACTCATTACATCTCAACAAAGCCAGGCGGAAGGCTTTGTTCCCAACAGATGTACCGAAAAATAGCTGGATGGTTTAGAATGGAACATCCTACACATTGATAAAAAAGGGGGGTATCCATGGGCCCCCCAGTTTGTGTCACCTGGGATTTATTTTGAGGGCGGCACCCTGTGGGGGAGTGAATTTTCATTAAAAATTATGATAAAACACTGTAAATACCGATGTTTTATGTATTTGGAGGGTCTAACACCCTAGTAAAAAGCATTTTTCCCGAATGCGTAGCAAGGGTTCCCGTTTCACTCTGGGGGTCTGGGGGTTGAGGGTGTGTTCGCTCGACGTTGCGTTCACGGTCGCAACCGTCCGCAACCGTCCGCAACCGTCCGCAGCCGTCCGCAACCGTCCGCAACCGTTCGTGTGAGGACCGTATGGCCGTGCCTATGGGAAGTTCTGCAGGAGGGATCATTTTTGGAGGTTTCAGACGTCTGGTTGCTTCGTTTCGCGTGGCAGGC
>Ga0126342_10016546_pt1 | contig 12845 bp, 13 predicted proteins | sample Cyp1metagenome_FD_92528 | JGI IMG/M metagenome (GOLD analysis project Ga0126342, IMG submission 92528) | Coral microbial communities from Lord Howe Island, Old Settlement Bay, Australia - Cyphastrea 1 metagenome | ecosystem: Host-associated > Invertebrates > Cnidaria > Coral ...
ATTTCAGAGTGTGTAGTGGAGAGTGTGGAGTGGAGAGTGTGAAGTGTGGAGTGTGAAGTGTAAAGTGTGGAGTGTGAAGTGGAGAGTGTGGAGTGTGGAGTGTGAAGTGTTATAAGTGGAGAGTGTAAAGTGTGAACTTTGGAGTGTGAAGTGTGGAGTGTGCAGTGTGAGGTGTGCAGTGTGAAGTGTGAATTGTGGAGAGCCAAGTGGGGAGTGTGGAGTGTAAAGGGTGGAGTGTGGAGTGTGAAGGGTGGAGTGGAGAGTGTGGATTGGAAAGTGTGAAGTGTAGAGTGTGAAGTGTGGAGTGTGGAGTGTGATGCGGGAAGTGTGGAGTGTGGAGTGTGAAGTGTGGAGTTTGAAGTGAAGTGTGGAGTGTGGAGTGTGCAGTGTGAAGTGTGAAGTGTGAAGTGTGGAGTGTGAAGTGTGGAGTGGAGAGTGTGAAGTGTGAAGTGTAGAGTGTGAAGTGTGGAGTGGAGAGTGTGAAGTGTGAAGTGTGAAGTGTAGAGTGTGAAGCGTGGAGTGTGAAGTGTGCAGTGTGAAGTGCGGTGTGTGAAATGTGGAGTGTGAATTTCAGAGTGTGTAGTGGAGAGTGTGGAGTGGAGAGTGTGAAGTGTGGAGTGTGAAGTGTAAAGTGTGGAGTGTGAAGTGGAGAGTGTGGAGTGTGGAGTGTGAAGTGTTATAAGTGGGGAGCCAAGTGGGGAGTGTGGAGTGAAAAGGGTGGAGTGTGGAGTGTGAAGGGTGGAGTGGAGAGTGTGGAGTAGAAAGTGTGAAGTGTGGAGTGTATATTTCTTTGAACATTGCACTTTTGGCTGTGGGGCATGCTCCATTTTTAAGGAGAAACCCACATCTACCTATCTACCTACCTATCTACCTATCTACCAACCTATCTACCTACCTATCTACCTATCTACCTATGTATATCAATTTGTCTTTCTCTTGATTTGTCGATCTATCTATTTATCTGTCTGTTTACCTGTTTATTATCTATCCTATCCCATCCTATCTATCCTATCTGATCTTGTCTTATCTTATCCTATCCCATCTTATCTTATCCTAGCTTCTCTGATCTTATCCTATCAGATCCTATCACATCCTATCTTATCTTATATTATCTGATCTTATCCTATTTATCCTATCCTATCTGATCTGATCTTATCCTATCTCATCTTATTTGATGTATATTATTTCCCCCGGTGTTTTCCAACCAAGGAACCTGCATCTGCACAGTGTTTTGGAAATCCCCAAGCAACGCATCCAGCTTCTTCTCGGCTTCGCTACAGGCTTCTCTGCTCACATCCTCTTGGAAGGTCACATACCTTGGCAGGGGACCAGCAGATACCTGGCTTTGTCTGAAAATAGGATAGTTCCAACAAAACTCATGCTGTTTATCAGTTGATTCAGTTGATCATGATTTTCCAGCTTTTTTCCAGCTTTTTTCGGTGGTTTTCCAGCCATGTTTCGCCCAACAAATCATCACCGATCCATTTCGATCGTGCGAAGGGGCCGAAACTTCGACGTGGAACCGCTGCCTGCGACTCCACCAGCTACGAGGTGGGCAGGCACGTCTGGAGAGAAGAGGGACGCCTAACGATGGGAGCTGGTTGGAGGTTGGAAGAGGTTGGAAGATTTTTGGTTCCCAAACGATGGGATTAGTGTCAATCGAAATACGGAATAGATTCATCTATATGTATATATATATAGGATTCAAATCTTGTTCTGTTTTGAAACACAAGAAAAAAACACGCAATCCAAACACGGTTCTTACTATCTCTCAACATCTTATGGGTCATGGTTTAGTTGACATCATTTGTTGAATTTTCTGAGCTTGCAGGGTGACATCTTCCTGAATTTCTCAGGGTTTCAAAACTAAGTGTTGGGTGTGGTGACTTGATGTCAGGGCTTGGGAAAAAACTGCCCTGCTCAAAGGGATCAGATGATCAGTTCAAAAACGGTGAACACGGACCAAACATCATATGGTAAATCCCAATGGTGAACCACACCCCCTTCACCCATTTTTGCCATATTTCTCTTTATCTGGATCATCCAGCTCATAATCCATCGCAAATTCAACGCCCCCTGCGCCCCAGGCTTTTCATCGGTGCCACATTTGGAATATTGCGGTGCGTCCTTCCAAATGGGGCATACACCATTTTTACAACCATCATATAAAGATAGCTAAAGATAGACAAACACACACACATACATATATATATATACACATAATATTCATTTATAAATAAATAAATAAATATATATATATCAAAAAAATGTACAAAAATAGATAACGTATTTTAAATTACAACAATCCACAGTTCACCATCCATTTGGATCTCCGGGCCTGGAGCAAAGTCTCAAGCTGCTCCCTCTTTTGCTCCAGGTTCTTCAGAGATCCGTTCCTTGGAGGAAGAAATCTGGAAAAATCTGGCAAAATTCTGGAAAAGAAGTTCATTCTGACATGGGGGGAATCATGATAATCATGTAATTTTTCATGTGAAAAAAAGTGTTCGTTTCCGTCAGTGACACATTAGGATTTCCCAGCCATATTTCTATTATCTTTGTGGGCCAATATCGCGCTAATAGATGTGTCTGGGTTCCAATATTGTGTCTGAAAATGGAACATTCTTCCTTACTTGATGATAATCATGCGGATTTGCGATACCAATTTTGGGGAGCAAAGGCATATGTTTACTACCGACTTACTAACCCATCTAGCACCATTTGCAACTGGCCATATTCAACGTTAAACTGGGAGTCATGGGACATTCCGTGTATACCTAGGATATTCTATATCCCATATATAACTGGTTGGTGGTTTCAACCCCTCTGAAAAATATTAGTCAGTTGGGATTATTATTCCCAATATATGGAAAAAATAAAACATGTTCCAAACCACCAACCAGATAAATGGCATTTTCTGACTATTACAGACATATTCTTACCTACTTGACCTACTTCTCACCGGAAATTCACATCCGCTCGGCATCTCTCACCGTCCAAGAGTCACATAACTCGCGGTGAGTCCCAGGATACGCGGGCATCCTCTTCAGGCAGTTGGAGAACGGCACTAAAAGCTGGGAAAACTGCGAGGTTTTTGGGAAATCACCATCAAAAAAATGGGAAAGAGACACACTTGAAACCCACCCACACCCATCACCAAAGATATTTTGGGAAGTTTTTCATGCTGACATCGCATGAAAATCAATGTGGTATGGATTGGAGCCAGGATGGGGCAATCCAGAAAGTCAAGGAAGACCCCCGTTATGACTCACACCTTTTTCTGAAGGCTTGAACAATCCGCAGGAAATGGTCGTTGCATGGAACTTTCGAACAACATCGAACCCACCAACCAGATATTTGGTTACCCCCGGTAATCAAAGGTGAGAATGGAGAATCTCCTTATGTATGGAGGTCTTAATGAAAACCAACATCTATAAATAGAACATGTTCCATTGTTCATCATGTTTATCATGTTACTGCGGGCTATAGCTTCATAGTTGCCATATCACAATATCTGCAGGTCCGATCCCCGCCAGATCGGTCCTGGTTGCCCTGAGACCTTCCACACCTCATTCCGAAGCTGGGATCCCCAGGAGAATGCACCATGGATCAATAGCACTACAGGGTGGTACCCCCTTTTTGAGTTGCTTCACAAAATCCCAGCATCGATATATATATATATATATATAAACCCAAAAACATCCAAAAACCCTAGCTATTGGAGTTATAAACCAACTCCGCTAAGTATGGGGCACCCTGTATGTCTGTTGGATTAAGAAATCATCATGTTACTGGATAGTTACGGATTTTGCTAGTGAATATCCCCATAGTTAACAGAATTAGAACTTAAAATACGCGATTTTTTCCAGTAATTCATAGTGTGTTTCTGGTTCCCCCCTTTGGGGTTTTGGGGTGGCGAAAATATTCCATGGCCATCCATGGCCCATAGTTGATATCCTCAACAAAATCTAAAAAAAAACAATCTCCCTAACATTTTTTCCCAAATAATAGTCAATATTATCCATGAATATAAGTATATAGTACTTATTTCCTATCCATAAATATAAATATTTCCTATCAATATCCATAACTATTTCCCAAATAATCATAATCAATATCCATAAACCCATAACTATGATATCCCGATATCCCCATATTTTTCAATATCCATAACTATAATATTATAATATCCCAATTTTCAGCATTCATATGGGTTAACATTGTTCCAGGGCTCAGCATCTTTCATGATGGCCGCCATCGGGGAGTTGCCCGTGGCGTTGTGACACCTGGGTTGCTCCAAGCTTCACCAAAACGAACATCAAACAGTTCTTCATCATTGATGGTGGTTAATGGTGGTTAATGGTGATTAATAATGGTTAATTATCTGGCTGGTGGTTTTTCACCCGAGTTCGTCAGTTGGGATAATTTTCCATTCCCAATATGATGGGAAAGTTATGGGACATTCCATGGTTCCCGTCACCACCAAGCAGATGCCATTTCTGGAGATCAGTTAAGGCCAGTGATGGGGACCTAACCATGACAGATCCATCTGACAAGATGGGAAAACCCACCTTGTGATCAGCCGAAGTCTTGTTGGTTTCAACCTGTTTTCAGACGTTCATGGCATTCATGGCATCATCTCCATGGAATGTCCATGGAATGTCCATGGATCCGGGGCGCTCGTCAAAGATGATGATGGAAAAGTCCAAGGGGGTGATGTATCCATTCTCAACCTGAGGCCGGCGGATAACCCAGGAGGGGTTTGGCGATATTTCCTATCCAGGGAATGGAGAAATATTGGAAAAACGTGGAACAACTCCTACGGTCCTACGGTACTTTGCTGCACTTTGAGGTAGCGCATTCTGAGTCAGTCTTTGGGCACCAATGGATCTGAATTAGTGGCTCACTGATGCTTCTTCTCATGATGCTTACATACAGTATCATCACTTTATATTCACTTTATCTCATCATTTTGATGAGTTTACACTTTACATCTCAAACGGGACCTTGGAAACTCGGAAACTGCCCGTGATGCCCTCATCTGGATATCTGGCGACTCCCTAAGAGGGCTATTCAGTGACAAAAGCCACATCGCTGCCGGTTGCAACATTTCGATAAAGATGATAAAGTAAGTTCGCTTCAGCCACACAGTGCAGGAATTTTGAAACATAGTCAACTTATGCCAACTTCTATTTTTTGGGGGCCAAAAACTCACCAACCTGCACCAACCTTCCTTATCTTCAAGCCCTAGCCATACGCAGATCCAGCAGCCAAGGCTTTTCGAAAGACCTCTGGCCTTGGCATCGAATGACGACAGTTGGGGAGTTTCACCCTCATCATCCCTATTCCAAAGAGGGATACGCTGGAAAACCACCAAGAAAATTGTCAATGATGGAACCACCAAAACCCAGAGATATTTGTCTGAAGCTATCGCTAGGGATACGACCAAGATTGGGATGTTCAGATGGGCTTTACAATGGGGTGTGGAGACGCATTGTTTGCACCACGACTTCTTCGTCTTCTGTTTGGATCGGTCCCTACTTTTGTCTCTCCAAACGAGGACCACTTTGGGGGCTCCCCAGTCTTAGAGAACGCCAAGTCAGCGAGGAACGTGCCCACCAAAATCTCGTTCTCGCACACACATTGCCGCCACCTGCCAAATCAGGGGAGTTCCCAACAACCCATCGGAAGCCTCAATTGGGATCATCTAAGTGGTTCGAAAATGGACCTGTCTGAAACCACCCAAATCAAAGCCACTGAAACTGCCCCGAAAAACAGACTTAGAAAGAAACATGTCACGTCACTCTCACTCTTAATCCAAATCTATTGTGTTCAAAACTCATCAGGGTGGTGAATGAGCTGCATCTGCAGGATTTGGTCACAAATTTGGGAATGCGTAGACCAAGGTGGTGCAGCAGGGGATTCGCTTTGGGAAATTTCGGAATCTTGGCGCGTTTAGAAAGTTTAGCAAACGTGAAGAACTGTGAAGAACATATCCAATGAAACTTAGCCTCAAGACAACGTCCTGTGTTATCTGTGTTATCTTGAGTTGCTTCCGTCGTAAAACCCCATTCTTGGCTAGTTGAACTCCCATGTCTCTTGGTGAACATGCCCCAAGTCTTGTTGATTCACAATGAGCACTGAAAATTGTGGCTTGTGATGAACCATCCCATGATTTCATCTCATGGATCAATGGAATGCTTGGCTTATCCAAAATCCTCGGTGGAAAAAAAACAGAAACTTGTCCTTGTGGTGTACAGTCATCCCTCAAAAAGATCGAAAAACAAAGTCCTTCTAAAACAGCGGTGAATTACTCTTCGATCGTTTTTGGGGGATACTATGGGTTACTATGGCGGCTTCAAACAACCAATTACTAAACATATCTAAACATGATGGATGAATCATGATTAATCTGGTGCCATGAACATGGATCCTTTCTGACTACGTGTCCCACATGGTCCCGGGGTCCCAACCGGGGTCAACCGGATCGATCCAGGTGGATCCACCCGGTGGATCCAGCAGCGGCCTGTCTTTCCCCCAGCTGTCCATCTCGCCACCAGACAGCTCCACCACCAGACGGCGATGCTGACATTTCTCTCGGCAGTACTTGGCTTGCTGCTCCACCAAGACGCCTAGGCATGGGACCAGCTGGAGCCATCAAGGATCAAACTCTGTGGGTGGATGGGCCCATTGTCCTTTTCGGAGATTTCAATGTTGGCCCGAAACAATCCCACTCAAATGCCAAGCTGCCGGCTGGAATACGTCCCCAATTTTAGTTTCCAGAATATTGATCATCCCAATCATCATTTTCATCTGGTGCTCAGCTAACCAAGTCCGAAAGATATAACTTGACCAAATTTCCCAAGGACCGATCATCAATCGGTGATGACATGTGATAACATGTGATAACAGGTGATAACCACAGTTTTGAAAGGACAAAACACAGCATGATTTCTTGGTGTCATCCCCCGATGCAACGCCGCGTTTCGTGGTACCAAGGGTCGAGTGGGCACAGCGAAGATCGCTTTGCCCCTTTTGGCCAGAAAATGATCCTGTGGGATTCACTGGTGCAGGGGGAACATCTCACAATTTTATAGTGGATTTATCCATTAAAAATGGTGATTTTCCACAGTTAATCTATGGTTAATAATGTTTTTTTGATGGTTAACCAATATCTATATGATTTTGAATTTGATCTCAAGCTTCACAGCTTTTGACTCTGCAGGAGATAATCACTTTTGACACAAAGGATTGAAGGTTTACTGATGTTTTTATCGTGGAATCGTGATGCAGAAGGAACGCAGGGACAGGAAACCATTTCGCTTTACCCGTTTGGAAACCAGGTGCCACATCTACCTGCAGATCAATGCCAACATGAACACGAGTATCCTCTGGGAGTTTGGCATAGCCATGGAAAATGGCCTATTTATAGATTACTTACCTATCAAAATCTATTAAACATGGACATTTTCCATGGCTATGTTAGATTACCAGAGGGTTTATTACACGTTGATCAACAGTCGATCCATGGTTGAAAGCAACGCGCATGGTCAAATCACCATTGAATGGTTACCGCCAGTACGAGGAGGATATCTCCGATTTTGCTGCTGGGGCATGGTTATCACCATGGAGATGAAAACAAGTAGATAAAAACGAACAAAACAATAACATATTTCAACTACAAGTGGCTAAAGAATAGCTATAACTAATTATCATGATAGGATAATATATATATATGATAATCACATTATCATTGTTGTGATGCTAATAACCATCATGATTTTCATATTCCTGTCATTGATATGTTCAAACCCTCCACAAAATCTCCGTGATTTTCGAGGCTCAAGAGCCAAGACGGCCACCAGGGTCTTTCCGCCACCTGCTGGCCAGTTGGGGTTCAACTAGTTGGGGTAGCCAGGTAGCCATGGGATACCCCGCGGTAAATTTCCAGTGCTTTAGATATCAACATATACTTGGAGGATGCATCACTGAAATTCTGATTTCTTCCGAACCTAGAGAAATCATCCAATGTTGCGTTATTTCCAATACTACTGAATATTCGAATATCCCACCTAAATTGCTTACATCTGCCGGGTCAAAATCCTGGTACCTAGCTGAACATCAAAACTGTTGGTAGATGGACGTTCATGCTCCCATTCATATCCGACAAAAACGGATAGTAATAGGCTTTGGTCCCATCCGGCAAAATTATCCACACAGCTCGCAATTTTTCTTTGGTTCATCTCCATTCTACTCGCTTCATATCCGGTAGGTTCTTGTTGGAGACCAACCAGTAGCCGGTTGGATGTTCAGTTCCCTCCTACATGGATTCATCATACAAGGTGGTGCCCTAGTTGTGTTGTTGTCATTTTTACTGATGCAACTGGCATCCCATTTGGATCATCCCCAAATATTTGAAACCTCCAGTTAGCAAGCCCAAAATAGATAGAGTGGGACACCTGGCAATATGTCCTGGAAACACGTTTTTGATCTTTTCTTTGGGGATGGCTATAATGTGGAAAATCCATGAACATCATCATGTTTTGTTGACCCATCACTGCCTGTGGGCATGCTGATGATGGTGTTTCCTTTCTTGATCTTTTCCAAGCATTGCAGCTGATAATCTCGTGGCTGCAGCGTCATGGCGACCTTTCTACGAGCTTTCTACGTTGGATTTGTTGAGCCTCAACAAATCCATGGCGTCAACTGGGATGATCAGAGCTGATTGTCATGAGCAACTTCAACAAGTGATGTCTGCCCAAACTTCAACGGAGAGATTCGGAGAGATGTCAAAAGTAGGTTCTGTTGCGCACGAGCCACTGCGGAGCCACGGACAATACTGTGACGCGAAGTTTTTCGATCCAAAATGCCAAAGGTTCCACCCCCCAAACCAATGGTATCCAATGATCCGTTCCATGAGATGTTCATGTAGATTTTTCTTTGGGAGTTTCCCGCCATACCGGAAATCTTGTCTCCTCACATCTCCAACGGCTCTTCCAAACAGGGTGAGACTTCGAACGCAGCCGTGCCCAGTGGTCGTTTCCACCAAATCGAGTGGTTGAAGATTTTCGCTGTGGGAAACATGGGCCCACCGCGTGCCCTGAATGGTGACCAGTGAGGTGACGATATTCTGCCTTGAATGGCGAACGGTACACGAATCAGAACAACATAATCTGACAGGTATTTTGGTATTTTAATGGTATAGGAACAATATCCTGGAGGGTCCTCCATGGATTTCTTACAATCCAATAAAATTTAACGCCTAGATTTTTAATCAGTGGCACGATGCACAGCTGAGGGGTTACGAGATATCTTCTCTGGCGTCCTAAGAACCCAAGGTTAAGAAACCCCTGGGCCCGCTGTTTAAATGGCGGGAGGGTACCATTCCAATCAATAACACCCCTAATCAACCAGAGTTTATTTTTTTTCGGGGTTGGCCTTACGAAAACATTAGATCAAGATGGAATCGCCCATCAGTTTGGTTATTTTGGCAGCCTCAGGAAGCCTGCTGTCCCCAGCGACAACCCCCTCAACACGGCAGAGATCAGGAAGATGCCACTGAGCTGTTTGTCTGCCTTGGAAAAGGGCCAGCTTTGAAATCAGCAATCATAGTGCAGCATCTTAAGACTGAAAGTTAAATATATTATGAAAAAACAACCATCTACAGGATATTAGTATACAATATGTATAATATATAATATATCATATATATCAAATATATATATATATCGAAAAAAATATATCAAATATATATATATATATAATATCATATATATCATATATATATATATATTAATGATTAATGACATTCCTTTCATGGGGGGTATCTATTCCGATGCGAAACATTGGGGAGTATCATCCCATTCAGCCACTGGCACCAACCCATGGTGGATCCCCCGATCCGCCAAGGGACATCGACATGCTCCGGGTGACGCGGTTGGGGTCTTTGGACTTCTCGGGTCGGTTGGGGCTCTCACGCTTCAACTGGGCAAGATCCCGCAACTGGCAGCTAGATTCTCTTAGCGTAATTTCTGTACTCTGGAAATTATGGAATTTGGGAAACTCAACTGAACATATCCAATTTCACCCAGCACTCCTACAAAAAAACAATTGTATTTATCTTGGCGAGGTTTTTTCTGTAGGTCTCACCACATCCCAGGACTTTACCATGGAAAACATGGCGCCCGGCTGGCGCCCCCCCAAAAAAAAACATGCTGAGGCCACGCACCGCACTGATGCTGCTGCTGCCTGAAATTTCATAGTCCTCGGTTTTGGGGATGCTGCAGATGCCCTCAGAAGCCCCTTTTTTGTCAAATTTCAACAGCTACTGAAAGCTGTTGAATATTTTTTGTGGCCCCTGATTTAAGATCAACTAGGGCACAAAAAATCCTTGGTTGACATTACCCAGTTTCATCCCAAGTGTTGACAACAGGCCTTCTGCCACTGGAAAAAAACTACCCACTGATGGGGGATTTGGTTGACCAATCATAGAGTTTGTTTGGGGTACAAAATGCTGCCGTCCAAATGACCATGCTACCGGCATCCACTGTTGGCATATACAGTTCTGCAGACCCTTGGTTTCCCCTTCGACCCAGAAATGGTGGACGCTCGAAGTCCAAACCTGCCAGCCCTTGGCTCAATCTAACGGCAATTAGAATCACTTATATAGCTGGTTGGTGGTTTCAACCCCTCTGAAAAATATGAAAGTTAGTTGGGATTATTCCCAATATATGGAAACATAAAATTCATGTTCCAAACCACCAACCAGATAGGATCTCCTTTGTATTTTAACACTTTCCCTTAAACCTATCCAGTGGGATGATGGCTCGGCTCGGTATTTCTGGAAACTTCTGGGCGTTGAATCCCAGCATTGACGCTGAAAAACCTTCTGCTGTTGCCCTGGGCCTAACAAAAATGACCTCCAGAATGCATGGTTTGCCACTAAAATTTGCCAACTTGGTCAGCCCAAATAACTACTACCCATGTAATATCATATCATATAATATCATATCATAAACCGAATCAGCTTCCGTCCCAATAAAATCGACTACTATTGAACATACCACACACACATCCTATCAAGATCCCATCCTGTAAAAAGGGCCCCATGGAGCCTCCATCATGTTGTAGCTTGAACCATACTTGTCACTCTCAGCTCGCAATCTGTGGACCTTCTGCGCGATGGTTTTTTGGGATCCTTGGGATCCACAATTTCAATGGCCCTGTAATGATGAATCAAAGTATGGTGATCATCAGCACCAATGAATAAAACCTGAAATCCACGATGTCTCAACAATTCGGCTGATCTGTGGGGAGGATTTTTTTTGGGGTTCAACCAATGGGCCAATGGGGATGGCAGCAATGGAAACATGGATGGGATGCAGATCGCCTTTTTGACCTCGGCTTCTGGGGTTTGGATCACCACATCGGCATTCTTGGCCTCGGGTTTTCTGAAAAACCCTGGTCAAGATTGGGAAAAGGATGGCTGAGATATGTTGAGATCATTGGCTTTACAACATGATCAACGAACATCACATGATATCAACTGACATCATATGTTTGGAAGGGGTCATTGAATGATTATCAGAACAAACATGGAAATCCCGCGGTGACATGTCACATTGGAATATCATCAGTATTGAACACTTAAATGATGATGTCGCTTTTAAATTTTCCGGTGCTTTTCAGAATCTATGTCCACGCCTGCTGAGTCACCAGCTCCAGGAGATGGAGGATTTCATATCGATCAGCCATTTATGGCACAAGGAATGTCTCGTAATTAAGTACAATGGAACTTTTCATACAATCATGGCAAATCACGTAGTATGATTAGTATGCATCTGTACATAAACGTAAAACCATATAGCGCATCTATAGATCTGCCAATTCTAATCCATGTGATGGCAGCTATTCATAAACATCCACAACTATCATTGCCTCAACCATGACGAGACCACCTGTTGGTGCAGAAAATATGGTACCCGCAAATCTGATGATCATAGTTTCTACCGATGAAACTTGGCATGTCTTCGGCTATCGTTCTTTTTAGACAAAGTCATTTAAGCACAGCCACAAAGATGTTTGAACCTCCTTTCCAATCGTTGGTATCGTTGGTTAATGGGATTCCCCGGAAATGTGGTAATCCCCGTCATATTGGACCGTATCACCCCGAACAAATCATCACCCAATTGAAGTGTTTGAAATCGCTCATTTTGGGGCTTTCCATGGCCCATGCGGCCACATGGTTCCCCCCCGAATGAACCGTAGCCAATCTGAGATGTTTTTGCCCTCCCACTTTCGGAAACTGATAGCAACCCCAGCACCCCCCCCCCCAGAGCAAGAAAAAACCAACGCATCTTCAAGTCAAATGAATTCATGCTAAATTATAGCAACCAGCCGAAAAGATAGAACAATAGGAAAAGATCATGGAGTATGGTGGACATATCTTCCATACCATCCTGGAAACACAACTTTCTATCTTTTTTGGGCTTGCTATAATGATATATAGTGATCTACAATGATCTAATGATCTATAATGATCTCTATATACTGTAAATTAATTAACCAAGTTCAACTTCCCATTTCCAGGATCCAGATTTTTCCCCATGAAATCTAGGGGTCATAGCCTGCTCCTCATGCTCCACACCCAGCTTGGCCATGAGGGCCGATAGCTCCACACGCAAGTTACTGGCCTGCAGAACAGGTGCCGTGTATAATTCTATTTATTCCCCACCTGCCAGGTGAGGGTTGTTAGATTTTATGTCAGTTGCCTCCTCGTCCTCCTCCTCCTTCTCCTCCTCCTCCTTCTCCTCCTCCTCCTCCGCCTCCTCCTGCCTCGTCCTCCTCTC
>Ga0126342_10016547_pt1 | contig 12845 bp, 5 predicted proteins | sample Cyp1metagenome_FD_92528 | JGI IMG/M metagenome (GOLD analysis project Ga0126342, IMG submission 92528) | Coral microbial communities from Lord Howe Island, Old Settlement Bay, Australia - Cyphastrea 1 metagenome | ecosystem: Host-associated > Invertebrates > Cnidaria > Coral ...
AACTAATGCTAGGCTGACAGCCAGCACTTGGCACTGCAAAGTGGTCATCTAGTCTAGCATCGATGACGTCAGTGCGATGCTTGACTTTGTGTAGGTGCTCGCAGAGACCTTGGAGCGGATGCATGCCAAGGCTCACCCATAGAATATGACTCATAAGACGTCATATGATGTCAATGTCATTCACATTCATTCACTAAAATAGGTTAATAATGGTTAATAGACTCATTGATAGATGTCATAGGTGTCATAGGTTGGGAAGAGAAGGCAACAGCACTGCGAAGCGCAAATTTCTCGTCGGTTTGAGGCCATGGCTCTCAGGGCTTCCGAGATAGCGCCGCAACTTGAGGCGAGGGAAGGAAGGGCCGGGAAGGGGCTGACTTTTCGACTGTGGGGCTGTTGGCAGGGGAAAAAAACCCTGCTCTTACGCTTTTCATCTTGTCGTTTTTTTTTGTTAATTAAATTTATTCGTCTCCGTGTCTTTGATCCGTAATCTTTTCTTTTTTACTTATTCTTACAATCGTGTCTAGTAATGAAATGTAGTTTAATCCTCTTCACTTTGACTCTTGAGCAAGCTGCCTTTCTTTATTTCCTAATGGGGTGCATTTCCTTAGTGTTTTTATTTTTATTTTTCCTTTTCACCTCTTTGTGATGGCAGAATTGGATTCGCAGCCATCCACAATGATTCCAATTGCGATTGTGACGATGTGCATATGATGAGTTTTTAGCGGGTTCTTCACCTCAAGTTCCCAAACAAAAAACGTTCTCATGCAATCTCATGAGCAGACACTCACGCATACACACATGCATGGGAAACATTTACCTTCTCCATTTGCACTCTTTTCCAACACAACCAGGGCTCACATCAGGACACCCATGCGTTGGCATTCTTTGCTCATCTGCATTTTTTCTGCTAAGATCTACGGAAGTGATGCAGCTTTTATTTTGCATCTGCAAAGTTAATGTCACAGTCGGAGGACGACCCACCTTCCCACTCCTAATGGCAGTGAAACCTTTAGCAGCATTGAAAAGGCCAGCGGTCTTTTTGGGGAAAAATGTGTACCCCAGCGCACACACCCGCACACATACACGCATGAGTATATAGATACATCACACATGACATTCACACTGTAACAGCATTTTTACAGTACTGTACTATATCTCCAAAGCCAGAAGGTTCATCACTGAGGGGGAGCATTCTACTAGGATTTGGGGCCAACATTGTCATGTGCCACCGCTGCCGATTCTATCCAATTCTCGCCTATTCGAAGGTGGCTTCCGCAGCCTCGGCTGAAGTTCCTGAGCGTCCGCAGGCGGAGGGTTCTGTAGATCTTGTTGTAGCGTCTTGGGGTGATGCAATGCTGTCCAAATGCCTCACACTAGAAAAGAACATGATTTTAAGTCAGCGGTTATGCAGTGAGTGTGTGTACACATATTATTTATTACTAAACTATATTATATACATATTGCCATATTGCTGATTTATTTTGGCCATGGACCAGCCTCGCAATCGTCTTGTCACTGCTGCAAAGCCCTCGAAGCCTCAAAGATGGACGCTAGGTGACACCATTCAGTCCGCAGACAGATGCCGAAGATGGTGCAGAAGGCGATGAGCGATGAGTGCCCAGTTCTGGAAGTCAAGGACGCCGCTGAACTTTTGAACAGCTGTAATTCAACAAGAAAAAGCTCCCTTCTCTTAGAATTCTTAGATGTTAGTCCTACCGGGTTCCGGTACGGTCCTTGAAATCTCGCCACAATGTGAAAAGGTGGGTGCGCGATGGAGAAGCGGGTGCTTCCTGTTGGTTCCATACAAGAACGTCCACAGATCAAGAACAGCCCTTAACCAGTCAAATTAAAAAGTGTGTAAGCCAAGCCAGCCAAGCTCACAAATACATATAAATACAAAGACATTCCTCCCTGGCAATGGCATAAGAATCCTCCGACACTATGAACAACTCGGAGGTGGCTCTGACATGCTCTGACCAAAGAAATTGGTTGTATTTGGTTGTTGTGGAAATGGGCTCACGAGTTCACTTGGAACGGTGAGTCTGCAGTGTCGCTTTTGTCACCTGTGCTTGGGTGGGAGCAGACATCTAAATATTACAATCACGACTGGAAGGCGCTCTCCCGCATGGTCAATATGAGCAAAGCAGGAATATGATGAATGCTACAGCTTTTGCAGTCACTCTATAAACATTCAAGCTATCAGATAAAGTCAAAGTCCAATGTGGCCATCATCGGCCCATGTCGCGCGTGTGGCTGCTGGGCTGGTGCCTGCTCGCCAGTGCAGAGAGCAACATTGAGGCTTCGGTGATTTTGTTTGGTGACCAAAGTGGCGAATTCGGGGACATTTTGGACCCCTATTGCCCTATACGTGGGTCACATGGGTCACATGGGTCACATGGGTCACATGGGTCACATGGGTCACATGGGTCACAGTGAGTGCTTTGCTTTTGTTCTCGTCACTTCAGGCTCCCAGCGACTTGGATTGTGGAGTAGTTGGCCTGCAAAATGGAACGCTCGGTTGCCACCAGGAGGCGGGACTGGTCAGATTGGTCAGCAGTCCGGTTTTATGATAAATAATATATGGTGACAGGGTCCATTCGCGCTCTCATGTTTGAGAAAACAGAAGGCCACAGCATTTCAGCTTTGTCGGGTTGTCGCAAGTTGAATCTCCAACCATGTCCAGAATGTCAGGCTACAACAGACTGTCCTGGAATACCTTTGTTGCGGGGCGTATGCCCGAGCGAATGCCCCTTTGTGGTGCCACATTCTTATCTCAGCTTCTTGACTGTGCACGGTGGTGGCTTCAAGAGCTGGGCTGCAGGATATGTGTTTGACATTCGCCACGTGACAGACCCCTGAACTCAAGTACTTCTGTACGCAGTGCTACGAAGCGGAAGGCTGAAGACATCTGAAGACCTAAATGAATGGCTGAGCAATCCGAAAGGCTATGAACTGAGCAGCATGGGAACATGAGTTGCGGTTGCCAACATTGCCACTCCAGGTTGCGTATTTCAGTGCGCCACCGCTTCCACATGTTCGATAGCCAATCCTAATTTGGCCTTCCCGTGCCCAGGATGCATCTCTGAATCCTTTAAGTTTGGGTGCCCAACTTACCCTGCCTTCACCTTCTCACCAAAACTGGGGCACGAGTCACGAATGACATGTGTTCTACTCGTATATAATGCGTTCTCTGTAAGTTCTCTATCTTACTTTGTGCTTCGTATGTCTTTGTTTCGTGTATGAAAAGGTGAAACGATAAACAGGATGAACAGGATGAACTGCAATTTGCCACAAATCCCGCAGCATTCACAAGGAACAATGCCACGCAACTCTGCGAGCCGTGCCAAGTGGTCGGATGCAAAAGGTGCGCCTCAAAGGAGCACCACTCATAAGCTTTATGTCACTTATGTCTCATGATGTCTCATGACTTGTGTGACAATTGTGTGACAAAACTTATCAAGACTTGATGTCAGGAGTTTGTATGATTTGTATCAGTTTGGTAGGTGTGGTGCTAATCTTCAACTTGGATGATCTCTGATATAGCATGGTTTTGTGTAGAATAGGTCAAGAGATAAAACTGATGTGTTCAAATGAAGCTGCTGTCGTTGCCATCGTCATTATCATCCTCATCCTCATCCTTCATAGTGCCAGATTTCCGATTCCTAACATTAACTGTGAGGCATATAAATGACCAATGCGAAAGCTGACCAAACACAGTGGTGCAGGACACTTGTGCAGAGTGCTTTGACAACTTTTGGCCTGAATTTGGAGGACGCGTTTGCGCAACTTGGTTTGCCAAAAAGCTTGGGCTGAAAAGACTGGGAAAGGAAACTGTAAACTGTAAACGATGTTTCTTAACGGCGGTCTGGCAGTCTAGCAACATAGACTAGGCATGAGGGAAGGACGCATTGGTACACGTTTGCGGCACATTCTGTAGGTGCCACTTTGGTACACTCTGCACTGTGCCACTTTTGGGCACTAGATATCCTATCGAAATAATTCCAAATATTTTAATATATCTTGATCTGAGTAACTCAGCCCGACTCCGCCTGACTCAGCCTGTCATGCAGGATTTGGATTTGCTTCTCGTTGTGGGAACGGATCAAGTTGCTTCTGAGGTGTACGTATGGGATGACCGGGCCCAACATGGGATGAATGCTGCTTTCGCCTTCAGTTTGCTGCTGATTCTCATCCTCCTGGCAGGACGTCAGTTTGTTTCATGTTTCTACGAAGCGTCACCCAGCGTCACCCAGCGTCACCTGAACTTTTGGATACATATTTGTGCTGTATTTATGGAGATTAGATGCTCAGATGAGATTATATGACATATATAATTATAATATAGATTAGTGGTTAGGAAGCACTGGTTCAGCCAGGCACCATGCCTTTTCTACGCGAGGCGTGTACCTCATCGACCGATGCAACTGTTGGGGACGCTGCCTGCCCCAAGAGATCGAGAGCTCACCTGATGCGCTGGACGATGAAGAACCTGGACAGCAACACCACGCCAGGTCACACATCGTAACACAACACGACGCACACAAAATACAACACATTCACATTCTGCCAATTTATGTCACGCGTGGTGGGACCAGCTGATCTGAGAGTGTTCGGGCGATATGATTATATAATATTATATAGGTTATGTAAGTTTGGGCCTGGTGGAAGACCCCAGGAGGGCCAAACACAAACCAAAATGGTGAACATGTGACAAGACTGACAGGGCCCATGATTGACACGCCCATGCAAACACTTGGCATCCCCTTCACTGCTTTTGCAGCTTCCATCATGGCAAAAACATGACATGGGCCCAGGAAGATGCGCTGGTGCGAGCTCAGAAAGAAAGCAGTTTGCCGAACGAGCTTGGAGGCCATTTGCCAAAGGATGCAACAGAAGAGCAAGTGATGCAAGTGATGCAAGTTGCTCATCACCTTCATCTCCCTCATGTCCACCGATCAAGACACCAATTCACTAAGAACCTGCATCGCTCTGCCACAGCATCCATCATGACCTGCTTCTTTGTCAACAGCTCCAAAAAGTCGAACATTGTGACTGTACCCTTGGGTGCTCCCATGATTCCGATGCTGCGAAGGACAAGGGGAATTGTTGACGTGTGACATCACTCCCTTGAGCATCAACCAGGGGAAGCTGCATCGTTTGCGCTGCAAGGCATTTGCAGGGGCCGACCCTTGTAGGGCTACCAAAGGACCCAAAGGTTCAAGGGTAGAAAATGACACAAACATTGAAGGAGCTCGCATCAAGTCTACAGGACTGAGCCTGCAGGATTCCAGCTAAGGGAAAGAGATGTGTTAGTGTCAGTTTGTCTGGACCAGTGTGGCCAATCTAGGTCTTAGCGTTACCAAGCCCTCCTTCCTGTCGTAGCCAAATCCCACAGGTCAAGAATCCTGAGCCTCAATCAAAGCATAGGGAAGGCCTGGGGACAGAAAACGAAACGACTCTGGGATAGCTCGCTAAACAGAGGAAGTGGCTGACATGACCAGCATGACATTGGATGGATGCCAGATGCGTATTGTTCAGCCAAGCGCAGCATTGGCAAAGGCTTTGACAAAGAACCCAGGATGATAAAGATGAGAGTGGACTGAGAATGGATTGTACCAGCTTGGATGCCAACACTGATGTCAGTAAAAAGCGACAACATACACACGGCAAGTAGTTCGGATGTGAAACTTCATGTCGAGCTTCAAAGTGCAGTTTTTTGCGCATGGCTGTGTCAGGCATGCAGCACTCTCAAAGTCTTTTGGGTCATATGGAGCGGCAACTTCCTGCTGAGGCAGCATGCCCCAGGGCAAATATCTTTCTGTAGCAGACTTTGTTTGTTGATTCCCCCTGCCTGATTCCTTTGGTTCATACCCCACTGCTGCGTCAGAACCGGGCCTCGACCTTGCTGGGCCGCTTTAAGAACGTGCCCTTCAGTGCCACCCGGCCCGGAAGGATCAGAGGCACTGCTTGGATGCTTTGGGCTCATCAAGTTGTCTCAGGGATTGAATAGACATGATTCAGAAATCATACATATAAGATCATATACTGTAAGGCACAAATCACTAATCCTCTTGCTGTCCTACATCTGGTAGATTCATGCACCTTTGCCCAATTTCGCAGAGCCCAACCCCCGTCTGCGGACATCCGCTTGCTCTGCTTCCACAAAGGTCAACTTGCACAAGAAGTTTCTCGTCGGTGTTGGCTTGCCCCTCTTCCACCAGAGCCTCGGCAAAAATGGAAGACCGCTGGTTTTGCGGGGGGGGGTCTTGGCCCAGATCTGTCAGCTTGTTGAACAGCAAGCAAGCATGTGAAAGCGAACAAGACCACGGTTTAAAGATGTTTAAACTAAGAGAGTTCTGCAATAAAAGGCAAGCTGACGTGCATGCCTCGCATACTTATATACAAGCCTTATGCAATTCAAGTCAGGCACGTGTAGTGTCTCAGTATTTTGTCGCTCGGATCTTTTGTTGCCACTGGCCCAGGTGGCATTTGTTTCTCTTCTTGTACAGCTTGGTGATGTGTGCAGGGAAGCTTGTTTGCATCCTGATTGGCTGAACAGCTGATTTACTTGACGAGTTGGGAACAATCTGGGAGTGCCCCTTTTGTCTTCCTACCACTGCTTCTGCAGTTCTGCAGTTGTGAGTGAGTATTTTATCAGCACTATGCATTCCATGCTTTGAAGGTCTTTGGAGAAAAAAACAGCAGCCTGCATCAAGCGTTGTTTCGAGTGGAGTGCGTTTGCGCAGCATGCCTCCTTGCCTCAGTTGAGGACGGCGTGGATCTACTTTGGATCAGATCTCAGCGGCCAGCTGAGCCGTACAGGGTTGGATCACGCCTCTCATTTGCTGATGGAAGAGTTCGAAGTCGGCAAAAGTGACGCTTGGTGTCAATCTTGGGCAGCGCTGATGTTTTAATTTTGGACTTGGACTTGGGTTCGTTTTGCAACAAGAGGGCGTTTATGGTTGATGCTGGAAGTATCAGCTCGGAGTTATTTTGATATTTTTGGTTATGAGGTGGGGTTGGCAGATGAGAGATAGAAAGTACATGAAAGTACGTATCTCATGCTTTAAGGGCGCGTACACACGCACACAAAGAAACCCGGACCGACCTACAAACGCGCATATCCGCGCACACACACATGCACACATGTGCATATATATTATTTTAAGAAATAAATTTAAACAACATAATACACACGCACACATGTATATATATATATGCAGGCATGAATACATCTAGATATTCAGAGTGGCATACAGTTGCGCTGGTCCAGAGGCCATGACCCTTTGCGGACTGAACTCGCAAGAAAACCACCTGGGACTCGCCGCGCAGGACTTCCTGAGACAGAACTAGTTTGCAGTTTTTGCAGTTTGCTTGTTTCATTTTGTTTTTCATGTTTTTCAAACAGATCTTACTGGTATAACTACCAAAGAACCATCATGTCTGGTTTGTATCTCCGGTTCTTGCGGGTGAAATCATATTTATGAAAAACAATCACTTATTCTTGTTTGATCTCATCAGTTTCAATATGGATACGACCTGTTGATTCAAGTTGACAATCACCAATACTCCATTTTATCTGCTGAACCGATTTTTGGAGCTTCATGTTAGGTTTCATGGAATGGGATAGCGGATAGCTCAATACCAATGAAATCATCATGGTCTAATTATGGTCTATATGTAGCAGTAGCTTTCCATCCACGGGATCCAATCTGAGCACTGAGTCTTTCTGAATCTTCTCCGGTCCCTACTTTTTTTTTTCCCCGTTTGCCGCCTTTGAGTGCCGTGGTCCAGGACTTTGGTCGCCGGGCCACGTTAGGATACTCTCTTCTATGGCTGGTAGGTGCCTGCTCCCAGTTGTGTGATTCTGAGATGAGGCTTGAAAGGACTTGGGCGGATGTTCAGATTTGCTGTGGTGTGAATTGATTCCATGGGTGCTTCACTCTGTGGCTGTCCTTTCATGGTATCTTTTCTGTTTGAGTTTGAGGAAAGCTTGTTCTCCCATCCTGCCATCTTATTTGGCATCATGGATTCTGCGGCGATTTCACTGGGTTTTCAAGGGTGCGGGGTTTTGACACAGTGATTGGAATGGTTTTTTCTTCTGGCAGAGGTATGGTATTGTCTCTATGGCATGCCTTGCGGCAGAAGAGGGCAGCTCACAATTTTCACCAAAGGCGGGAAATACATTGCCAATATATGCCAATATTGCCAAGATTTGCCAAGTACCTTTCCCTCCCACTAGAGTGCACTGTGGCAAAAAGAAAACTACAGATGCTTGGTTTTTGATATTTTTTGATTGTTCTTGAGGCACCCTTCGTTGGCGGAGTTTGCGCTAAGCTTGGAGGGCTTCCCTGCCAGTGCCACAGACGAGGATGAGATCCTAAAGTTCGTCCGGCAGAGCTTCGGTACCTTGCAGTACGGAGCGGGGAAAACAAAAACTTCTTGGATCTTGTGGGTCGGGGACTATAGTCTAGCCCAATGATGCTCCATGTGGGAAAATTTACCCAGCAAAGTAAATGTGGATTTGATAGGTTCCCAGGCCTGTCAAGCACGTGAATGACTAGGAAGTCCTGTAGCGATTCAACTCGGAGAGTGCACCAGATTTGTCCATTCTCACGGCTCGGTAGCAGTGTGTTCTGTGAGGCATCCAGGATTTGCAGATCTCTGTTTGCTACGACTACCGCGACAGGCGAGCTCGCGTCAGTGAGCTTTGGGAGAAGATTTTGGTTCGTGAGGACGTCGCTGCAGGCAGGGCAATTCGCAATCTCTGATACTCGAAGCACAATCTTTCAAACCTCCTTTGCAAGAAATTGAGAATAGAGTTAGAGTCTAACAGTTAGAGTCTTTTGAGATTCAAGACTCAAAATGCTTCAGCATTGATCCGCGTTTCACCTCCCATTGGTTCTCAAAAGCCAGTAGGTGCATACCATCCGAGTTTGGCCGCTGGTCCTTATGGCAACCTTCGGAGCTTGGGCCTTTCTGACGATGAAAAGCAGGAAGTGCGGCCACTGGACTCAAGGGAGCGTCAAAATGCAGACAGAAGGCTTTGCCGGTTGGTTGCCCAGTAATTAAAACATTGTTTTTGCGTTTGTTTTTAGTGTGCAATTTTGTGTTTTTTTTCCTCCATTTTTTTCCCAAGTACTTGTTCTATCTTGTCATGCGTGTCACACTTGTCATACCAGGTGGGTTTGTTCGTTGTTAGTGCACCTGAGGCAATGGTTGGATACGAGCCGGCCAGGTGCTCTGAGGAACGCCGGCTCAGTCTTTGTTTGAAGCTCAACCCGCACTGTCAGGGAACTCCTTGAACAGAGCCTGAAAGATATCTTCAGAAACTCTCGAACGGAGCCTGTTTGAGTCAGAGTGAGTCAGTGAAAAAGTCAATGACAGGCAATGCTCTTCACTACTCCACAGTGTCTTGATGCGGCATTGTCTCTTGCAGCGCTCGACTCCAGGTGATCTTCTCTCACACCTACGAGCTACACTCTGCAGAGCAGCTTCCAGAGAGGTTTGCCCTACACCGCCTGCCGCGAGGGAAGGCTGGGGGCAGGGTTCTGGCTCAGGGAGGTGCTCCTGAGATCCTGACAGTTCTATTTTGAGTATCTCTGGGCCTTAGGCCTTCATCGGACCTTGTATCAGGCTCCAGTCATGATCCCATGCCATTTGATTTGCCCGCAGACACCTCTTTTGCCCCACTCCTTGACGCCGGAGTTCCTGCCCTCTCTTCCGCTGGAATGGGTAGCTTGGCATTGTCAATTTGAGTGGGCCCAATCGATTGGATCCTAGAACCTGTGCTATTCAGTTGTGCCAAGGTGGATGAAGGCGGAAGAAGGCATCACCTCACTGTGAGGGATGTTGCTTGTGAACCGCCCGAGGCGGAGCTGTGGACGGACCAGCGGTACTGGTAGCAGGTCTGTTGCAGCTGTCTGTTACCAGATGTTACCAGGATCCACAACGATCATGAAAGATGCAACTTGAGGTACAACAATAAACCCAAGTACATCCAAGTACAACAACAATAAACCCAAGTACAACTTGAGGTGGCACAGGGTATCCCTTGCGACAGTGCCGTGAAATATCTTGAAATCGTGCTCTGTAAGGTGGCTTGGGAGCACCTGGGGTTGGATGTGGCTAGCATCAGTGCTCGTGCGGCTCTGGCTGGTCTGGCTGTGGTGGTGAGTTTCGCGGCCTTTGCAAAGCTTGGGTTTGGAGACTGCACGTGATGGGACCTGACGGAGAATGACGCATTTGCACTGTATTTGCACAGTATTTGGATGTATTTGGCGTGTTAGATTGGGATAGGCGAGCAGCATCTATCTTATGGTCTTATCATGTCTTATCTTGTCTTGCCTTATCTTATATAATCCTACCCTATGTAACCTCACCAATCATACTTTATTCGGAACCAAGCGCGCACACACAAATTTTGCACACACACACATATATATAATTATATATATAGACGTACATACGCTTGAAGTCAGACACAGACACAGGATGCACAGAGAGGGAGGCATGACTTTGACATGCAAAAGGGAATGCTTAGGGTAGTCAGTGGTCTGCTCGGTGCAGAGATGGGAAAGAATTGGGAGAAGAGCTGGGATCAGAAAAGATTAGGTTTTTGCGTCATCGCTGCGGTGGTCTTCTTGCCCCTAGCCACCTACAGTATCAGCTACGTGTCCCAGGCGAGATTCGGGGGGCTTCCAAATCTTCCAAGCAGTGCCTTAGGCCTGCTGATCCTTTGGACCGATTTCATCCGATTTCCTTTCCAGGCGGGCAGCTTGCCCACTGGTGTGATGATGTGCCTAGGCGAAGTTCACGGCGTCCCATGGGACGATCGAAAGCTAATCGAAGGGTCTTAAGCATCTTAAGCCGCACTGCATGGCGTCCACCGTCCAACACATATACATGCACGGATGCGCAGTATACAGATACCCTCAGAATGTATACAGTATATGTATATGATATATAGTTATATGTATTGATATATAGATATATCTAGTTATATATATATATTATTATAGTATATATATATATGTATATTTATATAGTTATTTAAATGCAGTTATCGAAGGAAGTTCAGAGGTCAAACTCCCGACAATATGGACAGATGGAAAAGCACAGGTGGGAAGAGTCAGAGAAGAGAAGAGAAGAAGAAAGAAGATCAAAAAAGAGAAAGCCTCAGAAGAAAGAAGATCCAGGTGTCGGAAACTGTGTTTTTTCCAATGATTTGTGGCTCCGGAGGGTCGAAAAGTAGGCTCGCTAAAGCGGCAGGTGCAGAGCCATGTGGTCAGATGAAAGATGAAAAGTTGCACGCCATTGTGGCGCGAAGCACATTTCTAAGTCAAAATGTACAAAGCACACCATGTCCGGACCACTTTTGGAAGTTGAGATGTCGAAAAAGTGCACGGCGTTGTGGCGCGAAGCACATTTCCAAGTCAAAATATACAATACACACCAGGTTCGGAGCACTTTTAGAGGTTGCGATGTCGAAAAAGTGGACGCCGTTGTGGCGCGAAGCACATTTCCAAGTCAAAATGTACAAAGCACACCATGCTCGGACCATTTTTGGAAGTTGAGACGTCGAAAAAATGCACGTGCAGAGGATCTGCAAAGATGCATTATCAGAGCTGTTAGGAGGTCAGAGCGCTGATTTCCTGAGAGGGGATGCATTTTGGAGCATCAGATCTTCAGTTTTGGGAAGATGATTTTGCGTGACAGGTGCAGCACTTCGTATGACCTGGCCTCACTTTTTCGTGGCAGGCGCAGTACTTTAGACAGGTGGAGTGGAAAAATCGGAAAACCCATTGGTACGAGGCCGTCAGCTCTCCACTCAACTTTCCATTTTGAAGGAAGTCTCGCAGAATTCTTTCGTTTTTGATGTTGTCAACTTCGAAAATTGAGGAAGTCTCGCAGAATTGTTTCGTTTTTGACGTTGTCAAGTTCAAGAATTAAGGAATTCTCGCAGAATTGTGGCGTTTTTGATGTTGCCAAGTTCAAAAATTGAGGAAGTCTCGCAGAATAGCTTCGTTTTCAAGCTTGCAGATAGACAGATAGATAGATAGGCAACTACAACCTCAACTACAAGTACCACTACACGACACTACTACTACCACTACAATGTACAAATATACTACGCTACCTACTTAACACTAACTACACTAGACTGCACTAATTACATCTAATTACGCTACACTACACGAATTACACGAATTACACGTATTACATTACAACTACTACAACAGCAACTGCTACTACTACTACTACTACTACTGCTACTGCTACTGCTACTGCTACTGCTACTGCTACTGCTACTGCTACTGCTACTACTACTGCTACTACTACTATTACTACCACTACTATTATTACTACTACTACTACCACTACCACTACCACTACTACTACTACTACTGCTACTACTACTACTACTACTACTACGGCTACTACTACAGCTACTGCTACTGCTACTGCTACTACTACTACCACAGCAAATACTCCTACTACTGCTGCTGCTACTACTACTACTACTACTGCTACTGCTACTGCTACCGCTACTGCTACTACTACTACTACTACTGCCACTACTACTGCTACTGCCACTACTACTGCTACTGCTACTGCTACTACTACTACCACTACTACTACTACTACTACTAGTAGTACTAGTACTACTAGTACTACTAGTACTACTAGTACTACTAGTACTACTAGTACTACTAGTACTACTAGTACTACTAGTAGTAGTACTACTAGTAGTACTACTAGTACTACTACTAGTACTACTACTAGTACTACTACTAGTACTACTACTAGTACTGCTACTAGTACTACTACTAGTACTACTA
>Ga0126342_10016548_pt1 | contig 12844 bp, 12 predicted proteins | sample Cyp1metagenome_FD_92528 | JGI IMG/M metagenome (GOLD analysis project Ga0126342, IMG submission 92528) | Coral microbial communities from Lord Howe Island, Old Settlement Bay, Australia - Cyphastrea 1 metagenome | ecosystem: Host-associated > Invertebrates > Cnidaria > Coral ...
ATCGCTGTTTGGTGGTGCGACATCAGGAGCTCCATCGCTGTTTGGTGGTGCGACATCAGGAGCTCCATCGCTGTTTGGTGGTGCGACATCAGGAGCTCCATCGCCGTTTGTTGGTGCCCTTCCACCTCCATCGCTGTTTGGTCGTGCGACATCAGGAGCTCCATCGCTGTTTGGTGGTGCGACATCAGGAGCTCCATCGCTGTTTGGTGGTGCGACATCAGCTGCTCCATCGCTGTTTGATTGTGCCATGACCGATTTAATTTAGTGGTATACAGGATGATTCGGGAATTGGTCATTTGGTGTTTAAGTACCATGCCTCCTGTGAGGTTTCCTCTCAAATAATTGATGTCCTTCAATGGACCGTGAAAGACTACTGGGATGAGATCAATCAGATTGAAACCACGAAGCAATCCCTTCCCTCATTAAAATAGCCAGCAAAAAAACCTTGTCCAGGGTTGGAATCATTGTAGCCCCCCCTACAATTAGGGCATTAGGGGTCTTAAAATTCGATCCTTGCCTATCAACAGTGGGTATTTGATTATATGTGATAGAATTTGAATGAATTTGACACACACATATATATATATACACATCTCACATATATATATTATTAATATGCACATACAGAATATAGTGAATACATGTCAGAATAGCCCATATTGATTTCTATCACATTCCCCTTTTCTTGGTCATAGCGACTCCGCCAGACCTTTTTCGACCGCAATCGAGGTCTTTCCGATGTGAAACAGGTGGGCAATCAGCTGGGATCAGCTGATGGGAATATGATATGAGGGGATGTTTCTTTCTTTTATGTCGGGAAGGTATATACTAATGTGTTTTGGGAAGTTTTGATATGGGGATATAATAAGTTTTTCTTTAATTTCTAAATCAATCCTTTATGGGATGCAGGATGATGTAAGAACAAGAAACATATCAATTAGCCCCACTTTTTCCCTATTCACTTTTATGAGTATGAATAGCGCTGCTGGAACGATGGCTCAACCATCCGCGGCAATGCAGGGGACAAGCGACGGCGAAGATCGCGCATCTCTCCTGTGTAAGAAGTTGGCCGCGTGCCAAGCGCAGCTGCGAAACTTGAGGCTTGAAGAAGTGGACGGGCTTAGTGGCTTGGCAAGGCTCATGTAATGGGACCTTATTCAACTACGATACATGTGTTTTTCCTTAAGATAAAAAGGTATAAGTATAAGGATGTACAAGGTGGTGTTTTCCTTTACGATAAGCGTATGGGGCAAACACAAGTTGCCCAAGCACCCTCTCATGTGTGCCATGGTCAAAACATGTCAAAACATGGTTCATATTCCCATAGAAGAGGATGGTCATCAATCCACATTTCACAGGATCCAATAGGGATTTGTATCGCATGATAAGGGTTCTTTGACCATGGCACATGTGGGTATATGGACAAGCAGAAAAGTGTATGCCAAAGGTGGATTGGGTCATGTGTATCCATCAAAAGTTGCACATGGGTATGTACACGCATTTATGCAAAAACAGATGTGACGATATCATGCTTACCTTGTATAGTATGCACAGATACAAAATAATGAATTTCTGAATCCGTTCTCATTAGTTTCCGAATACAACAATATGTACACATGATGTATACTGTATACCTTTGCTTTGCTTCTATGAACATGTGTGGGTCACTGCATCTTGTTCCGCCTCAACCAGCCCAAGACCCTTATAGCGACACCGGACATTGCTTGAATTTGAAAATCACATGAACCTCGAGAGCGGTCTGCAGCCTCTGCAAAAAACCAAAGCGTTGTACATGAAGAGCACAAGTCCGGACACTGCGAAGAATTGAAAGAAGATCCTGCTAGTCATCTCTCTTCAGCCGGGATTCTTCTGTTTCTGGCTATTCATTTTTTGTGTTGGATAGTTTTCATCAATTTGGATTTGGCGATGCGGAGCAAAAAACATGTAAACAAGTTTTACCGCTCCAGATTGGTGCAATCTGTGTGAGTGAAATTGCCACAGCCCTGTCACTTTCGGCTTGGGCCAATGGGGCTGTTGCAGATAACCAGCCCTCTTGGTGTTCTCATGTGACACGCAATGAGGTCTTTCCACTGCAACCGAGAAAGCCAAGACCTCTGCGGTCGAATCCTTGCAGATGATTTCTCGAGCACTGGAGGCCGCCGCTTGTTGTCCATGTCGGAATCCTCGATCGGAAACGGCTCAACGCGTTTTTTTCCTTCAATGATTTGTTTGGGACATCACAGCAGCAGAATGCGCTGAGGTGTGGATTTGTGAAGTTTCTGGTTTTCAGGGTTTCTGCACTCAGTGGTCTGCTGATTGCAGGCCACATCCGTGTCACTTCCACCAGAAACTTCTCCGAATGCTATGCTTCACTTTGCCAAAACCATCGCGCAGGAGGAATCAGACCTCAGCCATGATGACTCTGTGAGCCACCTTTATCATTGGATGATAATATATATATATATATATATATAATATGTATAATATAGATTGATTCTGACTGATTCACAGTATATGGGTTAATCCTTTACATAGATTCAGCTACAAAATGGGCTAATGTTTTTTTTGGGAACAGTTATCAAAAGTTCACGGCCAGGATGAAAAACTGACCTTTTTGTCCATGGCAGGAAGACTTCCAACAAAAGGCTTCAGCAAGGCGCCAGGACTTTTGCGACGCTGTGACGGACTGCTGCACTTCCGCCACAGCCTTGTTGCGGCAGATGATTGGCGCAGCTCAGGCAGATTTGGGGACCTTGGCTGAGCATCTTCGTCTGGCGGAAAAACATGAGAAACTTCTATCAGATCCTCCAGATCAGCGAGAGCTACTCAGGCTGGAAGATGAATGCATCAACGCCCGAGATTTGCATGCGGACAATCTTGAGAAGGAAAGGCGCTTGGAAAGGGAATACAGGACGGAACAGCGCCGTGGTAACGATGCGGAGGCAACACAAGCTGCATCTGCCGCAGTGCAGGAAGCCCAAACTGCAGTAGCTGCTAGCAGGAGAGTGGTCCAGCAAGCAGAACAAACTTTCCATCGAAGACTCATCGACTTCGTGCGGATCAAACAAGCAGCCTGGGGCCTTCCAGAGTTGAGCGTCAACGTGGACGATGAGCACCTAGATGCTGTAGATGTCTTGACTCCAGGGAGACGCTGTGCTGACTATGAGCAGCTGATGCCAGTTGCAGGGAGTCAAAATACTATCTTCACAGCCATCTACAACGATACGCCTTGCGTGCTGAAGGAACTTCGCTCCATGACTCAATCTGGAGCCTTGAGGAGAGAGGTCCTACATCGGAAGAAGCTGAAACATCCCTTGATCGTTCCAGTCTTGGCAGCTTTCGAGGAGGAGGACAAAGGTAGATCCATTGCGTGTCTGGTTGATGCTTTCAGTTTTTTCATGTATTTTGTGTTGATTGGTGATCCAATTGGCCTTCAGGTTCTTTGAAAGCCTGGGTAGCTCGCAACCCACCAGGTATGTTCACATGCCGCGATATTCGTGCAATTTGGAGGAGTGGTGTACTTCTGAACAGTGCACTCTGCCAAAGATGCGGCAAGTCCTGCGAGACTTGGTGCTGGTTGTGGCATACGTCCACAGTCAGAATGTGATGCATGGTGATTTGAAGCCTTCAAACTTTCTCATGGATTCTGAAGATCGGCCATGTTTGACAGATTTCGAAACCAGCCAGTGTTTGGACGCACAGTCACTGAACTCACGCAGAACAACTATGGTGGTGGGAGCCACACAGGGTTTCATGCCTCCAGAGTTTCCACATCTGACGCCTGCATCAGACATCTACTCCTTGGGTTGCATCTGTGACCATTTGCTGAGCGGGCAGAAGTGGCCACAAAATGGTGAGCAACATAAGGCAATTGCCAAGCTGGTGAAAAAGATGCAAAGTCACCGCAAGGACAGGGTTACTCCAATCCTTTCTAGAGATGAGTCATTGCCAGAAGGGGAGACAACTGGTGTGTTTTACCGCTATAGTCAGCCAATGTTTTTCCCTTGTATCGCCGGGAGCTCAGGAGGATCGGCCCACTGCCGTTGAGGTTCTAGAGCAGATGACCGCTGCCATGAAGGCCGAGATGTCAGAGTCAGTGCCGGTCTACTGGAGAAATGCCGGAGCCACCGGAGCCGCCGGAGCCAGCGGAAGCCACCTGGCGGACCTGACCTGTGAGGTCGGTAGGGAGGAGACGGCCGAGTGGCAGAATGGACGAACGACCTTCCGTCAGCTGCAGGCGGCACTCATGGAAACCGTACATGAGAAATGTGGCTCGGGGACCTGTTTAATGCCTTAAGTCTTTGTTAAAGGCTTCCAAGCAAAATTGTTGTCCTCCAAATAAACATGGACTTTTAGACTTTAGCCGTTAATTAAAACTATGCCATATTGATCGGTTTTATGATTTTCCCTTTTTCCGCCGGGGGAACCAATAAATCACCCGAGGTTTGACAGAGTTCTTCGGACAGTCCTCACCCAGAATCTCCTTTGTCAAGCGACTTGAGAATCCACAGCTGTGGAAGCGCTATTGCCTTGCCAAAGAGCAAGTGCATGGGGCCATGTTTCCAGGATTTGCTGAAGCTGATTTGTGGACATTGATTTGATTTCCCGGTGAATCCGCCACTTTCAAAAGGGTTTTCCTCTTTGAAGATCCACCATGTCGGGAATTCCCAGGGAAAATCAAACCCATTTCTTTTCAAATCTACCATTTTGGATAGTGCTATGAGACGTTAGGAGTCTCAACTTTACCTCTGGTAGTCAAACCTGGCAATGGATTTTCCACCATTCGATGACTTTCCCAGCTAGAAACCTCCATTCAGTTTGGGAATTTCCAAACTAGCTGCAAAATGACCAGAAAGATTATGTCTTTTACCATGAGAGGAATGGAAGTACCCATGGAGGATACGGAATGAATCAACATTGTTGGAAAGAGGGGGCCGCATTGACATTCCTAACCATTACTAATCATTAACCATTATTAACCACTGTTAACTATTATCCCAGATTCAAAAGCAAAAATTGGATCCGCGCCACCCAAGGTTTGCGCCCATCAGTCCTCCTGTCCGTCCGAGCTGTCCGGTAATCGACTGGACCAGAAACGAGTACTGGCTGTGGCATGGGACGCGATATAGCAACATCGATTCGATATTGAAAGTGGCTGGGTGGAGGTTTTAACTAGGTTGATGAAAAACTGTTGTTATAGATATGTTTCACGTTTTTGGCGGTGATGTATGAAGGTCTGTGGATTTTCTCCTTGATTATGGGATGATCCGTTGATATCCGTTGTAGTTAACGGCCTACAGCTCTGCTCCAGGAAGGCTTGGATGAACATTTGAGTCGCCTCGAAGGTTTGTATGGTGCAGGGATCTATTTTTCCGACGAGGCCTGCAAGGCCTTGCAATACTCCGATTCGGGGGCGCAGTACTTGTTGTTCTGCCGAGTGGTCTTGGGAAGGCCGTACTACAGCAAAAACACCTTGCCATCCATGAGGAGTTTGAAAGAGCTGAAGAACCGGCAAGGCTTGCTGGAGTGACTGGGCCAGAAGTCAACATTTTCTTCAAAAGACTAGACTGGAATAAAAGGAAATACACTTGTCTTGCACCAGACATTTGACTTTCGGTGTCAGAAACTAGTGGCTATCTTTGGTCGACTTGAAGATGGCCTTCAGACATGAATGTGAGTCGTGGTGGTTGCCGGTTGTTGAGGACGCCAGATGTAGATGGACACCATTCCGTGATTGTCAACCCTGGTCCTGTGCAAAATCATCCCAGTCCAAGTGGGAAGCAGGTCCACCGTGAGTTTGTTGTATTTGATGGTGCTGCAGTTTACCCTGAGTATGTGGTGGGGATCAACCAATGAGTCCAATGAGCATCAAAGACATGCAAGTTGACCATAGGGTTTGTAGCTGATAGACACCTGGGAACTGACGTTGATGATGGCCCAGTACTAGCAATTGCTGCAAGACTTCCGCTATCAGCATTTGTCAGCTCCCTGGTGGATGGGGTTTGTTGCAGCTGAAGTGCATGGCAACTGCGGAGAAAAAAACACAGTGCAACCGTTGCAACCTCTCTGCGACGGAGATCGATGCTAGCGAGATTTGTGCAACACTCTGTCTTTATGGTCTACATTGGGTGAGTTTCGGCTCTAAATCTTCGAGTAAACCGAGTGTGGTTCGGTTGGGACATGGAGAGGCCCCGAAAAGGAAACTGGAGGAAACGTATATAAATGTTGAGCAACTGCGGTTTGCAGATGCAAAATGATCAAAATGGCGGTGGTTTCCGAGTAAAGCCTTCATACATCTTCATACTTCTTTCTGTTTGAAACATTCGAGAGTATGTATGTTTTGGCTGTTTTGGCTTGGCCATTGACAGCATAGCACTTGGCATTCCCCATTGGGAATATCAAATTCAGAAGCGTTGGAGGTCGCGTTGCCTTGATGCCTTGGAGCAAGCAGGCACGACGCGGATCCGGGTTTTCGGATCACGGAGAACATATGAGCGTTTTTTTTGGAGCAGAATGTGTTGCCGAATTGGAAAAAATGATATAGAGGTTTCCTAAGTCATGCGAGGTACCCCAAATTATCCAAGTCATGAGACTATTTTAGTATATTTTAGTATTGAGGGCCATGGTGTCACATGGTTGGGGATCCTGCATTTCAGGAAACCCCCATATCAGGAAATCAGAAATCATAAATTTGACCGAATTTGACCGATTTGACCATCCAAAACCGGGTACTGGTAGCCCCTGGTACGTCCCCCATAACAGCACTAACAATGGCTTGGCGGCTTGGCGCGTCGGTCACACCCTGTGACTCGTCTTCTGGTCCCAGGCAAAACGTGCAAGGCCATTTCAAGTTGTTGCAGCAGTGGCATCGGCCAGATCCTGTTCCCTGCTGAGACGCCATGGGCTCAGAGGATCTGGGGAAGCTGGCAGTGGCTCACCACAGCCGTACGGCTGAGGAATGAATCTGTGCATCTCTCCAAAGCAAAGCCAGTGGCAGCCGGTACAAGCCTCACATGCGTAGATCGGCCAGCAAGGTGGTAGCTCACTGGCAGACGTGGTCGTGTCCTATGTATCCTATGTATCCTATGTATCCTATGTGTCCTATGTGTCCTATGTGTCCTATGTGTCTGCTGTGATTTGGCACACTGCAGGCAGGTATGCTGAAGAGCTCGAGGCACAGTGGTTCAAACAAGTCGCCCAGGGCCAAGGCCACGGCGGCCCTGGCCGTGACGAGACTGCAGAACCAGGCCAGCTCAGCTTCGCATAGGGCTGTGCCCGGGGTTGTAGGAGAATCACTTACTGTACTGTATCCCCTGAATGATGATGAATCATCTTTTTTTCTCATGTATTCATATATCATATATATATATATTATACATAATACATATATATATATATTATACATATATACTTATATTCCTCATCTTATCTCATGAAATAGCCAGGGCTGGGGGGTATCCCAGTTGGAATCAGATCCACAGGAACTGGGACCGAGTCGGAGACCAATCTGCCTGAAGACACCCACGAAGAGCCCGAGAACTCTGCCAGTGATGAGAGTGACAGGCGACCTTCAACGGGAATGCCATGGTGAGTTGTGTTGGCAAAAGTGGCAGATATGATGGGTATGGAGTTATAGATCATATATGTTGTTTTTTGGCAGATAGCAGATATCAGATGGTTGACCTTGCAATGAAACAGTCAATGAAATAGAAAAAAGGTGACCTTGTATATATATATATACACAACATATGGCTATGGATGAATACCATTCAATACCTATACTGCATCTATAGCATTCTGAGTTGGTGACGGGTCCAGGCTGCCCGCCGAATCCATGGAGAAATTGGACGTTGGACGTTCACTCTTGGAGCTTTTGAGGCTTGCGATTTCCGCCCAAACCACCCAAAAGTCATAGGTTTTTGTTGTTTTTGTGATGGGAAACCCTGACCGAAGCATGGGGATATTTGGGGATATTCTTGGAACATATGAAGTGTCTAGAACATTGATTGGTTGCTTGGAACCATTTTTTCCATCTCTTCCCAACGGCCCATGACTAGGATGATTAAGCCCAGTTCTCGGGTGAGTTGTCACTGGATACCGCAATACCTTTGCACATTTGCCCGCGGACTTTTTCGTTAGTCAACGATCATGAATGTCGTGCTCCATTCCCAATTTGAAACCCTGCAGACTGGGAAACCAAAACACAGGCCAGGACATTTGCTGGCTTGAACACCGCACTTGTCTTGGGTTCCATCTCAAAATTTAGGGGTGTGGCTTTCCGGGAGTGAAAATGATGGCAGGAGTGGGCCCTCCAAGCCAAGTGCGGTGCTAGCCTCAGCTTAGCCGGCAACATACCATGAGAAGAATGGCTCGCGTGTGTTTGCTTCGTTTGCGAAGCGTCCTGTTTTTCCCAAGCAAGCTGTAGATACATCATGATACTGTGGATGGACAAACCATCCTGCACCAGTTGGGATTCCTATTTGGATTCCTATGAAACACAGTTAATTTCATATGATCATAATGGGATCACAATGGGATCTTTACCATCTACCAACTGGTCTCAAGGCTGAGGGCACATTGAGCACCGGGACTGGCAGTGTGGATAGCTCAAGCGAGTCGCAGGAGCGTCAAACTCTTGCACTAGTTTGACCATTGAGAACAGGGATATGGAGGTTTCCTAAGTCATGGGAGTCATGGGGGTACCCCTAAATCATCCATTTTAATAGAATTTTATTCATTATAAACCATCCAGCTATTGGGGATCCATGGCTTAGGAAAGCCCCATGCCCATATCCACCATATCCATAGAGCAAACTGTGCAGGAGCAACGGGACGAGCCAACTCTACAGGTGTCAACGCCTTGGACAAAGTGAGGGATATGGAGGTTTCCTAAAATGGAGGTACCCTCAAATCATCCATTTTGGTGGGATTTTCCATTATAAACCATCCATTTTGGGGTACCACCATTTTATGGAAACCACCATATCACTGCGTTTTTTTTCTAATGCTGAATGATTTAATCCTGAGGTCCTATCCCGTGGTGTGTCTGAAAATGAGATATAACCTCACATGGCTTTAGGAAAATGATGATTTATCAGTGAACCTAGAGCTAATTCTCAGATAAACCCATCTCATCAAAAAACATCGGCATTCTTCCAACATCATCAAGTCGCTCTTGGCGCGGAGAAACGAGGCCACTACTTCAGGGTGTGGCGGGATTCAGCTCGGAGCTATGGGATTACTTGGTCCGCCCGTTGATGGACAGCAGGCGTCGTGTTGATTTGGCTGTGCCACATGCAGGTGACGAAGATGTTCTTGTGTTGGCAAGTGTGCACGTGGATACAGCAGTGCCTATGTCCCTTTTTGTTTGCTTGTTTGGGGCCAAGGTTCGGTTTCAGAGGGGTTTCAGTCCTTTGTATTATGCGAATTTCGACAAGCCACTGCTCAGACTTCCGAGATGCACGGATTCTGAATTTGGCTGAAACACGCTGAAACGCACTATTGGGTCAGATGGGTCAGCTGGCTGTAGATCTTGAGGGATTGGAGCCAGGGATTACCCTTAAAGATCACTGATGGGTGCACTGTACTGCAAGGCACTCCAAGGCCTTTGTTGGGCATGATGTCTTCCGTGGTCCTGGTCCTAGATACGAAGGGACTACAGCACAGCACAGGAAGAAGAAAATGGGTAGGTTCCAAAATCGACACCCCATTTTCAGGAGGCGATTTTGGCCACCAACCCATATTGGGTTTTGGATGTTTCGGGAACATATTACCATTTTTTTGTGGCAAGTGGAAAGGCATCCAGTCCTCTAAGGCTCCCCCATTCCTGGCTCACGACCGCAGGCCAGAAGAGTGTTCTTCGTTCCCAGGGTATTACTTTCAATCCTTCTGAAACCATATGGGTATGGATCAATACCTATTAATACCATTTTTAATGGGATGAACATCCATTTACCAGCTATTTTGATGTTCACCAGGGGTACATGGTTTTGACACACTGCCATATGGGTTTTCTCGATGGGGTATACCCCACAAATGGGCAAGTTGAAGTTGACACGATTGGAATGAGGGGGTAGCCCATTCTTCGGACAAACTCAGCTACGGCAGCTACGGCTCGGCAAGGTTTTGGTGGACCGAAGAAAGGACACTGACATCATGGCGATGTTTAAGCCATCTGGGTGGGCTACCTGCTCCACTCCTCAATGGGAAGGTGGGGTACCATGCTTCAAAAGCTTTGCATGAAACCAGTGTATCAAGGGATGCTGAAACCCATAGTTTCCATCAATTTTCTCATGTGGCTGGCTGCCTGAAATAGGGCACCCCAGAATCCAGTCCTTTTTTGGGTCAAGTCCACCATTTTCCACAAGTTGGTGAAAAAAAACATGAGTAAATCCCACAGATTTATTGTTCCAAGAAAAAAGCCTGGGGATACAATGGACATACAATGGATTGCCCAAGTGGCAGTGTGTCAAAACCTTGTACCCCTGGTGAACATCAAAATAGCTGGCAAATGGATGTTCATCCCATTAAAAATGGTATTAATAGGTATTGATCCATACCCAAATATCTCATGACAGTAGTTTAACATTTTCATTCTGTAAACGCCTTCGATGCAGCCTGTTGACAGGCCTTGAAGGCAATCTCATTCGGCACGTGTGGTGCTACTACAATGTGGGGAACTCGCTTTCTTTGTCGAAGTTGGGTGCAGTAAAAATACCAAACAACAAATATGTGCGAGATATTGGAGATCCAAAATAGAATTGAGTATTTTAAGATATTTAGATCCTCCAAAATGTTTTCTTTCAACCTGGCCCTGGAGTCGAGGCTCCTACAGCAGCACCTTGTCATCGATTGGATAAAGGAACTTCTGGGATTGTGGTAGGAGACTCAGCCAACAGCCAATTCTGGGGATCTCTTCAGAGTTGGATTCGAAGTCCGAGAGTTGCAAGTAAAAGTTGACTTGTGTTATGTACAGTCACTCGGGAGCCAATTTGGTGTGTTCTCCATTGCAATTTCCTGAAACTTTGGATTGGTTTAAGGGAAACCTTGCAGGACGCATACAAAAATTGATGGGAAATACCATGGTTTCCGACTGCAGATGATCCCCTATACAAATCATCCCAATTTCTTGATTTTTTGCCAGTTCCCTGCAGTTCTGCCGTTGTGCATTCGGCCACTGCCCTGAGTTGGTGGCCACCAGCAAGATTGCCTCCAAACACATCTGTCGCAGCCTGATGTCTGGTTTAGTTGGCACTGGCAACTTTAACGACACTTTGGAAACACCAAAGGCCAGCAAATCCTGAACAAGACGCTGGTGAAACAATATGTTGGAATCCTCAGCTGGCAGTGCCCAAAATAACTGAGTAAGTTGCGAGCCACATAGCTAGGCGACCGGATGGGTTTTATGGGAGAGATTTCCATATCTACAGTTCACTTGGCACGCCAGTTGATGGCTCAGTGTCGTGTTTTCCAGGTGGCTCAACTGGTTGTTTTGACAACATGTGGCTGAAACTGGAAGACCCCTAGATCTGAAGGTTCATCCTCATTTTCCCATTTTGCCATTGTGGTGGTATACCGGTGTACCCCATTTTCAGATACACCCACGCAAATTCTTGGTTGGTGATGTTGCTTCTATCCCATTTGTTGGTGATACACCCACGACAGATTGTCCCCGCTATTCTTGTCCCATATCCCATTTTACCATTGCCACCATTTCGATCTTTTTCGACAAACCCCAACTATTTGGGCTTTATGGTTTGGTTCTATTTTAGCAACCCTTAAATAGATGGGGTTAGTTAAAGCTTCAACAGTTGTAGTTGCATAGCTAAGCCTTTTTCACCACTTGCTTCGACGGTGTGTTTGAAAACATGGTACCTCAAATCCACTGGTTGATCATCACCCCAGAAAGTCATGGCAGTAAATTGGAGAAAATACATCACTTTCAGCCACATCCATATACTGTATATATATATATGTTTGTAAAACTAATAAGCCATGATTTTATCCCGTTAGCAACCCCGTTAATAACTACATATATATATATATATATATATCATGCATGATTCCATTGTGATCCCGTGATAATTATGTAGCTGGTATGTTGTCCCATTATATTCCATGATATCGCATGATATGCCATTAGATCCCCATTAATATCCCAAACATCTTGGTTAATTTAATATATACCATCAATTCTCCAATGATTCTCACCCTTTTCTCCTTAAAATCCCGTTAAAATCCCATGATTTCCTTATAAACATGCTCCAAAAACACATTTTTTTCCATGGTGGGTGAGAAAATTCAGGATTTCCTCATTCTCCCAAGAAATCCTGCAGTAGTTGATGGTTAAATTCATGAAAGCACCATTTTCTCAGTCCCGAAAAATTCCGAGCATCACTAGGTGGGTCTCTGTCATGGCCTCGTTACACCTGGGATGGGTGTTTTCTCAGCACCACTGGCGCTGAGCAGAGCAGACAGGCGTGTGGCTTGTTGAAGAGCTTGGGGTATGGGATGAATTACGTAACCAACTTGATAGGTATTATACAATAGAACATGTTAACATGTTGATTTAACAATCAACTCTAGGGATTCAATGGGATTCTAAGGAAATCCTGCAATTTGAGTGGGTTCTCGCAAGTGCGATTTGAACGACGAAAGGCTGAGAATCATGGGAGAATTGATGGGATGCACGATGAGAAATATGTTTTTTTTTGAAGATTGATGGGAAAAAAATGGTAAAATGGGGGTTTCAGGGCGTGTATGTTGGTATGTTGCTTGTTATGATTTTGTGTTGGGGTTCAATGTTTCATCCTTGGTTTTGATGATTTTTCAGGTGGGGTTTTGG
>Ga0126342_10016549_pt1 | contig 12844 bp, 9 predicted proteins | sample Cyp1metagenome_FD_92528 | JGI IMG/M metagenome (GOLD analysis project Ga0126342, IMG submission 92528) | Coral microbial communities from Lord Howe Island, Old Settlement Bay, Australia - Cyphastrea 1 metagenome | ecosystem: Host-associated > Invertebrates > Cnidaria > Coral ...
TGAGCCAATTGAATGGCTTGAGCCAAGTTGCAACAGTCGGAGGACGTCTCAACGACTGTGAAAACTTTAAAAAAGACCTTAGTGGGGGTGCAGTGGTACTCTGTGCATGTTTCCCAAACCGCAAGCTAAGTTGAATTATATATAATAAAACTATGAATGCTAGCTAAGTTGATAGATTCAAATTTTCATGGTCGTAAATTAAGCTATAACTAGGGGAGCTACCTTGCACCTGCGCCCTGGGTTTTCACACCAAAGCGTGGAATGGATATTTTTAAGAGGATACATTCCTAAATATATTGCGGAATGCCATGGAACCCAAAAGTTGCCATGTCGAAGAGGAAAATCATCTGTCGAACCCATTTTCGGCGTGACTCACAAACCTGGGCAGGAAAATCCCACCTTCATCGCTCATCAGCTGCAACTGCCGCTGGTATCCTGAAAGCATATGGCTGGAACTCACAGCTGGCGGTTTGGAAGAGGGCAAATGAGAAGTGTGGTTCGCAGCACACAAGGACCTGTTGCCCTATGGGTGAGGCGTTGTCTTTTAAGCCCCTGGCTTGAAGCACATTGATGTGAGGGTTCAACTCCCTCCAGGTCCGCTTTTGTTTTTTGTTTTTCTCTTGCTCTTTCATTTCTTCTTTGTTTCTTCGCTTCTTCTTTGTTTCTTCGTTTCATCTTTGGTTTTTCTTTGTTTTTCTTTGTTTCTTCTTTGTTTCGTCTTTGTTTATTCTTTGTTTCTTCTTTGTTTCTTCTTTGTTTCTTCTTTGTTTATTTTCTTTTTCTTTGCTTTTTCTTTGTTTCTTCTTTGTTTCTTTGGATCTTCTTTGGTTCTTCATTGGTTCTTCATTGGTTCTTCTTTGGTTCTTCTTCGTTTCTTATTCGTTTCTTCTTCTTCTTCTTTCTTCTTCTTCTTCTTCTTCTTCTTCTTCCGCTTCTTCTTCTTCTTCTTCCTCTTCCTCTTCCTCTTCTTCTTCTTCTTCTTCTTCTTCTTCGTCTTCTTCTTCTTCTTTCTTCTTCGTCTTATAATATTTATTCCTTTCTTTGCTCGTGTTCTCCTCTGTCCAGCCTGTCCAACATGTCTTTTGCTGTTCAACATATGATCACTCTGCTCTCGGAGGGTAAGAAAGCCCATTAAGTTGCCTACCAGTCTTAACACTGAAGTCTGTTTTGGGGAAGCAGATGGAGTGTTTTCTAGCAATATCAAAATTGGTTCCCTAAAGCGGAGAGCACAAGAAGAGCGAACCTCTCCATTCCCCAATCACAGCCAAATCTATTATTGATAACATCCCCACGCGTGTTGCTTTCCCCATTTCAATGGGTCGTACATCCATGTTTTATTGGTGACCCCATTCACACTACCACCGAGAAGCGTTTCATCTGCCACTTGGTCAGCAATTTGCTCAGCTCGCACAAGACAAGTGTGGCCGCTGGACCTTTTGGCAAGTGGTCTTGGAGCTGTTGAAAACTCATGCGGAACCCCAAAGGTCAGGCTGTTGGAAGATGATTTTCCCATTGGAAATTGCCTTCTTGGGGGTCCAGGTTGGATTGGCGGGTCAAGTAGGTGATCAACTGTCGCTGGTTGCTTGATAGAGGTTCCCATATGCCAACAGGCAAATCCACTACATGCGCCAGGGCTAAAATACCCCACCTCTGAAGCCCTTGTCTTCCGAGCTCTAAGAGACATCTTGCAGATAGAGATCCGCAGGGTTGAAGAATGAAACCCTAAAAAATCATGAGGAAATCCCATGTGTTTACTCCATACCAGCCTGGTTTCGCAGAGATCCCAGAAATTTGTCCCTGGCCTACTAGGGAGAAGAGCCATCCCCACCAGCCAATGTGGAGCCCATCCAGTCCCAAGATATCCGTGGAGAAGAAAGGGATCAGCACAGCACAGAGCATCGCCACCTGCGGGGGGTCTCACTGACTCTCCAGGTTAGTGCAGATCGATGTGGAAAACAAAACATAAAATAACCCGCAAAACGAAAAAATGATCTGCAAATGGTGACTACTCTAGTGGGTTTTTCATGGTTTTTCCATAACCATGTCAAATTCATGGAAACATAACCCCTTTGTAACTGGAATTTGGCAAGAACAGACCTAGTTTCAAGCCATTGAAACGACCTTTAATGATCCAATCAGGACCAGGTCGACAAGAATGAAGCCAACCCTTTTAAAAGATCTGAAAGAAAAGAACCGACTTGGATCAACTTGGAACTCCCAACAAACAAGAAGTCGATTCGAACGGTTGCTTCAGTATCGCGATGACTCTCTACGTCTCTACATATTAACCTAAGGATATATCTAAAGATAGTTTTGAAAGACCACCATCTATATATAGACAGAACTTCTGGTTGTTTGGGGGGTCCAGGAATTAATCAATAATGTTTGGAGCACATGGTCTCCTTAAGTGTGTGATGACCAACATGCACCGAAAATGGAGCTACCCCCAATTCCTATGAACTATCATCATGTTCATTCATTGTCCCCATTAAAACTGTCATGTTGGGGTCAACGCCACATTTATGGACAAAGCAATATGGGTTTGAAGTACAGACATGGCTGTGGGCGAGTTTTTTTCAGCACCAGCCCCTCAAGAGATGATATACCCTAGAATCTGGGGGGGATCCCAGTTTTTTTGAGACAAACCCAGATGAGTGCTTTCCTGAACAGCCCATCCCCTCCACCTGGGCCATGAGCACGGCCCGTTGCATCACAGAATTGGTACAGAGATCCACCCAAACGGGCTCACTGAAGGATCGGCAAATGTAGGCGCGGACATTTTCCTTAGATCCGTCAGGCAGCACTCCCCTGTCAGTTGCTGGATTGTTTGATCTTTTTGGGTGGAGTGATGACTCCCCTGTAATGAAAGCTGCCCCCAAGTTGCAACTGCTCTACAACAAATAGCACAGCTCTCTGATTTCTTGTTTGACAGTTTGACATGGTTTGACAAAAAAAAACAGAGTTGGAACGCCTGCTCATTCCAGGAAGGCCATCAACATCTGGTTGCGTGTTAAATTTGTGGACCCCCAATTTGGGGATGGTTTCTAATGTAGTATACCCAATAATAAACCATCCCCAAAATCACCATAAATGCGTGGTATAAACGGTATAAACCATCCCAATGGTAGGTTTTTGCTGGGTTGGGTTGCCCACATTACTGGGGGTTCTTCTACGCAGGTCTCTGAATCTGACCAGCTCCTCAGTCCCGGCTGGTCCCTTTGCGGCCAAAGATCGCAAAAAACCAGGGAGATGAAGGCCACGGTTCGCGCCTTGGAGAGGTTCATGTCGATGTCGTGGATTTCAGCTTCGGAGGGTGTTCCTGACAAACTTTGGAGTCCAGCGACAGCAAAACCAAAGCCATGGCTGGTAAGCCTGGGCCCTGGGCATGGAGTTTTCATGTCAATATGGAGGTGTCCTAAAATATAGGGCTACCCCCAAAATCATCCATTTGTAGATGGATCTTCCCTATTTTCACCATCCAGCTATGGGGGTACCCCCATTTATGGAAACCCCATGAAACCCCCAAGTGGCACCCTTCTTCTTCTCCAAGATATCGGACAAAAAGACGACCCCCAGGTAGTGCTGCAGGCTCACCACGTAGACCCCAATGATGACCACCGACAAAATGAGGCCGTTTAAGCAGATGCTGATCCACATCCAGCCCAGAACCTGGGGAAATCGGTCGTTCTCTCGGGTGTGTTCAAGAGATTGCTGGTTGGCAAACCGATCTTCTGAAAATTTCAGATGGCACTGGGAAAAATCCTCATATTCAATAGGTACAGTATGTATGTAGAGTATGTATGATTTTCCGTTGCCATTCTTCACAAGAGGCTTCTTCGGGATTCAAAACTGCGGGCTTTGAAAAAGATCTTTCAGACTTGCGGATGACCTGGTGATCCTTTTCTATAACCATACCATCCAGTGCGACCCTTACCCCACTACTGTATCATTCCACTGGTATCGGATTGCTCCATCTCTGCTGCTTTCTGCAATCTCCAGTGGTGGTTTTATCCCCAACCATCATTGGCAACTTGGCGGTGTCAAGGTTTCGCAACTCACATCCAGCGCTAAGAAGATCTCCAGTTGAGCTGGCAAAACCCTGTCGTTCCATGAAATTCTGGTTGGTAATTTGTGACATAGCTATGGAAAACCACCAATTTCAATGGGTAAATCATCGATTTCTATGGCAATTTTCCAGTTCGCTATGTAACCAATTACCCGTGGGTGCTGGTTGCGAACAAGATTTCCGGCGCATGGATTCGATCAGATCATATCAGATCTATCCCCATCCCCAAATATATATATATGTATATATATATGTATATATATATATGTATATATATATATATGTATATATATATGTATATATATATGCCCATATCTACCCAATATTTTTCCCAAATGTTTCATGGTCTTTCCACCATTTGAAACCCATATTTCTTACCAACTACCCTGGGACTCCGGGCGATGGGCTCTTCCTTGGGCCGTGGAGGCTGCTCCAAGATGTTCCTGGCAACAAAGGTCACCGTGCTTCAGCCAGGTACCTGTAGGATATACCCACTCACATTGATTTATATATGTATATATGGATGTACGTATGTATATATATATGTAAATATATATGCAAATATATATATATATATATATATGTATACATAGTGTTTGTATCAGTTTCTATCTTTCTAATTCATATGCACAAGAAAATATGCGTTATATATAATATATAACTACATAATACTACATATAAGTAATACGCGGTATACCCGGTATACTAAGTACATGCGGCAAAATCATACGCTCACATCCAAATCACAGATTTAGTTCACTTGTTGTGTGCTCCAGCACCAGTCCTTTCACCCGGTTCCATGCCAAGAGCAATGGAGGGGGGCAAATCTGTCACCAAGATCAGAAACAAGATCCTTAGGTCCGCGGCGTCTGAGACCAAGCAAAACCAAAATGTGGTCTTCAGTGCATTGAAATTGTGAACCATGCTTGGATCAAGTTCATGATTGCTTCTCACCCTTGATCAAGACACTGCAAAGGTGTTCGCATCAAGGGCATGGACACGACAACGCAAAAGAAGATCTGGATGACCTGTTTGTTGGTACCAAAAAGTATGGGCTTTGCGCCCTCTGAAGCTGCGAAATGTGGGGGTCCGTAGCAATGAGATACACACCAACGTAAAAGCAAAATGTGAAAAGCATGTCCATCTGTGGCCAACATACGGCAAAGCATGTAAACTGAACTTGGAGCTCTTTGAATCAAAATTCAGAGGTCTCAAAAAGCAGGATCAACTTGGACCAGGCATTGTCAACCTTAAGTTTGCACTGCAAAACCACGCCTTGAAGTGACACGGGAAGCACAAATTGATCGACCAAACAGAGCCCCGAAATGAACTCAAGTCCCTCTGAAAAAGTTCCCCGGCACCAGGGGCCCTCAAACTCAGCCCAACCAGCCAACCAGTCCCCAAGCAGCCTCTGCGATGTGCACCGACATGATGAAGGCCACAAATTTCTGAATCCCCGCATAGATGGCGCGGCCCTTCTCGACCGCCTTCACTATGGAGGTGAAGTTGTCATCCGTCAGGACCCTCGGCCGACTCGCGCCAGGGCGCAGAGCAACTGTTACTATGAAGCACTCTATTCACATCTATTCACCATTGTTCACCAGCATTTTTTCAACACACCGCCACACCGCAACGGACCATCCTTGCGGCTCCAGGCACATCTCTGCAGCGCCTTTCGCCACTTCGGTGCCCTGCAGCCCCATGGCCACGCCAATACGCGCCTCGTGCAGCGCCGGCGCGTCGTTCACGCCGTCGCCCGTCCTCGGGGGGAGCCGTCGGCTGTTAAGGCGGTGGACATGGCGAAATCGCAGAGGATGGGGGTTGAAGTGTTATCAATAGTTGTGGATATTTATAGCTATTAATTAGTGGATATGTATGAGTGGGTCGGAAGAAACAAATGTTAAACTCGATCCTGTCTCTGCGTTCTAGAATCTAGAGAGGTTGAACGGAATTTACGGTTGAGTTGAGAAGTCCAAGAAAAAGACATGAATCCTATCTAAATATATATATATATGTAGTTTTCGAATGGAAATTGGATCTGGGTCCGAATCCCGATCCCTCCCAAAACTGCTGGATTTAGCTCAAATTCAGGTGGAAAACATCCTAATTCCAGCTAATACTAAATTCAATAAAAATGTCTCCTTCCTCCATGGATTTGGATGTTTCGTAATCTTCGAATATCTCAGACAATTACCCCTCCGATAAGTATAGATTTCTTCGTGAAATACATAATATGTATGTATGTGTGTATATATATAGAGAGAGATAGATAGATAGATAGATAGATGGATGGATGGATAGATAGATAGATCGATAGATCGATAGATCTGTAGATACATATATTTGTTTTAATTATTACTATTATTGCTGTTTTTGTTTTTATTATTATCACTACTATTGTTAGCAGTATTGTTATCATTACTATTATCGCATTATATTATATCTATATATATATATATTATATTATATAATTATATTAAATTATATATTTTATATGTATATGTATTTTATATCTCATTCACGAAAACCTGTCGCCCATTCCAACAAACAAATCGCTGCCCAAGGTGCATGGCACAGACCAAGCCCTGCCGTTGCAAGGACTTCACAATCTCCAACTTGTCGGCCGGCTTGGCACGCGCAAAGACGCGCACGCGGGAGGTCATGTCATCCTCAACTGCTGGTTGGTCAGTGGTTGGTTGATAGGATTTATATAATGAGAAATCATCAAATTTTCATGGGATTTAGTGGGATAACCAAAAACAAAAAACACCTCTCTAAGCACCCTTTGACTTGGTTTTTGTTGAATATTCCAGATCAGATTTTGTCAATTTTTCTGATGTTTGAGATGAACTCCTCAAAAATTCCATCGGCGTCACCTCGGAATGGCACTGAGCTCCAGGCGATCTTTTCGTCACAGAGGTATTGGTCGTCGCCCGCTGGGCGAAGCATGTTGCAATCCACTGCCTCAACACCCAGTGGCCTATGGCAGTCAAACCCTCTGGCACCTTGAACAATAAATACCTGGTACCCTCTGGTAATGAAACGTGGCTAGCTCGAACATCCTTATAAATAGATGTTTCTACCTCGGAAAATCATCTACAATAAAAATTGGGAATTTTCCATTGCTACTAATATGTTTGATTCCCGGAAGGTAAATTAGACGTTCAGCCCTCTCAAAATATGATTGGTTTCTGATTAATCCACATATCCGTTCGTTTCAGGGCCACTGAAAGAGATATCAAGAAATCGTGCCGCTAGGTTAAATCGCTCAAAAAAACCAAGCATGATCCCTATTGGTTGTTGGATCAAATTTCCCATGGCCTCAAAATGGGAAAAATGGGAATGAAAATCAAGAAAAAATCTATAGCAAAAATAATCAAAAATGACATAGAATGACACTAAACTCACTAAACCAAAAAGGGATGGGTGTCACAGTGTCATCCAATTTTGAGACAACCCCCCTATGGCCCTATGTTTTGCAGGTGAAACGACCCCTTCAAACGACATCCGCTGAAGAACCAGGGTACCGAATCCGTCAAACTATCGTGATCTTGGAGGATGTCCACACGCCTGGAAGGCAACGAATCGTTAAACCCACCTCCTTGGGCCCCAAAGAGAATTGCTTCAAATGACTTGGAAATCAACTATTGGGATTAGATGGATTAGGGAATCTGTTGGGAATAAGACTTAACTTTAAAAAAACTTAGAATGTTGGGGCCCTGTTTTTGGGGTGGCTATCTATTTATTCTGATTTTTTAGTGAACCGATCCTTTGAGACAAGCCTCTTTGGGGCTCTGAGGGGGATGAGTGCCATGCTCAACTGCACAATCATCAGCGCTGTTTCACCTAGTGAGATACGGCATAGCCCCCAGGGATTCATTGACCCCTGCTTGCAAACCAGGGTCTACAAGTGGGATGCACATTCGGGTAGGGAGAGATCCTGGGGATGTCTCCAACATCCATCACTGGCGAGATTAACCGACAAAGGTGGCGATATTTTGGAACGGTGGGATATTCACCAAATTGAATGCTGTAGCAGTGTAGCACAGCCGCAACAGCCAAATATGGGTCGAAATGTCATGGGGATGTGATCTGACCCAATCGTTGGGATGTGATCTGACCCACCCCAGGAGCTGTGTATCACCAGTGTGTGAGAAGTGCGGAGAGATGCGCGGGGCCGACTTGGTGCCAAGTTTTGACGATGCAAGGTTTCAGAGGTGCCCCTCTTCCAGCATAGAACACCCCTGGTATTATGAAATGCTGGAGTTCCAAGCTGTAGCATCTCAATTTCTGACCATGACATGGATTTGATGCAGGAGATCCCAAGAGATTCTGAGATACAAAAAACTATGGATCCCTGTGGATCTAAGTCGCTGAGACCCCACCTAGCGATGGCGATGGCAGTCTTCAAATAGTCACCAGTGATCATCACCTTGAGAGGGGGACTCAGCACGGCCATCAACCCAAGGAGGGAAAGTCTAAGTGTGTGAGTTTCGAAAACCAGTTTAATCCTATCCCAATCTTAAACCCAATGGAAACCCTGATTTTGCACTGGATAGAAAATTCCTTTTGGGTGCCAAGCATTCAGGTTTTTGTCCCAATCACTTGACCCATTCCCATGACGTTTGCTTTGGGGGATTCACCTCAAAAAGTTAGATGTCTCATCATGTTTAATGCTTTTAGAACTCATCATCTTGTCAATCCCACTTTTGATGGTTGAATCATCCCTATTACGAGTTTAAAAATTTCCATTCAATCCCAATGTTTGTGGTGAAAAATCCCAACGTTTGATTGTTAAATCCCCATTCAGTGGATATGATATACCCTCTGGTTATTTAACATAGCCATGGAAAATCACCATTTTTAATAGGTAAACCATCTATTTCTATGGGCCATCTATACCATGGCTATGTAACAAATAACCAGAGGGTAATTCCTTGTTAAATCACATGAAATCACCATGTTTCATGGTTTAAAAAGCCCCATGAAAAAACTGGATTGCGCCGCCGAGCTGCTACGCGGATCCCGGCCCCGCGTGCGGCCAGCACCGACTCCTGCACACCCTCTCAGTCAGGGTCCATTGATGCCACCATCCCGCATAAGGTGAGACCCGACCTGGGATGGGGAGATACTGTGGATGGGCCAGCGAAATCCGTTCATCACCAGTTGATAGATGGTGAACATCCCAGAATTTAAAAGGTTTCAACCATCCTTTTGGTGGTGCAGGATTTCGCAACCATCCACAGTATTTCATTGGGAAAATCCATGGTTTCCAGTTAAGATTTTCCCATAAACCAATCCATTGATGGATTTGTTTTTTTCACCCATCCCCCGTTCATATTCAAGAACTCAATATTTTTGTTTGGTCCCTGTCATATGATTTATGCCAACGGCGTCATTAATGACCCCTACGTTTTTGCACATTTTCACCTCTCCTCTCAGGTCAACGCCTCAGCTGCTGTGGATTGTCACGCATTCATGATGATTTGCTGACTTTGTGTGTGATGGCGGGTGGGGTGGAGGGGTGGGGGGGCGTAATGAAGTTCCTTGCACTTGCAACCATGTTTTATGCTACGCTACGAGATCTTCTCTTGCACTTGCACCCACGTTTCATGCTACGCTATGAGATCTTCTCTTGCACTTGCACTTAGAACAAGAGATCCAAAGGATTGACGTCTGGCCAAGCACTTGTTAGACACTGTCAAAAGTTTCATGTTCAGACACAACTGTGGGTGCCAACTCTAGAGTCAGCTTGGCAAGTTGGCAAAAGAAAACGATGACCTTCAAAATACATGGAAAAACACCGTCAAAATAGAAAAAAGGCTGTGCCGTCTCGCGCCTGCCATGCGAATTTCAAATAGAAACCTTGACACCAGAGACAAAAATGCTGTAAATACCACGATTTGTCTTCAGAGCCGATGAAAAAAAGGTGCGTTTTCCCTGGGGTCACTAACCACGCCGTAGCCATGTTTATCCCCTACTTTTTTACTATGGTGACTCTGGGAGGTCTTTTATATTAGGGGAAAGGGATTAACCCATAAGATTACATGATTACCGTTGTTTTTATCATGGTTTTTTTTGTGATTGTAGTTCTTGATATGATTCTGATGAAGAAGCGATGTTTTGGTCCAATATGCTTTGGCTATTTTCCTTTGAATGTTGACAACTATCAACCAAGAGAGTGTCCAGTCAATTTCAATCCATTGAAATAATTATTGGTTACCGCTTCTTCAACTATAATTATATATTATATGTTATATAACCATTATATATATATGTATATGTATAACCCATATATGTATAACCCATATATATATATATATATATATAATTATATATGTTATATAATTATATATATATACCCATATAAGAGTAGCAATATGATGATGCATAGGCCATGAGATCCAGTAAGCTGATGACCTATGATGGTTTCATAGTTGTGTATTGGCGAATAACCGCGTAATATGTACGTGGAATGAACGCGTTAAATCGGATCTATTAAAAGAACTTATATATTGGATTGAAGTAATGATAACTGGCTACATTGATGGTTTCTGTTCTTGATATTATTGAATAATTCGTGCACTACTCCCAACTATTAGTCTACGTAGACATGACCAATATTGGATCTTTAGAAGGTTGGTTCGTTCTTACCCTGTTTTATAGAAATATTAAACTACCCATCCAACATTTGCCTGGGGTAATTGGGCTCCTTGGCCCAACATGGATCAACCATCCCTGGCTCCTCAGCTCCCCCACCAAGCAACAGAAATCGGGGATAGCACCAAGACAATCATCAGGAATTAGCATCACAAAACGAATCGCGGTGTTGCTAGCATCAATCATCGGGCAAATGCTTGGATCATAGAAAACGATTTGGCCGACAGGGGGATTCATGGTGACCGGTACCATTCATTTCCCGTTCAGCCCCCAGTCCCGGCCCCGGATTGCCGAACCAGTCACTTCAGTGCTTCAAACTTCTGATCTACGGAGATGTCCTGAAACCATCCGGTAGTTTCGAAACAGAGCACTGTTGGGTTGACACAAGTGCTGATACTTGTAAAATAACCGTTTCATACTTTGAATGAAGATGCAAAGGCGGAGGGATTGAAGAATTGTCTGTCAGCTCAGTCAGCTCAGTGTCAGGAAAATTTCACAAAACAGCAAGGTGTTTTTGGCCCCAACCCTAAGGATGTCCTGCAATTTTCCAGGAACCTCCGGGATCTACCAATTTCCCCCACCAGACCTCTCCTCACTTTCCAAGTCCAAGGGCGGCTGCTGAATGCATCCCACTGCCACAGCCAAGACGCGAAGAGCCAGGTCGGAGTACCTGAATCTTCTACAAAAAGACTGGAACATGATGATTTATCCCACAAAAATGATGCTTTATCCCAGGAAAACGTTTGATTTCACCATACCAACAGAAGAATGTGACGAAAAATGTGTGGAAAAACGTCGTTTCCCAAACAAAGTCAGGGTCACTGAACCTATGCATCTTCATCTCAAAAAAAAACATTCAAAAACACAATTTCCAAGTCTGGAACAACTCTAAGCTCCCAAGACATCTCAAAAAAACAACTCAGAGTTGTTCCAAAAAACACATTGTGCCGTTCGCAGGACAGAAACAAACCCATAAAATCCCGTACAGACCATGGCTTACTCCTGGGTTCATCGTGATTGCCACTACAAACTGATGGTAACAATCCTACTCACTCCGTTCCCGTGGCGCTTTTAACGCCGAGACGCGCGTCGACCACCTGCGTGTTGATCTGCAGCTTCTCGGCCTCTGAGAGAGGATCAATGGAACCATCAGCTCGCAGGATGCTGCTACAGTTCTGGATGATCCAATTCCTAACAGCTGCGGAAGAATGTGGAATATCAAGGGATGTCACACATAGCAATTCAAAAAAAAAATATGGAAAAGTGAAATGCTACTGAAATAGTGGTACTGTTCTATCTTGGGGGCTACCATAATGGAATATAATAGAAAATATATCATATCACCAACAAACGATATTTGGGTCTGCCAGGAGGGTGCCCATGCGACACCTTTTCAACGTGTGGTTCCGAAAATACATGGTGGTTCATCTAAGCTCTATTTATCCGGAAGCAGCCATTCTTCGGGAAATTATATTCATGTACTTTCGAAAAACATTCGCGAAAACCATGTTTCTCCTTCGCGGGACAATGCCTCTTGTGAAAACTCAGTCATTACCTGCCAAATTGTTCATGTAATTTCTTTTGCGATTTTCCCAGGTTTGGGCTTTTCGCCGGGTATAGCAAATCCCTAGGACTTTGACTGCGATGGATTTCTCCCGAGCGGCTCCATTTCCTCGTTTTTGCCTTTTTTAGCGGCTCCATTTTTGTCCAGGGAAACCGCTCCATATCTTTGTTGGTCGCATCTAAGTTTGGTTGCTCAACCCCCCAATGTTCAATGCTTATACAGAACACGTATAAAATGTGTATAAACTACCCATTTTCCCAGGAAAACTCACCACCACTGCCGAGCATCGGCGCACCCTTGCAAACGGTGAAGCTGCTGGTCATCGGAGGCAGAGCCATTCCACCCTCACAGAGCTGGCTGCGACCTGTGAACCGATCAACGGGCGGAGGGTACCCTAAAATCCGCCCACACCGCTTTGGCGGTGAAGGCGTGCTTATTGGGGGGCAACAGCAACACTAAATGCTCAATGACATTTGTTAATATAGGATTCCCTATTTCAGCTTTAGCTGGGGGGTGGTTTCTAATGAAAGGGCGCGCACCGAGACCAGACCCCA
>Ga0126342_10016550_pt1 | contig 12844 bp, 11 predicted proteins | sample Cyp1metagenome_FD_92528 | JGI IMG/M metagenome (GOLD analysis project Ga0126342, IMG submission 92528) | Coral microbial communities from Lord Howe Island, Old Settlement Bay, Australia - Cyphastrea 1 metagenome | ecosystem: Host-associated > Invertebrates > Cnidaria > Coral ...
ACCCCCCCCCCCCGCCGGAAGAAGACCCCCCTCCCCTCCTTACATACATAGAGAAGCCTTTGCACAGAGAAGCTGCTACACACAGGAAGCTTTTACAGACACAGTCAAGCGTTGACTTGAAAGCTTTCACGCACAGAAGCGTTTACAGAGAGAAAATGTTGCACAGAAAAGCCTTTGCAGGCAGAAGCCTTTACATCCAGAAGCCTTCAAATGCAGCAAGCTTTCAACAGTGGTCTCTTTACACGGTGAAACGTTGACAAGCAGAAGCTTTGAAAACAGAGAAGCTTTTACACACAGAAGCTTTTACAGAGAGAAGCTTGACACTAAGAAAATTTTACGAACTGAGGCCCCGAGACAACATTAGCCGCAATGGGAGAGAAGCCATTGAATAAAGCTCTCGGGCAACATCAGCTGCAATGGGCAGCCGCAAAGGGCAGAGAGAGTTTGGATGAAGCCCTAAGGCAACATCAGCCGCAAAGGGCACTGGGGCCACTGGGGCACTGGAGCTGTTTAGGCACTGGTTATAACTGGTTATAACTGGTTCTAGCTGGTTATAGCTGGTTATAACTGGTTAAAACTGGTTATAACTGGTTATAACTGGTTATAGCTGGTTATAACTGGTTATAGCTGGGTTATGCTGGTTATAGCTGGTTATAACTGGTTGTAACTGGTTATAACTGATTATAACTGGTTAAAACTGTTTATAGCTGGTTATAACTGGTTATAACTGGTTATAACTGGTTATAACTGGTTGTGACCAGTTATAACTGGTTATAACTGGTTATAACTGGTTATAACTGGTTATAACTGGTTATAACTGGTTATAACTGGTTATAGCTGGTTATAGCTGGTTATAACTGGTTATAGCTGGTTCTAGCTGGTTATAGCTGGTTATAACTGGTTAAAACTGGTTATAACTGGTTATAGCTGGTTATAGCTGGTTATAACTGGTTATAACTGGTTATAGCTGGTTTATGCTGGTTATAGCTGGTTATAACGGGTTATAACTGGTTATAACTGGTTATAGCTGGTTTATGCTGGTTATAACTGGTTATAACTGGTTATAACTGGGTATAACTGTTTATAACTGGTTATAACTGTTTATAGCTGGTTATAATTGGTTATAACTGGTTAAGAAGATCCCCCCTCCCTTACGAAGATCCCCCCCCCAAAGAAGACCCCCCCCCTTAAGAAGATCCTCTCCATCCCTCTACCAAGGGTATCTGAGGGTCGGCAGCAGGGGGCGGCAGCCCTTATATATATATAGATATAGATATTCAATAAATGAAGCTAGGTTGATGACTTTATATTTTTGCAAAGTTTGTTTATAACTTATAACACACACTTTTTTTTACGGTTGGATCTATGATGGATATATCTGCAAGTATGTGTAGTTGGATGTGATTTGTTCAACAACTTTATAAGTGGACTGGCCTTAAAACCTTGTGCTTGTCCCGTCTTTCTATTTGGGTGGTCTATGTTGCACTGACCCGACTTACGACCCACAACTGACCAAAATCATTGGTGTGGAATGGTGCATAATTGGATTGTCAAAATCCAACCATATACATATAGTTATGATCTAGTGTTTTTTTTGAAATCAGGATTGAAACTGTTCCAATATTCTATCTACTTGGTCCACTGGAACCTTAACGAAACTTATGGACTTGTTGATCTTGCTGCCCGTTTTCTGTGAATCATTGGTTTTCCAGTTAGAACCAGTTATAACTAGAACATAACAGAAACAATTGATCAGTCGCGCTTGGGTCATTCACTGGCTCCGTCACCCAATGAGCCGGGGAGGAGCAACCGCCAGCAACTCATCAACGCCAGTAACGTCGGGTAGTCGGGTGATTGTTCATGGCTGGAACATTCCGGATGTTTACTTGATTTTCCCATGGAAAAAAAAAAACTCCATTTCGCTCCAGGACCTGCCACAGGTTGCCATATCTTATTAAATAGCCATACATAGTTCACGGTATCTTACCATAATTTTACCATATCTTACCATAGCTTACCATATTTTACCGGAGATGTCCCCTCAAAATGATCATTTTACCATAGTTTCCCCATGAAAAATGGAGATTTCCCAAAATGGTGGTACCGCTAAATGATCCATTTTATTTCCGGATTTTCTATTATACACCATCCAGCTATTGGGGTAGCCCCATTGTAGGAAACCCCCAAATGGAGATGTCCCAGCCCCAGCACCCCCATTGTTATAAGTTATAAGTTCATTTATAAACCCCATGAATACTAGTTCGTTATATCTACAATGTGAGGCCCCCGTTCGATAGCTAAGTTGGGGTTCACATAACTCCAATTTCACTATGGTTTATGGTACGCAAATAACGAACTAGTTACTGGGGCTTTTATCTAAACCAACTAACATCACTGGGGGGCACCACCTTGTAGATATACCCTTTGGTTATTTGTTACATAGCCATGGAAAGATCCACCATTTTTAATAGGTAAACCATCTATAAACCATAAACCAGAGTTCATTCAGCCACTTTTTTTCGGCAACGCTATCGCTCGTCGCTCGAGTCCTGGGGTCCTCAAATCCCATCCTCGTGGCCGTTTCGCGATCGTCAAGGCGCCAGGACTTGCCAAGGCCAAGGCGTTGTAAGATGCGACGCCCGCGTGCCGTGGCAGCGGGGTCGAAGCCTTTCTGCCCGATGGCCTGAAAACCATGGGAAAAGCCTGGGGAAAATGGTGAAAACCATGGGAAAATGACGCGAACCCCTAGGACAATTGGTGAAACCATAGGAAAATTGGAAAATGTTGAGTGAAACCATACGACAACGATGATTTAACCAAGGAAAATCGGGATTTCATGAGATTTCTAGCTGATTTTCATGATAGCGAAGTTGACTTAGAAGTCGGTGAACATGGTAAATTCGGGGATATTACTATATAGTTAACTATTTTAGTGGCCATGGTATAACGTTCGTTTAATATCGTTTAATGGCAAAAGGGTTGATTCGGAGAATATTCCTATAGCGAATGGGTTTATAAACCAATGGTTGATTTTTTATTGGTTACAAACTAACATACCTATATGGAAAATCACAATTTTTAATAGGAAAATCCACTATTTCTATGGCCATTTTCAATAGCTATGTTTGTTTACCACAAGGTAGTACCTGGTTCTTGAGGATTCTGAACGAACTCGGGAAACCGTTTTCAACCAGTAAAATGAGATGGGATACAGGGTGGTGCCCCAGTTCGGAATCGCTAAGTTGGTGCAAATAAGTCCAATTTCACTATAGTTTTTGTTGGTGATCTATCGAACTAGTTAATGGGATTATATATAATTATAACCCATTTATAACGGGGGGGGCACCACCTTGTAAGGATATTAATGAAGGCTATTTTCACGGGCTCCCCACTTCCAGTATATCAATATGGGGGACTAATGGGGAACTACTGGGTTTTGCCTGGGATGGAACGGCTCAATACATCCACAAGTCCTATACGTATAGAGCTAGGGAGGGCCCACCTTGTGTGTTCGTCCATTGAAAATCGCTGGTTGGAGGTATTTCGCACATATTTCGGATCACCAACCGGAGAATTTGTGTGGAGTTTGCTATGTTTACTGCCGAGTTTATAAACGAAAAAACTGGGAACCACCTTGTAATTCATTGGTTTTTTCTATGGGGGTGAGTGATGTTCAATGCTCATCAAAAAGGACGTGTCCGAAAATGTGGCACTTAAAGTTGTTTTCATGGGAAAATCGGATAGGACCATTCGGAAATGTGGATAGGACCATTCAGAGGTCTGTGAACGGAATCATTACAAATGGGGAGGTGTTTAAGTTATGTTTAAGTTGTATGGAGATACGATTGTATAGTGACAAACTTATATAGATACCCACCAAAAAAACACATGATCTTTAGGTATGTTTTGTCCACCTAGGAGGAAAGACTGGCTGGTTTTGCGGAAATCGGGCTATTTGAGCAGCAGAAAAGTCGGGCTGATCCCGGAAATTTCTGACAAGTGTCTGGCTCTGTAGAAAAGGGAACAGACTTACACACAATTTGCGAACTTGCCAGTACCCATCATGGCAGTATGGAATAGAATATATACTTATATACTGAGTAATGCCCATAAATAGCCATAAGTGGGAAATGTAAATGGACTGCCCACCGACTAGCAAATCTGTGGCATCAGCTACTGAGAATCGTCCTGGTCACTTGTGATCTAGTTAAATAATGTACCATCTGGTTATTCAACATAGCCATGGAAAATCACCTTTTTAAATCTTTTTAGTAGGTGAACCATCTATAAATGGACCATTTTCCATGGCTATGTTACTATGTTAAATAACCAGATGGTAATGAACATTGTTTCAGCATCAAAAGTCGGGAGGTTTAACATGGTCTAACCTGGTTTAACCATCCTGAAATGGGGAGATGTTGTAGCCAATATTTCATTAAAATACATACCACCCAGAAGGATGGGATTTTTGTTTGGATGACACGAAGTGTTTGGACATGTTCGGACTTATGGGTGTGGTTCCCCTATACCAACCAGATACAATGTGAAGCCCCCCAGTTATAAATGGCTTATAATCCCATTAACTAGTTCGATAGATCACCAACAAAAACTATAGTGAAATTGGACTTATTTGCACCAACTTAGCTAACGAACTGGGGCACCACCCTGTAGGGATTCATATACAGTACCCATGGTTTTTTCAGATTCCTGTGGGATGACCTGGCGGAATACCGTACCGATGAATTACCGTAATTAAAAATGCTGATGGACCAAAAATCATGAATTACCCGGCCTGGTCAACGTTAACAAAAAACGAACTGGAAAGATCCCCACCATAGCTTATGTTGCTGGGAAAATCCACGACATTTCGACTGGGCCATGGCTTCTATGTCGCTTTTTGTTAACATTGACCAGGCGGGGTCCCGGTGTTTTCATGTAGACTCTCCATGGTCGATTCTGCAGCCGCGCTCAATGGATCCAAAGACCTCCTGTTAGAAGCTACAGCGAATCCCCAAAAAAATTATCGGACCCCGGTCACACTTCCTTTCAGAAGGTACTTTACTTGGATCCAGATTGGGGATGTTCATCCATTTGATGCGTACCCGGCCTGGTAATCTAACATAGCTATGGAAAATCATCATTTGGAATAGGTAAATCAACTGTTACTGAGCCATTTTCAATGTCGCAAACTGTTAGAAATTACCAGAGGGTATATCCCAGTAAATCCCATGAAAGATCCCATGAAAAGTCACCATTACTAAGCATTACTAACCACTACTAACCACTACTAACCATTACTAACCATTACTAAATAGTTAAATTACCAGAGGCCCCTGGTATCACATGCCGCCAAGCATCTGCCATATGGAGATTCGCGAATACTCCACCGCCTTCGAGGAACCTAAAATCTGCAGCAGCACTTGTGCAGGTGACGTCCGTAGACTCAGGCGGTCCGTGCTCATTAAACCACTTCATACATCCATATATATATATATATATAATATGCATATATATACATAGGGATGTTATATATAATGAATTATAATATATGTGTATGTATATATATATAGTATCCCAGCAGCAACAGGGGACTGGGCATTGCTGACTTGCGGTGCGTTGCAGAGCTTGAAACCATGCGCAAATCGCACAACATTCCGAAGGAATCCGGTGATTTTGGCTCAAAACTGTGGTACCAATAGGCCTGCAGGCCCGCAGGTTGGGTCATTTCTTTGAGAATCGAGGCCTCGAAGGTGGCAGTAGCATGCCATGGAAGGTATCTGGGAAGGTCTAGGCGAAGGTCAGGGCTTGACACTTCACTGGAAGGCACACACATAAAGGTCAGTGGCAGTTTACAAAAAGGAAAAGACGGCCCACACATCCCATATGCTCCATGTATGGAATATTTACCAACATTTGCCCTTGCCCAAAATCACCCTGTTTTGTAGGTAAATCTACCAGCACCATTTTTCGCAAAACAGGGCATGAAAAGTGACCACCACAATCCAATCGCTGGGAATCACGTTTTATACCAGCCCCTCTACAGTTCTGCACGATCAACTGGCTGAATCTCCATCAGTTTTTAAAAAGAAATGCCATCGTCCATTCTTAGTTGCAACAACCACCATTCTCCATTCTTAGTTGCTATCTCTGAAAGTCCAGCAACAACCACCTCCCATTGTCCAAACAAAATGGCTACTGAAGATCCAATGTTGATCCACAGCCATGTCGTTTTTGAACAAAAATCGCCATTTTAAATGTTTAAAATCCACCTGTTTTGGAATTGAACTAAACGACTCGTCATTCTCAGAAATAAATCAGATATTTTTACAACCCAGAAATCACGCATAAATTATGTAAATCATGATTTCTTTAATATAGCTATATAGCTATCCACCGTATGGATTTGTTTGAAGATCACGTGTACCTGTAAATCCAGCGCTCAATCAGGTCAATCACCATGTTCCCGAAATGAAATTGACTGTAAAATGGGCATAGACCCCCAGCTTCATTTTGGTTAAGTATGGTGAAATCTTATATGTTCATGCTAAAACCCCATGTTTGATTGTTAAATAACTAGAAATTGTTTGAAGAATCCTTAAAACACAAACCTATACCATCTGGTTATTTAACATAGCCATGGAAAATCACCATTTTTAATAGGTAACCAGGTAAACCATCTATAAATGGGCCATTTTCCATGGCTATGTTAAATAATCAGAGGCTATATACATGTATACCCTATCGATTCCCCAGGTAGTGGATTTCCCATCGGGAAAATGAAAAACATCATCGGATCAGAAAATCAAGAATAACACTTTATAGTATATATTGTATTAATGGTATAATCCATAATATTAATGGTATATATAATGGTATATCTTAATGGTATATATATATATATTATAAACTATATTAGTGGTATATTAATAGTATATATTATATTACATTAATAATAACACATTTATAGTATAATAACATAACAAAAAAACCAAGTAATGTATATAGGTGTTGACCCGTTCCCATATGTTCCATATGTTCATGCCAAAATCCCCATGGTTGCTTGTTACATAACTTGGAATTGTTTAAGGAACCCTTAAATATATATATATATATATATATATGTATATACACATACACACATATATTATGTGTATATATATATGCATATGAATATTATATACATACATACATACATATATATATATATATATATACCTGCAATTATATATATAAAATATACACCCTATGGATTCCACATTTCTCGCGTCTTTCCCGGGGACCATTCTGCCCAGCAACAGCGGCTCGTGGGGCACCTGCAAGATGGTCAAGTGAGGCGATGCCTTGACCTTGGAAAGGCTGCCGGCTGCCTTGAAGCTTGCCTTTCATGAGGTTTCCATAAATGATAAATATAAATACTAAGTATGACTACATACATATGTAGAATAAGCCATAAATGATCAATATTTCTATACTATTGTAATACTATGGTAACCATATATCTACTATGTATATATACCACATATCTACTATGGTAATACTATGATAAATATATAGGTTACGTACATATATAATATAATATACCATATATATACTCCAAGATGATTATTCCTTAAATATGATTACAGTAACATGGTATTGTAACCTCTATATATGGAAACCTCTACATGGTTAGTTGATGTTAGTTGGTCTCAATAACTAAGCTTGGTAAGCTCTACAATGTTGATTACATATTATCTCAATCACCAACTAACCTCGATTGTGACCAACATATAGTCAACTATATTATATGTAGATGTCCTATTCGTCATGGGGGCATCCCCAGTGATCATCTACTTAAAAATACGCTTTTCTATTATATTATAAACCGTTCAGCTTTTGGGGTACCCCCATGACTATGGAAACCCCCCCAGGTTCATGATGACTGGGTGATGTTTCTCAGGAAAAGGCCAGTAGATGAGATTCTCACTCAAAATGTGATTCCATGTATGGTATTGTAACCACATGTAACCACTATATATATATGGAAACCTCTATGTAGGAAAGGGCAATTGATTGTGGTGAATGCATTTCTAATTTGATGTAATGAATTTGTGGTGAATGTAATTTGACAATTCTCACTCAAATTGTGATGAATGAATTTGTGATTTGATGTAGTGAACTGGAACCAGCCAAAAGCTTAGCAAACCTCATCCTATCAAAAATCCTGGCGAACCTTACCCTATTTAAAAAAAAAATGTTGTCTATGGGATATGAAACAATTACTCATAAGAAACAACCCAAAAATCACCTGTTGACCAACAAAGGATTTTGCGCATCGGAAACTCGACTACCATACATGGCTTAATGGTTAGTTAACCCACAGAAATTCATAGCAAAGCACACTCGAAATGCGGTGACGAAACCATCAACTAAGTGAAAAAAAGGAGGAATCGGTGCTCTTTCTCAAAACATATCAGGATATACCCTCTGGTAAACGTTTACATAACTATGGAAAGATCGACCATTTTCTAGCTGGGTAAATCCACTAATTCTATGGGTCATTTTCAATAGCACCACAACCATTCACACATCATCAGCATGGGTCCCATGCTGTCCAAGGTGCCCATACACAGGGGCTTTGTTGAAAACATTTGAAAGTTGTTGATTGGTTGGTTGGTCACCATAGCTATAGCCCACTCCATAAAAACAGGGTGACCAAATAGTAGGGGATAAGAACTCATATGAACTCATGCTGATGGTTTTTGAGCCATATCAAATCTAATTCACATTCCCGTGCACGTGGATGGTGATGTGGATTGAAACCACAAATCAGAAATAAGTACAATCAATCCCATCCTCATCCATCCACCTAATCTTAACTACCCCCTTGTGCCCCCACAAAATAGATAAATCTAGATAAAAACCAGGAGTTCTAGGGGGATATTCAAAAAAAAAAGAGGGGGAAGGGACTCCAAAAACGCCATGGTCAGCCACCAATCCCCAGATTCGTCTGGACAAACCTGCGTGAATTGGCCGCTTACCCCACTCATCATCTATTGTGGCCTAGGGCAACTCCCAAAAAAGAAAGGTCAAATCCCAGTAAAAAAAAAATAGTGGGAAATATGTTTTTTTTTTCGGGGGTCGGAATCAGTTGCTGTTGGTCCAAAAAATATCTTTACTGGTTGATACCCCTTGCAGGTGGTTCCCCCCCAGTTATGTGTGTTGGTTTAGTTTCAGCTGCTGCCAATCATCGCCTTCATGACCGATAGCTTTCACAGCGTGAAAAAAATGTCATATACATTCTCTGATTGACGTCTTCTGCGCTGAATATCTGTTCGGCTGCGAGATGATGCCCTTGGTCGCAAGACACACCTCGGCTCCGACAGGGCTCGTGGTAGCGGTTGACGCTCATCTCGTAGCATTGGCAGTCCCTTCCGGTGCTGATCTTCTGCTGGAGGCTGCAGCACCAATGCTTCCTTCTCCGAAACGGTGTGGATGCTGGTAGTTTCACCCCATTAACATCCACTAACATCCGTTCAATTATATAATATCTACTACAACCGTTGACCATCTTAAAATAGACCAACTTAGCTATAATAATTCCAACTATAAGTGTTCATTGTTGTTGGTTCAATCACTTATAAATCCCCATTCTTGATGGATCAAAACATAGATTTTCCTACATTTCCTACATTTTTCCTACATGTTTCCTATAGTCCCCAGCCAGGAAGCAGCTAAAACCTCCCTGTCCCAGTGGTTCCCAGTGGCAACGCCAGGCATGGTGGAGTCCAAATCGCAAATCCGTCGGAGGATGGCACCTGCGGTGCCGCCAGACGTGGCGTCCTCGATTGGAGATCCATGGAATATCAGGAATAGTGGATATCAATGGAAGATCAGTGGATGGTGATGATATCAATGGAATATCATTGGGAAGATCATTGGGATGGCGATGATACAGTGGATGGGCCAGCGAAATCCGGAAAACCAGTTGGTAGATGGGCGAAATCTCCGGTAATCCCATATTATTTACAGTGTTGAATTATGTTACTAACAGTTGCCCTGCCTGGTGCAGGAAAATCAATGGGAAAATCATTGGGAAATCACACGGGGAATATCGGGATGGATATCCATGGAATATCGATGGAAAATCCTCTGTTGGCAGATCATTGGGATGATAGCCTCTGGTTTCTAGCAACTTTATTAGCAACTCTTCACTCTGAAAAAACACACCACTTTTTTAATAGCTAAATGATCTATGAATTTCAGATACCTGCCAAAACAGAGGATGAATTTTACCATTTATAGCAAAAGATTAAAGTACTAGTTCGTATCTAACCAAGATTGACCCAGAGTGTGATCATGCTGAGTTCATAGGAACTTATAGGGACCATTCCATGGAAGTTGTAGTTTATAGGGATTTAGAACGAATGTTCCACTGTTTGCATTACCACGCCGTTTACATTTATGACTTTATTTGGGGGCAAATTTACATTGTGGTGATTGTCCATAGCTATGCTAGTTTACTGGACGGTATGTGATTTGATGTAATTATGTTTTGAACATAAATAGTGTTGAACATAAATAATTTTGAACATCTGATCCATTTACTGGATGGTATTTATGGACAAAAATAGTTTTTGGACAAAAGAACACATAGCCCCTCAGTAATTTTTCCGACATTGTCCATGGTGAGGTCATTGTGTCGTTAAATTTCCTAGAGAAAAGAGATCTCACTGTAGAACAAACATGGAGATGTTTGCAGCAGAAATTTGTATTTAATAATTTACCCGTAATAAAAACTAGAACTTACAAATGTATTACTTATTGTTATTTGTTGTAGTAATGTACTACTTACCCGTAATGTATTACTTACTAGAACTTTGATATTCTCATCATTTGTATACAACTTATACTATTCATAAGAACTAATTCATTTGATGTATTTGGACAATAAACAACCAGCAACTTGCACAACAAACAATCACCAATCGCCGCAACTTGTTTCCAACTAAAAATGGCTGAATCATAACTTATATTATTAACATACCACGTATAAACATATATTATATATACAATTATATACATCTATCTGTCCACTATTGTGATAACCGACCTTTTTAATCAGTTCCTCCGGTTATTAACCACGTAAAACATGGACTTAACGATCTACCTGACGACCTCGTTTTACGCCGCGCCGCGACGTCTACCGCGCCGCGCCTTTCCCTGAGTCGTGGGGGCCTATGATCTGCACCACGCTTCCTGCGGTAGACTGCCAGGTAGCTGTCAAGGCCTCCCATTGAAAATAGAGAACATAGGGGTTTCCATAGTCATGGGGGTACCTCAATAGCTGGATGGTTTATAAAGTTTATAAGGGAAAAACCGAAAATAAAATGGATGATTTGGAGGTACCCCTATGTTAGGAAATAGAGAATATAGATCATCAATCAGAATCATAGATAATGCAAAATATTTCATGTGAGAAAAACTGTGGGAAAAAAAACTGTGTTGAAAGGTTGCTTTCTATTTGACTACGACTAGAATACGGCGACTTACGGAATCCTAAATCAACCTGACTTTGGGAATTTCAGCCCAACCATGGACCTACCCAACCACTGTTGGTAACCATCAACAATTTTGATAGCTGTAACATCACTGGTTTTCTTCTGGAAATACGTTTCATTGCTGCAACTTGATTTTTTGTTTGGTTTCCCACTTGCTGGCTTTCAACCTGGTTCCTGAAAGAAAACTGGTTCAAAAGCGGCTGAAGAGACTTAGGAAAATGGCAAACTCTCTGATGCCTTTGTGGAACCTGGGGCTGAAGCGCAATCTCAAAAGCCGGCAAATTTCATATTCTGACAAGTATTGTTGAACGCCAATCATAAATCCCCCTCCTAATACATCAATCATAAATCCCCCTCTTAATTGGCGTGACCTATGCGAGGTATGCAATGCCCTTCAATTTGCTCTAGGATTCTTAGTATTGCTGGCTATGATGGCAATTTCCCATTATTCCCACTACTGCCGGCGATATCCGCTGTATCTTTTTGGCTGTATTCCTCAGTTGCGAGTGTTTTACGGACCACACCCTAGCTCATCACCTTAATTGCAGGGGTGGGGTAGTGGCCCGCCTGTCCGCCTAGTGTTGCACCTGGGTATTGAACCCGGGTCTGACGCATGAGGGACGCGTCTTATCCACTAGACCATACCGGCCCTCTTGTATGACTCAGTTGGTTGGATAGTGTTCTCCTTTTCCGTTCATTGGCAAACACGTGGGTATGTTTCCAATGTAGCGTTGTTTGGTAACACCTGTAAATTAACCGTTCGAACCCTAATGGCAGCCATTTCTTTAAAATCCCCTGGCACCACAAACGTCAGGTTCTAAATGTTTCTAAACTAGATCCAGGTTCCATGGATATATATATATATATACACATTATACATTATACATTATACACTATACAGTATACATTATACATCATACATTTTACATTTACATGATACATTATACATTATACATGTATATATATATGTATACTGTATAATGTATAAGGTATATATATCTTCCCACACAGTATCCATGTGAGATCCACCGTCGAAGCTGCACCGAGTGCCAGTCCTTGTGCAGCCTCCACGGTCAGCTGTGCTCCAGCCTTCACCTAGGGCCAGCCATGAATACTAGAACCGCAGTGGTCAAAATATAACTTAGATTATCAACATCAAACATAGACTTTAAAAAAACTAAACGACGGATGGCCCGAGAGCGTAGAGGAGCAGAGTCTTCTGTTGTTAGTATGGAGACACGCTTTTTACACACAGGCTCTTTTACACACAGACGCTTTTACACACAGACGCTTTTACACACAGA
>Ga0126342_10016551_pt1 | contig 12844 bp, 4 predicted proteins | sample Cyp1metagenome_FD_92528 | JGI IMG/M metagenome (GOLD analysis project Ga0126342, IMG submission 92528) | Coral microbial communities from Lord Howe Island, Old Settlement Bay, Australia - Cyphastrea 1 metagenome | ecosystem: Host-associated > Invertebrates > Cnidaria > Coral ...
ACCAAATCCCCCTCACCAGGGCAAGCGGTACCGACAACGAATGAAACCATGGCTGGTGCAACGATGTCCCGATCTTTAGCTGTCTCAGGTTTACCAGCTGGAAGGCATTCGGGCCGAAACCTATATATATATATATATATATATATATCAATATATATATATATATATCAATATTTTTTGCTGACGCTCATTGTTGCATCCGCAGCGGCTTAGCAATTGTCCTTCGAATTCATGTGTGATCTGTGCTAAATGGTTCAGTCCGCAAAATCATGTCCAATGAAAGTGCCGTATTCATGAGCTTGCATCGACCTGCAGAGTTCAACGAAATTGGGGGGAACCAAAATGGATTCGTCAGGGACCTCACACTCGTCCAAAACTGATCGAATCGCTTCCGCTATAGCGCGGCAAAATGCTGGAGGATATTCCTTCAGGCTAGTGGTATTCCATCCACCGCGTTCATCTCTACCTACTGCTTGGCCTGCCGGCAGCTCCTTTCTGATTCTGTACATGTGCAAGAAACGGAGCATGGAAGGGAGATTCACGCAAAGCAGTTCTGTTGGTTTGGATGTGCGCGAACCAAGCAGGCCCTGCGCAAAACGCAACCTACAAACCCCTGGCAAATGCTCAAAAACCCTTAAAATCGGAAGTCGCCAGATGGAGGCCGCTTCTGGGAGATCCGTGGGTTCTGCAGGGTGCTCTACCAGTCCTACACTACCCGCTAATGCTACTTCAAGGAGTGCTTCCAACGAAAAACAAAGGAGTCCATTGCCGGTGATGATCTGCTGCAGCTCACGGAGTCCCAAGCAAATGAAGCCCCATAGGTCTTCTGCATCACGTAGGACTCTTGGCGGTCGATGCCATCGATCTCCCGCATGCCCTTGTTGATTCGTTGCATCCACACCGCGAACCCTCGACCACGTCTCGCACGGAGGCCCCGCGATATAGGCCACCACATAGCGCTCCCTGATCGCATTGATCCACAGTGCCCTGGTTTCAGCCCTCATGGCGTTGCCCCAGGTTGCGTTGATGATGATGTCTAAAGACACTACCGTTAGCGTATACGGTGATTCCTCGGAGTGCTGCTTTTCCAAGTAGTACTGTATGTCACCAAGCCTGCGACGCCCTGCAAATGCATGCAAAATAATTCGCTGTCTCCCATAGGGTCTAGGGACGGCAGGAAGATACGTTTGCTCCAAAAGCTGGGCCAGTTGTACGCAAGCATGATGATAATGGTGAACTGTCTGCACTCTGCGCTGGGCCTTCAGCTGATGTTGGAGGAAGCTCCATGTGTCTGCCTGACAAAGCCGTTGGAACATGTTTTGCATATATTGCAGAGCAATCCCAAACTCCTTGGCGTCATCCTCCCCAAAGTGCTCCATGAAGAACTGCATCGTTCGCTTCGCCTTTGTCCATGAGATAGCATGTTGCGCAAAATACCGCTGCAGGCTCTCGCGCAAATCATTCTCATGCATCCCCATTGGGCCCTGCTCAACGACGAAATCAACCAGGAAAATATGCATGTCATCATCAATGTCATGAAATTCTCGAGGTCCTTGCACTTGGGAGAGAGGACCTTCTGCACGGAGTGGAGGGAGGAGACGGTCATGACGATGTAGCAATTCATTGTCTCGTTGCGATCCAGCTCCTTGTGTGCCATGAAAACGCTCCGGTCTTGAGAGGAGAATCCTTCTACATCTTGCCGAATGGTAAAGGTGTGCCTTCATACGGCTGTAGGAATGGTACTCCGTCATGCATGCTGTGCACTGCGTAGTGTCAAAGAGGCATCTGTAGAAGGACTGCTGCTTGTGTCTCTTATACATGTGCGCTGCTTCGCCCGCTTTGTTGCGAAAGCGTTGTCTGCAGTGCATGCACCCGTACACTTCTGTGCTGCTGCTCTCTTCCATGGCTGTATCCTCCCACTCTTGTTCTCCTAAGTGGTGATCACAATGCTCATGAAGACGCTCACAAACACGTTGATGGAATTGAATGACCATGTGCTCCTTCTTCAGCTGCATGTTATCGTGCACGCATGCTCTGTTGATCAGCCTCTTCCAATAATTGGTGTGGTGACTCAAAAGGTCGTACCATTGCTCAATGTGGTGCCTGGGATCCTGCAAGCTCGTAGATCTCTTCAGCTGCTCCCACATCCAAAGCAGATCCTCTTCAATCACCTGCACCCATGCTTCATCCTCACCCAGCAAATGCCAAAGGTCAGGAACTCCACATCGGAAAAGGACCGCCAAATACCGCAATCTGGCGCGTCTGAGAAGAATCACTGGTGATGGCAAACCCGTCACCGTCAAAACCTCCGCATCTTGAACTGGTGCATCCGGCTTGACCTTCATCAATCTTCGATACATTCTGAAAATGCCCGCCTCAAACTTTTTCATGGTGCGATTGTCATTAGCTATCCAGCTATCCGCACCATACAAGGTCTTGCTCAACACCAAAGAGGTAAAGAGCTCGACTTTCTTGGCTTCCTGGATGGCTTGATTGTGATAGAGAAGACGTCGGTGTTGGTTGAACGCGTTGTGGCCCACTGCCAGCTTCTGGGAAACTTCATTGGCCTGATCTCCTGTATGATGGATTTTTCCTCCCAAATGGCGGTAGGATTTCACCAACAGGATCTTCTTGGTCTGATGCTCACATATGACATTGAAGTGCCCGTCTGCGACCGGTCCATAGTGTTTCACCCGCAGTTTGCGGCTGCCGGCGCCGTTGAAGCACAACATGAGCTCCGTTTTCCCATGCCCAAGATTCGGAGTCATGAGGTGACTTTCGCACAAGTCCAGGAGGTATCCAATAGCTGGCCCCAAGGCACGTTCCAGTCCTACACCATCCTCATGTTGAAGGCAAAGACAAAGATCGTCCATCCACGTTGGCCCTACATAAGGCTTCATACTCGCAATTTCTGGCTCCTGCTTGAAGAAGGGGGGCTTGAGAGGTGCCGGCATCATAGTGATGAGGTTCTGTTCCTCCAAAAAGGTCTGCAACTTCTTGAGGACAAGCCCCCATGTAAAACCAAAAATGATGTCAGCAAAGGAATCTCCCGGTCGACTCCCCAATCTTGTGGCCACCACATCATCTTGGCCGGCCAGCCAAAAGTGCGTGTTGCTATGTATAGCTCGGAAACAATTCCTCGCCGTGAAGCTCAAGTTGGCCTTCTCCAGCGCTGTGCCTTCTTGCAAAAGCTCATGCAATCTGCTCATGGCATCCGAGGGAAGCTGCAACTTGTGGAAGACGTAGCATAATAGCTCATCTGTTGGCTGTCCCCCCAGGGTGAGCTCCCTCAGGATGCGGTAAAACGCTTGCGTCAAGTCAAGGAACAACAATCCTACTGAATGGCGCATGCCACGGGCTCGACGCAAAAACGCTCTCGACTGATGCAATGCCAGCTGTACTGGTGTTTTTCTGCGGCCCCCCAGCTGTTGTGCTTGGAGAAAGTGTTCGTATGCATCTGCCTTGTGTTGCCTGATGCATCGATGTACAACTTTGCCCAAGTGTGAGGATATCAGCAGCGACCTGAAGGCACTGACATCATGCATGGCTCCCTTTCCCTTGTATGCTGGGGTCAGGAGTCCGCCCTTGAAGGCCAGCGGTTCCTGCCCATGTATCAACACCTTCAGCATTTGAGCAAAGGATGCAGGTGCAAGAACTTCAGGATGGAATCTGCAGATCTCTCCTGGGATCCCATCTGGTCCTCTTGCCTTGTTTGGGGGCACTCTTCTCATCGCCAGTTCCATGTCAGTCAACGTAGGAATCTCTGTCATGTTGAGTTGCATGTGTTGCTGGCTGAATGTTTGCATATCCTGAATCCATTGCTCCCTCAACTGCTGCTCCGTGACACGGATGCCGCCCTCCATGTCGCCAAAGAAATCAATCCACATTTCCAAGGCCTCGTTGGGCAGAGAGCAGGGCTGACCTTCTTTGTTGTAAATCATGGGCAGGGTTCCTCTGCGCTGCTTGTTCGGGTTGGTCGGGCCAATGAAGCACTTCAAAGTTCGCAATATGTCCGAAGCTGGTGAATGCTCTTTCATCTGTTGGAGCTTCTGCTGCAAAATTGTTTGTTTCGATCTCTGCAGGGCAATACGCATCATTCGTCTGAACCTGCAGAAGCCAAACATTGCTTTCACCTGTAGGCATCGTAACGTGGTGCCATAGCTAAAGTTGGCGACCGCATAGTTCGACTCTCTTGTCTCAGCTTCCAGTTGATGAAACAAGCAAACATCGACTCTTTGGCCAGCTGACGTCGGAGATGTTTGAGCTGATGGCGACATCGCAATTTCTGGATGCGCAGTTCCCATACATCTGCCGTGACATATGGCTTCTTGGCTTTTGGTGCAAGTTGTTGTGGTGTTGCTCCCATGGCTTGATGAATATGTTCAATCATGGCCCTTGTTTGGTGCTCCACATCAACATGCCATGCTGCTGGACTGAATGCTTTCAACTCCTCCTTCAGCTTGTCGTGCTTGAAGTCAATGTGATGCATATGTGCAGTCCGATTTCGTTTTGTCTGGATGGCTGTGCTCCCTCTCCACTGCAGCTGTAGTACTACAACATGATGATCATCATGCCTTTGGGCTAGATCAAACTCTGGGAGGATCTGAGATATGGTGCATCTGTCCAGCCACCCCTGTGGTACTGCAATATGGTCAATGCAATGCTTCGACATACCATCCGGCGCTGTCCATGTTGCATTGTCTCCTATGTGACATGCAGTGGTTGCTGGCAAACACATGTCTCTCTCGTGCAGTGCCTCCCTGAATAAAGGTGTACTGCTGGAAGTTGAGAAGCCTTCTTGATGAACCGTAGTCCCATCAGGATTTCCTGGCGCTGCATTGGCATCAATCAACCATATCATCGGTGCTTCGTCACAATGTTGATGTAGTAGCACTTGCGTCTCATGCCACCATTCACAACGTTCTTGCCAAGCTCTGCCACTTTGCGGAGCATGTGCTGTGAAAAACCAACAATCAAGCAATGGATGATCGCAGCGCAGCAACAGTCTTCGTGGGTCATGATGGACAATACAGAAATCGCTTTTTGTCAATCGATGTTCTTGGTGTCCTTTTCGTTTCTGATGCCAGCCAATTGGTAGGTTCAAATTGAACCAAATCTCCACGCCCAGTTGCCCTTGTTGATGACCTGATGCATAGCAAAGGACGCCATTGGTAGATCTTGTACCTGCCTCTGTCCGTGCCTCTTGTATTGCCATGCAGTTGATCTTGAAGTATTTCATTTGCTCTTGCAGGAAATGGAGTTTTCCTCCATGACCATCTGGGCCTTTGTAGAGTGATTGCACGTTGGCGGTTGCCAAACAGAGCCCACACTGTACTTCTCTATAGACACTGTACTTTGTAGCTTCAGGGGTCTGCATCGGACATTCGGAGATGGGCAGTGCTGGTGCTGGTACTGCAAATCCCCCATTTTGCCATCTAGGCATTCCTGCTGCATGGCCAAACAGTGTCCAGAAGTATTCCATTGGCTTGCCCCACTTCTGTAGGTCCAATTGCTGTCTGCGATGGTTGAATGACTGCCCCGCTTCTAGCTTGGCCGCTTGATCAACAAATTCGTTGTATGGGTCGCCTGCATGAGATCTTGTATGATGCAACTGCACTCCTTGCCATGATAGTGCCATCTGCAGGGCTTGGTACACACCTCTCATCAAGCGGTACGACGGATCAGCTTCTGCAACTCCTAAAAGTCCGAATGCTTGTCCGCCAGCAGTTGTGGAGTCGGTACAAATGACCGTCTGCACCTGCACATTTTGGGCCAAACGCCATAACCCTGCAAATGTAATGGCTGCACGCTCGGCTTGATCTGATCCGATTCCCTGGGTGCCGGTAAATGCAGCTACCTCCAGTTGATAGGACACCGGCTGCGCCGTCCATCCCAAAGGAAAAACTTTTGATGTTGCATTCATCGCATCAATTCGTTCCCCCAAAACAAGGAAAGCCCAGGTGTCCTGAAGTCCAGCCTCATCTGCCTGCAAAGGAGGCATGCGCCGTCCCTCAGGACGTGACGACCCGTCTGTGTATATCAGCAGTCTGTCATAGGTGGTGAGATCCATGTTGGGAGGCTCATCAACCTCTAATGCCGTCTGCACGTATTCCGGGAGGTCCTTGAGCTCAAATTGGTGGCAGAGACAATCATTGGCCGAAGCAAAAAACTGCTGCAAATCACTGACTGTAAAATCTGTGAGCAATGCGCAGTCACTGCTCAAGGTCCCAATCCCCTGCAAGTCAATCATCGGCGCCGTGCGATCTTCCACGCAGGGTTGGAACTGAGGCCATGGACTTCTCTGTCTTGATGTCTCTCGCTTGAACTCAATCATGGGTTCTTGATGCGAAAAACCAATTTTTTCCCAACTTGCATGTAGGGGAACTCGTTCAGTGATGACTGCCCTGGAATATCCCAGGCTGCACAGGATCTCCATCAATCGCTCTTCTTTGAGATCAGGTTGATCCGAATGCGCAAAGCATCCTGAGACATCATGGGGGTCAGCATGACAAAAGAGATAGTGTTTTTGCTGGCTTTGTGCCTCCTCTGTCTCCATGTCTATCTTGGGAATGCATAGAAATTTGTTGTGTGGGTGACAGTTCCACGCATGCACTGAGTGTCCCCAATGCCTCAATTCCTCTTGCACAACCTCAGAGGTGGGCTGTTGTGGGAGTTCCAGATACGTCGGGATGTGCATGTTGGGGTCCAAAGTGATGAGTTCAGTCGCAAAAGCCGTCTCCTTCTCAGCCATGGTTGATGAGACCTCAGTCATGCTGTGCTGGACCGTACTCCGCGGCCCAGGGGTGTGAGCCACCTGCCCCTGTGTTAGGCGCTCGCGTGTATTCACCAGGCTGACAGCAAGTTGGATGAGAACCGGACCTCTCCTTTGTAGTGTCCGAAGATGAACCAGGATGCCAGTACCACTTCTTCCTGGTAAAGGCGTTTCTCTGGTCATCAACTGGTGCGCGTACCAAACTTCACAATGATGCGTTGCAGCATTAGAAAGGCATTGCTGGGCTTTTCCAATGCCTTCTACAATGTGCTCCATCCTGATGTGTTCATGGGTCGTGCCCGCAACCTGCATTGCTGGTCCTCCAATCCCTCTGTCATAGTCATAAACTGTGATGAGATTGGTGATCAGTACCTCTTGCGGGTTCTGAATCAAAATGATATGGCCTGCTGTGTTCTGATCCAGGTCTGGTGGTTCTGGCTGAACCAGGTGGAATTCGTATGGTTCCCCTGGATGAATTCTATCAGCCCAAGCTTGCTTGATGATGTCCTCCCACTGCTCAATCTGTTCGTGTAGGCGGACTCGTCGTGGGTGCTCGCAGTGTAGCTGATATCTTCCATGGTCGACCATCCAGACTTCAAAACTGACAAATTTTTCTTCTCCTTCCCAGCTGAAGGTTTTTCGGTTCCATGCCTCCTGGATGTCCTGAATGGTTTCAGAGAAACAATGGAGAGGTATGCCCTGTGGCTGAAAGGCCGGTGCATCAGGATTCATCCTGAAATGTGGGCCCGCCGCACTCGATGTCTGCATGAAATTCAGTCCATCTTCTTCTTCTTCAACTGCATTCCACAGATTGTCTGTGTTGGGCCTTCTGCTATTGAGGATGAGTAGTAGTGAGGCTCCATGTCTCATTGGGCTTTGGTGATCATTCAGAAATTCTCGATCTCCATGCCAAAATAGGCAATTCACCTCTTGTTGGTGCTCTCCACAGAGGCCGCTGAGTTGGAAGTGCTGGATGAGGTCTGTTCTGCTTGCAAGTGCTGGGGCAAAAATTGCGACTTGTTCCAAGGTGCTTCCCGTTGATGGAAGGTTGTTCAAAACTGTCAAAACAGCTGCACGATGTTCCGCTGCTGATCGCTGAAGTAGAATAACATGCCTAGGTCCCTCCTCAGTGAAGGCCCTACCAATGGGTGTGGGCTGCACTATGTGAAGCTCGAAGGGCATGTTCTCTTCCAAGATGTCATTCCATCTCTGCGCAATTTGTGCTTGCCAGTTCCAAAAATCATGTCGAAGATGGACTTCACGATGTCGTTCACATTTCATGACGTTGGGGAAGCTCAGGAACCATGTGTAGATAGTCATGATGTTCTCCTCATTGACATTCCTTGCAGCTCCTTGCATTCTCCAATGTCTATGAAGATGTCTCGTGGCTTCTGTTTGTAATTCAATCAACCTGTCACGTTCCTGTTGTGGTGGATGAGAGTCACTCGAGCGTTCAAAAGTTGGAGGTTCACAAAGATGACTTGACTTGTAACGCTGTGCGAAATCCTCTGCTGAAAAGTCCAGAAATGGCGGTCTGCTGTCCAGCTCCGGAGTCCATGTTCGTTGCAGCAAAGTCGTTTCCTCATGGATCTCAAAGTCAGGTACAAGTGGTACCAGAGGCATGCTCACGGCTGTGTCTCTCCATCCAACTTGAACAAGTGCTTGTTGCAATTGCAAATCTTCCACGGTGATGCCCTGATGTGAGGCTGTTGCTACTGTCCGGGTGCTAAGCTGACAGACTTCCTCACTCACCGGGGGGATAGCAATGCGCAAGAAATCACCATCTTGGAGGTTGATTAGTGCTGCGCTGCGGATGCGAAGCATGTCATGATTGTGCCATATAATGCATTGATGCCCTACTTCTCTGCAGAAATGTCCAAGACCCAGTGAATGTAGTAGTGTGACCCTGCCAATGTGTGGTGGCAGTTTGTAAACTTTCCTGACAATCTCTGGTTGGTTGGTGGGGCAAGCATGATGGAATTCCACATCGATGAGGATGAGACGTAGCGCTGAGCCCGGCGTCAAATCTCCATGTCGATGCGCAATGATTGCTTCCGCATTCGCTCTGGAAAGATCTTCTGGTTGATGTCGTACATGATGGGTGTCATATAGTAAGTTGCTTGAAATGCCCGATTTCGTTGCAACCTTGTGATGAAATCCCTCGTAATCATTCCAGTTCAGACGGAGAGATACTTCCTTGAAGTCCAATGCAAAGAGGACCGTAGTATGCCAATCAGGGTGACCTTCACCTTCTGCAGCCTCTGAGACATCTGAATTGTCTTCTGGTGATGAGCTCTGTCCATCTGATCCTTCATCCTCATGTGGATTGATAGCAATATCCTCATTTTCCATGATTCTGCCGTCAGTTTCTCGCTGGGCATGTTGAAAGCGATCTTCGCGCCTCACTGGTGCCGCCAGCCAGGAAACTTCATCAGCTTCTGGTTGAGGAAACGGTTGAAAAATAGGAGTAGAAAGCACAGCTTGTCCAGTTTGACATGGCCACTGTTGGAAGACAGTCTCTGGCTCCAATCCCACATAGAGCTCAACTGTTTGTGCAAATGACGGATGTCTTTCTGGCTGTGTGCTCTTCCTCCTTGTCTTGCATGGTGTTGGTCTTCCACTATGTGTGCCGCACATGGGATCAACCTCATACTGCAAGTCGAGGGCCCTGATAGAGGCCTTCCATTCATTCATGAAATTTTCTTCTTCCAAAATGGAATGTGTCCACTGCATGATCAATGTGCACTGATCCTGTTCTTGCCCTCGACAAACCTCCTCATTCGGGTCTATTTGTCGGGCTTGCCAAAAGGCTTCAGAGCACCAGAGCCAAATGATGATTGCTCGTGCCCTTCCAAACGAGGTTTTTTGGAGTTGCGCTCCTCGTCGATTTCTGTCGGCTTCACTCTGCCATTGTCCAGCGTCTGGATCATAGTGTTGATGCCCTCCTGGACCTCGGCCGCAGTCGCAAGCTTTTCCTGCGGGGATTCTTCCATGTTGTCGTCGGAAATCTCCTCCGTTTCCATTTGAGCATTCAAAACTACCGCATCCTTCTTGTCCAAAGCTGCCTTGGCTTCGTCGTGCTTGTCCTTTGCATCTTGCATGGCATCTTTGGCGTCCATCACTTTCTTCTCCAGCTCCTGATCCTTCGTGGCAAAGTCTTCTGCGAATGTTCTCCATCGCTTGACTGACTCTTCCAGATAGGTGTTCCAGGACTGATGAAGGTTTTGGCGCGCCTGCTGTGCGCTCACAAGCTGCTTTCGTTTTTTCTCCAATTTCTGGAAGGCCTGCGACACTGACTTGGCTGTGGCTGTCGGCTGCTTCGTCTTGTCGATGACCTTTTGCACATCTGCCGTGATTGGTTGCTCCGACGTCTCGAGGGCTGCAACTAGCTCCGTCAGGTACTGCTCTGCCTGGTCCGTTCCAGACGAGGTGGGCTGCTGCTGTACTGGCGCAGACTCCGAACCTTGCCATGGTGGATCCAGTGCTGGCGCACCGTAGTTCTGTGCTTTGCCCTTCTTGCCCTTCGGTGCCTTGCCTCTGGGCCTGGGCGACTGAGTTGCCTTTCTGGAAGGCTTGTTCTGATATTGGGCAGTTGTCCACTGCGATTCCTCCCATTGTCGTTCCTGTGTTCTTCTCCTTGGACTTTGGTCCGACTTGACCCCGTGAACATATTGTATGTCCACACATCTTTCCCATCCAGTGTAACATGAACCGCAGTGCGTCGCCTGGTTCTTGTTGAGACGCTTGCACCACATACATCTCCATGGAGGTCTGGACGTCGCCGCCATTGCTTCCCTCAAGCAACGAAGGTGCCCAGAGTCTCTGGAGTGATGCCTTTGTAGGCGGCTGTGAATGCCCAGTAGCTGCTGCCACGTCAGACACTTCCACCCTCTGCGTTGTAGATGCCACTGGAAACGGGCTAAGGCCCGAAGGCGGCGATGCCTTCGCCGCTGCGTTGGGGTAATAGTGGATGTCCAAAAAGATAGCGAAGAGGAAGACAAAGCGGATAACCATGTAATACACTTGAAAGTCCAGGAACTTTATGTGATAATGCAGGACAAAGTCAACCACAATAAGCACAAAAAGAAGAGCCCGAGCTTGTTCAAGTAGATCTCGTGGTCAAGATCTGGTGGTGTTGCCAGTTGACCACTCTGGCAGAGCACGTGCTCGAAGAGACCAGGGTAAATACCAGTTCAGTCTCAGCGCGCAGGATGCAATGCAAGAGGCCAGTAGATGGCCCGTGGGCAGGTCGTCACGAATGCCCACTCAGGTTTGGGTGGCACAGTCGAGGGGCGTCCTATGATCCTCCTCAGCCAAACCTTTATATCAATATATATATATATATATATCAATATTTTTATATATTTAAATAATATACCATTATATGCCCATATTGTTCACATATACACATACATATACCAGTATTATATATTTATGTATATGTGTGCGTGTATGCCACGTTCATTTGCCCGTGTATATTCCTATTCAAACCATGCATATATATTCCAATCCCAGGGTACGCGCCTCGCATTTGACCCTACCCCATGGTTCTCGCATAATATGACCCTATACCCCTGTTCTGCGATAGGGTCGAATGTGAGAAACGGGGGGTTTTACTTGCGTCTTGCAATGGTGCCAATGTGTTGCGTCACCGCCGATGTAGCTTCAAAGGAAGTTGACACAACCCGCCTGGAGGTGTGCCATCCTTGGTTTGCAAGTGTTTGTCATTGAACGTTAGCATCCCACCCCACCCCAACCCCACCACACCCCGGTGTGCCTGGAAGTGTGCCATCCTGGGTTTGGAAGTGCTAGGGAACGTTAACATCCCAGCTGCGCGTAGGTGTGTTGTGTTTGGTTTGCAAGTGTGACTGAACGTCAACATCCCATCCAGCACCCCAACCCCACCCCACCTTGGCTGGAAATTTGCCACCCCACTCAAAAGTTGAGGTAGGGTCGAATGTGAACGGATACATGTTGTTTTTTGCTGCCAGGGTTGCTTATTTTCATTTGGGTACGGTCGAATGTGAGCCTGTGCGGTCTGAATGGGGGTGGGGTCGAATGTGAGTCGTCGGTAGGGTTGAATGTGAGGCGTGTACCAATCCCAGAGGCTTGAACGGAACTTGAAAATTTGGTTGGTGGTTTGGAACATTTTTTATTTTTTCATATATTGGGAATAATCATCCCAATTCACTAATATTATTCAGAGGGGTTGAAACCACCAACCAGAAATCTATGTACACCGATAACAAAACATCGAGTCTTATCCGGTGAACAAAATCACCCAGATGCTAAGGCGAGACTTGCCTTGCTTGAAGAGCGGAAGGAGACCAGTGGGATGGAGATAAAGATGGAGATCCAACAGGGAATCTCCAACTTCGTGTTTTTTTAATAGAATCAATATACCCGTTGAAATTGTTATTACTAAATCTGAGGCCTCAGAGCCGTTACAGAATGGTTTTTGGCTACAGTACCATTTTGTGCAAAATTTTGACCCTGGGTTCTGCCATCTTGTAAGTGGACCCCCCCCTGGTACCGGAATTTTGCCTTGGAAGTGCGAGTTTGTTACCCTCCAGTCCCGACCATTCTGTCGGAGTCTGGAGGGCTAATCAATAACCACTACAAATTGGATGGATTCAAACCGTAAATGGATAATACTCAACTATAGCCCCTACAAACTGGATGGAATCAAAAAATCACAGAATAATTTTCATAGCCTAGGAGATCCCAAATAAGAGTGTATATTGAATGCATCAAGTTCCAATGCAGTCTGATAAGTGCACTTTATTGATGCCAACGTGAACAAATTTAACATCAGTCGCGACTTGCGAGGCTCAGCAACAATTAGCAAAATTCTGTAAAGGGCAAATCGAGCCAACGGATGCGAGCGGATGCGAGTCGAGCAAATTCGGTGACTCATTTTGTAACTAGGGGACAGATAAAAAAAAAATATATATATATATATCGATATTTATATTTTTTGATTATGACATCCAACGTTGTATTCAATGTTTAGCTTGGCCACTCAGACAGCGTCACGCCAAAACAGACGGATGAACGCAAAAGAACGGAAAA
>Ga0126342_10016552_pt1 | contig 12842 bp, 15 predicted proteins | sample Cyp1metagenome_FD_92528 | JGI IMG/M metagenome (GOLD analysis project Ga0126342, IMG submission 92528) | Coral microbial communities from Lord Howe Island, Old Settlement Bay, Australia - Cyphastrea 1 metagenome | ecosystem: Host-associated > Invertebrates > Cnidaria > Coral ...
AATTGATTGCTATAGGGGATTATACTACCTGGTTTACTGGGGATTATGATAACCCATAGTAGGGAAACCTATCAACCAACTAGTATAATGAGATGGGATAGGGGTATTTTTAATGGCTCAATTCAGTTGTCATTTGTGAATATTTAGTTGCTATGATTGCTGTCCCAGGCCTCCATATTGCATATGACCTTCCATTGTTCTTGAGCAATCCATCTTAGTTTTCCAGAGGCTGGTTTAAGAGATATATCTACCATCAATGAACTTAAATTATAGATAAATCATGATATATCTACCGTACACCCTGGTTATTGGAGCTATAATCCAACTTAGCTATCTAGGAGGCCCACCTTTTACTGTCTAAAAATCATAAAAACCGTATTTCATTTTACCAATGACCCTCATAATGAATGAACAAAACTTTGTCCTTGACATTGCCCATGGACTCATGGGTCCAATGGGTCCTTCCCATCAATTTTAGCTACTCTAACTGACTCAATCTGGTACAATGTGGGGCCCCCAAACGTTATAAGTTGGTTTATGACACCCCATCTAACTATGGTTATAACTACCATAAACCCTAGTGAAATTGTAGTTATGTTCACCAACTTAGCTATCGACTGGGGGCCCCACATTGTACCTAAAATGATGGGTTTTATGCTACTCAAATCCCTAGCATGGCTACCTGATACCATTTCTGATTGTACTTTGAGGAGAGAACTTTTATGTGGGCTTCATCCAGCCGCACCTCAAAGGAATGGCACCGGATTTGGCCATCATAGTCAACGGTGACATCATCGCCTTGATTCAATGTGCTGTTGATAGGGACCCAGATGGTACCCAAAGTCATAGCTGGTTAGTGGATCTTTATTCACCCAGTCATATGGTAATTTCATAGGTTCTGACCCAAATAACAATGAAATGAACACGTGGCAAGAAATTGGGTGATGATAAACTAACTGCATTTCACCCTTAAAGGATGTTTAAGGGATTTGAAAAAAATGTGAAACCTCCATATGTAGAATTTCGATTTTCTATTGTCCATTGGATCAGTGAACCTCCATGCTCGACCTAGTTCCATGGGAGCTTTTGAGGTGAGGAGGACAACCAGAGGTTCCAAATATGGACGCCCGAATCTTAAAAAAAACAAGGCATAATAAATAATAAGAATAAATTACCAATGGGAAAATAAATAGGCATCAAGATGAATTATGATATTATGCATAAAACACCAACCTGAAATAAGGCATAATGAGGCCATATCTGCATAGTTACCCTTGCTAACCATCATCTACAGTGAAGATCATCCAGAACCAGATCCTCTGGGTGCAATGGACTCGTTTTTTTTGAGCAGTGTTCAAAACCCCGAAAATGTCATTCCATTACACTACTTGGTTTATGTTTTTTTCGGGATTCCCCGTTCTTGGATTAGTATAATTCCCAAATATATGAAGGGTAGTTATAATCCCCAATGTTTTTTCAGGGTAGTTTAATCATGTATAATCCCCCAACTAATCATCAACCAACCAGGGTTTAGCAGCCACTTCTGGGTGCGACTCTTGTGTTGAGAATTGAACCATCAGGAGTTTCTTGGGCCCCATCACTGCTGGTCAGGATTTTTTTCGCTGATTCAGCAGACATGAACCAGACCACTATTTTGAAAGTGCTAAGTCCCTTTGAAAAACTAAGAACATACCAATAAAACGATATATCTATGCATACATGTATATACAATATCATGTATATACATATATTATAGGTACTATAGGGTACTATATAACATCCAACAAATGTTTTGGTCTTATAAAGTTCTTCATTCTTGCGGTTTGTTTTTCTCCTTTCATTGGCATTGGCAGTCAGCAGAATCTCTGGATCGAACCTGGCTATGGACAAGTTGGAATCCTCATAACAAAAATAGATCCAGCGTTTTACCATGGCGCTAGACTTAAACCAAATGGGTTTGCGCAAACATAGATATAGAAGATGCCCTTTTTCAAGGCAATTTTCTCTGGAGAGAACGTTGATTGATCATAGGATTTTAGGGTACCCAATTTTCAGAGAAAGCAACCCTAAATCAACATGGAACCCAACAAATTGGCTGTGGAACTTGATATTCTTGTTGGATATGTGGATGTTTGGCGTTCATGTGCAAAAATGTTGGGTTGCACAACATCCATGGGCAAATTCACTTCAGAGTAGGGTCAGGTAGTTAATTTCGCACCTTGCTATGCAAAACATTGCAAAACCAGCATTTTTCATAGGTAAACATGGAAAATCAATGGTAAATCATGGAACTTGTCATGGGCCATTCTATACCATAGCAACTTGTGAGTCTACTGGTGGTGCCAGGACACCCACTTCTGTAAAGGGTGCATCCACTAAGACCAATTCATTCCTCAAAGAAGCGCGCCAGATGTGGGGACGATGCCAACCCCTTTAGGGTTGGCACTACCTTTAAGTGACTCTAGAATGGAGGGGCAAACCCACCAAAATGAAATATCTCTATATATATATATGTATATATATATGTATATATATAGAGATATGTATATATACATATATGTATATATATATGTGTGTATATATATATATATGTATATATATATATATATATATATATTTTGCCCGTATCAAATTTGTTTGCACATGTTGGTACCCAAATCACTAGATAAGTACTCCACACTCCACTCTGAGAAAGTCTAAATGATGATAGTTTGCCCCCTCGAGACAAACCCACCTGGACATGCCTTCCCTACAGAGAAACGCAAGCTTGTTGCTTGGTGGCTCATCCCAGTTGGCAAGTGGTATCCTCAGATATAACTGGACTAATCCTACTCAGCCCATTTATAACCAGGGTCATAACCCGGCCCTAAAAAATCCAGAACGGCAGCCCCTGGGAGTGCTCACTCCCACAGCCTGCCACTCTCAAAAAATATGGGATTAGCCTCCAAGTAACACCTTAGGTGCTTGACGTGCAGCGACACAAACAACACACGGCTCCAACACATTGCCCGTGACCAAGGGTCATGCAGAAGAATCGCTTCCCCACGCGCGCACCCAGAAGACGCAGGATCGGTGCTTGCCATCGGCTGCCAGCTGTCTGCGATCGTTTGGGATCTGTTTCGCTGCTCACTGAGCGGTATTTTCACCAGTGTTGGTATATTCAACCATCCCCGTTTTGTATATAACTACAATATTTCAAACTGTCTACTTAACTATTCTACACTGTCTAATCTTGCAGAATGAAATACCCTCTGGTAAACTAACATAGCTATTGAAAATGGCCATAGACATAGTGGATTTACCCATTGAACATGGTGATTTTCCATCGTTTTTTGTATGTTTACCAGAGGGTAGTCATTGTCATTGTTGATATTCAACATTCTTCAACCGTCTTCGGGCAACGCCAATCTTGACCCCAGAGACAAAGATACACCTCATTGGAGTTAATGACTAGGCAGGTTGAGACCCCCTTCACTCGCAGTCAACGTATGTAGTCCAAAAAAAGTAGCTGGATTGGTTCCCCCATATTTAAAAGATCCTATCATATCAATTTGTAGCTTGGATACATAGCCATTTATTCAATTTCAGCAGGGAAGCTATGATGTACCATGGTTCCTCATGACATCTCCCCATCTCAGCTCCACGATTCCTAGAGTCGTGGTTTCCGGTCAAAAGATTCCCTGCCAATAAACCCAACTAACGTATAGACCCTGCCAGCTGCCAAATGTGGTAACTTGGAAGTTTAATTTCCTTCCATATCTAAACAATATACCCTCAGGTAATTTAACATAGCTATTGAAAATTGCCATTTATAATGGATTTTCCCATTAAAATAGTGATTTTCCATAGCTATGTTAGTTTACCAGAGGGTTTTTTTTTTTTTTCGCAGTGTTCGAAACCCTGTCATCCCCAAGGTTCGTTTCTGATATTCCCCATATTCGCATCCCCAAACTCATCACCGCCTGGAAGGGCAGCTTGAATACTCGTTGTTGGGCGGTGAGTGCCGTGAACCACCGGGTGACGGTGGTAGAATAATAGGCCTCTCTGCTGGTGGCGCGAGGGGTGAAGCAACTGACATGGAAACACATAGCAAAAAACATCGAAAACAAATGCCTGTTTCTAGGATGGTATGATGGATGATATGTTCCTAGTATTTCCAGCCTTCAAACTATCTAATTTGGGGTTGCTAATTTATAGCTACATATATATATAATTATATATTATATACATACATACATGTTTTTATGCCTGAGCACATGTATACCAAATGTACTTTCGTTGAATTTGAAAAAAAACGCATGGATAGAAACGCGACCTGAATGGCCATCGCACATTCCTTTAGAAGGACCTTTAGATTTAGATCACCCGGCACTGGTGATGACAAACATCTGCAAACATCTGTGGAATTTTTGTTTCTCATTGGGATAGCACCTGTCACCTGTCACGAATCTCAATTGATCCGCAGTTAATTCTGCCTCAAAAAATGAGAGAAACCTAGAAAATGGCAATGTTGAAGAGGAAATCACCAACCATTCAATGGATTGGTTTAAGGGAAAATCTTAACCGGAAACCATCGATTTTCCCATTAAATATGGGGTTTTCCGGTTAACATTTTCCCGTGAAAACCAATCCATTGAACCATTGGATCTGATTTTGGGGTACCCAATTCTTCATGGCCAGTTCTGAAAAAAGTTTATCAGCATGGATCCACTGAAGTCGATGAGAGTTTTGGAGAAAGAAGCTTGGACGAATCAAAACCATTCATTTACCCTCTGGTTATGTCAAAACAGCTATTGAAAATGACCATTTATAGTGGATTTTCCCATTGAACATGGTGATTTTCCATAGTTATGTTAGTTTACCAGAGGGTATCATGAAAAGGGCATTCATTTATCATCATTCATCATTCATTGACCATCAGAATATCATCATGACTGGAATTCTTTATATATATATATTAATCATAGCCATAGCCATTCATTTCATCAATTCCAACTCAAAATGACCGTTTTCAGAGCATGCTCCATTTCAGACCCCCATGAAAAGCCGTGTGCAAAACCACTACGTATGACGAGGAGTCCTCTTCCTCAAACATTCGGGGGCTCTTGATACATGTAGTGTATGTGTATAGAGATCCAGGAACTGACCCAAAACCAGCAAGATTACCCTCTGGTAATTTAACATAGCTATTGAAAATGGCCATTTATAGTGGATTTTCCCATTAAAAATGGTGATTTTCCATAGCTACGTTAAATTACCAGAGGGTAGATTCTAATGGATTCCCTAATTCCCATCGAAAGTTGACAGTTTCAATGCTTTCAGTTGGACAAATCATGCAGAACCCATCAGATGTACTGGACATGCAAACGTCGGAGCGAACCCAAACATTTCCAGCGCTAGAATGATTGTTGCCGAAAGCCTCTCTCCAATCATTTCTTTGGGTTCAGAAGTTTTCACCGGGCAGCTAGTTTGACATCCCTTTGTTTTCAGGGGTATAACCAATTTTCAGACACATTCCACAGTGTTGATTGTCTATATGTCGCATCAATAAAGTCAATAAATCATCAATATCAGTAATTATTTAAAAAAAAACATCAATAAATTATATTCTCATCATAGCCGCTAAAAAAATCCCAACATTTCTCTTCAGGACACGACCTGAGGATCCCGACATTGCTGCGAGGCGCATGGCCATTGAAGAGCAGGTTGCCGAGGACAACCTGGACAGGTGAGGAACTGACTTAAGTATACCTATAAGTAGGGTTGATTAGTTGATTAAGGGAATATAACATCATATAACATCATATAACATTATATAATATATAAAATATATATAACATAATATAACATAATATAATATAATATATATAATATATATATATATATATAACATGATATAACATGATATAACGTGATATAACGTGATATAACGTGATATAACTAGGTAGAGTTAGTAGAGTTTATAAACCAACCAACTAACATAACTCGGGAGCCTCACCTGATAGGCGTAGGTTTTGCCCAGAAATTGGATGCACATGGATAGAAAAGTCCATGTTTTATGGCAATTTTAATGGGACAATGATGATTAACCATGGGATTGTTGGCTACCCCATGTTTAGACAAACCCAGAGACTTGATCTTGATGAAGAACTTCTACCCAGGCTTGACATCTTAGATCATCTTAGTGTCCTTGAAGCCTCAAGGCGTGTTTCCATTTACATCCATTTACCATTCGATGATTCTGCATAGCTAACATGGAGTCATCATTCAACAACTAGCATCACCATGCCTTTCCCCCCCCACATCCACCAGCAATCTTGGAATACTTTGGGGGTGAAAACTCCTGAGTACCCAACAAAAAGCATCGGGATCCAATCTGGCCCCTGGATGGGTCAATGTTTATGCACAACATTTTGCTTGATGCGGACATAATGACTGCAGGGTATGTGATAGGCCAGTTGTATATCCAAATATCATCTTTCCAGCAAAAACACATGTCCTTTCACCCCCCTGCAGATATTTAAGTCGAAACCATAAATAAGCAGTTGCACTTGGGACAATCATCGTGCAAGTATATTTTTTTACGTCGCGGCTCATCCCAGTGGCTTACCACATGTTAGTTCACCCCAGATTCCAACTGGACTAATCCCTCTTAGCCCATTTATAACCAGGCTTATAAACAGTTACCCTCTGGTAAATTTTCACATAGACCCTGCCAGTTGTCGGGGTTGGAAGATTTGTTTCCACTAAGAATTGGTGATTTTCAGGGTCCAACTGTCAATTTCCCAGAGGGTATATCCACTAACATCTACTAACATCCCTGTTTTTTGGTTGATTAAACTCCTATAATCACCATTAAATCCCATTAAACCATATTAAACCAACATGTTATAACCCCCATATACCAGATGTGGCTTGAGCCACCGCCGAGGAGCGGAGAAGAGATACCAGGAGCCAAGGGCGAAGCCAATGTAAATGAGCAACAAATTCACGGGTTCCTTGACAGCGTGAAAAGCAAAGTGGTGACTGGTGTTGTTAGTGGGGTTATATCATGTTAATTCATGTTATATCATATATAATAAAACTAATTAATTAATTAATTAATTAATTAATATATATATATATATACATATATATGGGCCACTGTCAATATTTAGTATATAGCTCCAAGTCATCAACTTTTGAAGAGTGTATTATTTCAGGTTTTGGGAATATAGCAAATATTATCGTTTTTTGAAGAGTGCATTATCGTTTTCCAAGCCCCAGCTCAATTTCCAAAAACTAAAGATGTCTCGAATACTACTTTCCATGACGGTAAATTTTGGCTGTAGCCACTGAAAAAAACATATATAACATAAACCTATATAATATACTACAATATAATATAATATATAATATATAATATATCATATATAATAATAATACTAATAATAATACTAATAATAATACTAATAATAATAATAATAAAAATATATATATATATATATATATATATTAATATATAGTATATCCATATCTGATATATCCCGCTGACAAAAATGGCATAAGCCAAGGAAAAAAGGTGACTTTTTCGGATGATCCCCGGAGTCGGTGTCTTGTTGTTTTTCGGAGCCGCAGGGACGCGGCTCCATAGCTACAATGTGGGGCCCCAAAGATAGCTACCCTCTGGTAAACAGCCACATAGCTATGGAAAATCACCATGTTTAATGGGTAAATCCACTATAAATGGACCATTTTCAATAGCCATGTTCGTTTACCAGAGGGTAAGTTGGTTTATAACTACAATAACTAGGGTTTATGGATGTTATAACCATAGTTAGATGGGGTTATAAACCAACAAACATAACCATAGTTAGTTGGTTTATGGATGTTTACGGTAGTTATACAGTAACCATAGTTAGAAGGGGATATAAACCAACTTAGCTATCTTGGGGGCCCCACATTGTATGTGATGGCCCATTTATAAATGATTTATCATGATTTATCTTATCTACGTATTAAAATGGTGGTGTTCAATATGTTAGTTTACCTAGAGAGTATGTCATTATGATTCTAGTATACTGTAACGATACCTGGAACATGTTGCACTTTCATGTGCGCAATAAAAAAACACACACAGGCATGCCCAGTACAAGTAGTTTCCCAAAACAGTGTGTATTAATTAACGAGGAAATGAACTTGGCAAATTCATCCCTGATTGGTAAACATATTATTCAATTATATTCAGTTATGACAACTACAGCAAATCATCATAATTATCTAGAGTATGAAACTCCAGGAGCAGTCTAGCTTACACGTAATCTCCTAAAAAAAACAGAACCGTATAAAACTAAATGCACCGCATCAAAAGTTTCATACAATGTGGGGCCCCCAAATAGCTAAGTTGGTTTATAACATTTTATAACATGTTATAACATTTTATACGTACAACAAATAGATTTTTATGGTAGTTATAACCATAGTTAATAACCATAGTTAGATTGGGTTATAAACTATCTTGCAGGGGTTATAACCATAGTTAATAACCATAGTTAGATGGGGTTATAAACTATCTTGCAGGGGTTATAACCATAGTTACAAAACCATAGTTAGATGATGTTAGATGGGGTTATAACCATAGTTATAAACCATAGTTTTATAACCGTAGTTAACTCAGCTATAACCGTGGCGCGTTTTTCCCGAGGCTCCCAGACTTCGCTCACGAAGGGACACACCGTGCGACTGACGAAAAAGGCCATGGCGGTGGTGCTGCCCTGCACACCGCGGTAGAGGAAGACGTCCATCACCTTGGCAGAGCCAGTTCCCAGTGGTTCCAATGGCTGCCCCAAAGCATAACCAGGAGCATAACCAGTCACTACCAGTTTCGGTAGATCATTGAGAGGAGATTCATCTGATTTATATTGATTTATGATTTAACATGATTTAAGCAGAAAGACTGGTAGTGACCATGGCTAAGCATGCACACTGTTGAGTGCTACGGCCATAATTTTCTATGTCCCAAATTGCAGGACCGGAATCCAAGTCGTCCCCCCAAAAAAAATCCACCTCTTCGCAAGGCGTTTTGGGAACCCACAGCTGCTTCCCAGCGGCGCTGGTACTGAAGTGATGCCAAAAACGAGCCAAGAAATGCGCCTTCTCTGGCCCCTGGTTCACGTTGCCTCCCAGCGATGGATATTTTTTTCTGGAAAGGCAGTCCCCCTCTGGCGAAAAGTGACAGTTATGCAGTTAAGCCCTATAATGTAATGTGGAAATAGACAATCCCCAAAGTTCAGGTGATTTTGCTATTCAAATAATGTGTTATTGTTCATTTTCTATGCCAGGGGGTACAAAGTTTGCCCCCTATGAGTTGGCTCTAACACCTTCAAACCATGGCCGTCTTGGATACCCTGCAAACAGCAACATTTATGTTGGTATGACAGTCGAAAATTCCCCTATTGATGTCCATTTCAGGGGTGCACCAAGAACATAGAAAAACAAAGCATCATGAACACCGTATGCAACGTATCCCCTGCACTTCACCAAGGATATCACCCATTGTTGCCAGTGAAATCCACATTTTCACTGATTAAACCTCCGGATTTTTGTTGCTTTACGCGCCGGTGGCTACACCACAAATCTGGCGCTGCTCCAAGGTAACCAGCCTGCAGCTTGACTGCTAAGGCGGCGGAATTTCATGGCAGGGTTCCCGAAATAGCCTCGGCTGTTGACGCTGAACGCTGAGTGGAGGTGGCTGGTGGGTACCCAAAAACAAATCTGGTTGGTGGTTTCAACCCCTCTGAAAATGGAAAAATAAAAAATGTTCCAAACCACCAACCAGAAGTGTTTTTGGATAAATGATAATTCCACCACACTCAAATAATGCAACCAAATCGAATATGAACTGAGATAAGTATGTGACCTGTATGCACCCGAATCAATACCCATTTCAGTATAGACGCGAAACCACTGGAAACTCATCGTAAAATGGAAACTCATCGTAAAACCCAAATGGGGATGAATCCAGACTTACGGTAACTACATTTGAATATACGGACTTTTAAATATACGCACAGGTATTTTAGACTACCTCCAGGAAGGTTTTCCTTGGCCCGCCCGGCCATTTAAACATACGGAATCCAATTCATTTAAACATATGCCAACTACATTTAAATATACGAACTGGTATTTCATACTACCTCCGGGGCCTCGCGGTCTGGCCCGCCTTCCACATATTTAAATGTCGTTACCGCAATGTAAAACGGTGATTTGCGTCGAAACAAAACTCTTGGCACCTCGGGGGTTGCCCACCTTCAACGATGGTCTCTGAGATGCGTCAGTACGCTCCTCCAGGAGTGAACCCCAAGTATTTGCCAGGTGAACCTGACTTCTCAGGGGGGAACGTATTAAACAAAACCATGAAAGAATCGTTGTCGGCCTAAGATTGAGAGTCTGAAACAAAGAGAAATATAATTCGAGAGAAGCGGTCCAGCAAAATTGCCTCAAGCCCCCCCTTCATTTCTTGGGGAGCACCCACATGGTATGAAAACCATCTTGTACGGTGCGAATATCCAGTTTTTGATTCCATGCTCAGCCAACATCGAACATTTCAAAAGTGGACCCCCAAGACCGCAAACAGACTTCCCCCCCAAGCTAGACTAGATCATTTTCTCATCTTTAAATACAACAAGCGACACGTTTTTCTGACTGGTTGAACCCGTGAGTTTAAAATTGGCCATGTCTCCACTGAGATAGCCTCTGGTAATTTGTTACATAGCTATTGAAAATGGCCAAAGAAATAGTGAGTTTTTCCATTAAAACTGGTGATTTTCCATAGTTATGTAAACGTTTACCAGGCCGGGTAGAGAAAAACTGCCAAGACACTCATGTTTGGCTCCGTTGGTCGCTTGGGGAGCCAAGTCCCCACACCGCAGAAGCTATTGTCCTCAGGTTGGGGTTGGGGAAAAAATGGCTTCACTGGCAACACAGCTTGACAAACAAGCTAAGGTGTAGAGCGTGATTGATGCAGATGGTATCTATATATATTATTCTACATTCATTACAATCGGCATAATTACATATTGATACAATTTGAAACATATTAATTGAATCATATCTTGTAAAACACCCTAATTTGTACTACATATTTGTTTGATTCTGTGGAAAATGCTGACATCGATCGATTGACCTTAGTCCCAATAGGTAATTTCTGGTAGTGTCAGATAGTTGCTTGACAATAGTTTGGCACATAGTGGGGAATTCAATGAAAATTGACACTTGGCACATTGACATTGATCAACTTGAATACGAATTGAACCTCCATAGACCAACAGCATCAACGAATCCGTACCCGGAGTCAGTCGTTTCAAGCTTTCAGATTGGAGGAAAACTCCATCTCCTGACCATTGCGGACAACCACTGTGGCCAACCCCCGCCCATTTCTGGCCAGTGTCTGGTAAGCCCTCGGGCAAATGGTTGTGATTTCCCAAAAATGTTTGATTACCTGCTGCGCTGGCATGATCGAGAATCTTCCGCAGAACTCTTGCATGAAAATCAGGGATTCGCAAAAGCTTGCTGTTGGGGGGTGATTCTCCTTTTGGGATTCCAGGTTGCATCAAGTTCCTGCGATTATGAACCAGAAAAACCTACTACCTCCGACAAAGGTATGCAATTATTGCTGAATTGCACAGGATATCACCAGGATACGCAAAAGGTATATAGATTTTCGATGTTGGGACATACCACCTCCATTGACTGGTCATTCTGGTCATGACTCATCTCTTTGTGCAACTTCCACATCAATGTTCTCCGGTATCGCCTTTTGCTGAAGTTGCTGGTGAAGATTGACATGCACATAAATAACACGTGCTTCTGAAAACAATGGAAATACTGTAATACCTCACAACAACCATAGGAAAATAATGTAAAATACATAAAAGAAAATACCAACAAACCTTTTGGGTGTGAACATATCCGTCAACACCCGAGGTCACCCTTCTTCCAAACATCTCCATCTCCAAGCCTCTCTGTCCCTCGAAAGAAACACTTAAAATTCTAATCCTGCCATATCCTGCCCATATGGCCAATCTTGGATACCCTTGCAACCAAAAAAATACCCTCTGGTAAACTAACGTAACTATGGAAAATCACCATGTTATAGCTGGGTAAATCCACTATTTCGACTGGGCCATTTTTAACAGCTTTTTGTATAGTTTAGTAGAGGGTACACTGTCTTCACTGATTAGTAAACATTCCATCACATTCCCATTGCAAAAAAGGTTGGATTAAATTGATTAAACTAACAACTTGACATATACTTCACCAGTCGCTTTCCCCCATATCAGGTGTACCTGGTTGCATCTCAACATATCCAGGTTTGACACATTAACAGTGTTTAATATATACAGGTTTAACAATCCCATTGAACATATCCAGTGTTTCCCCACATTAACATATCCCCATTTTTCCTGATAGTAAATCCAACACTTGTAGAACTACTTTTTGCATTCACCAATCAGCTTCCCCACATAAACTCCAGTGTTTCTGCTTGAATCCCCATTTTTCCGGATACAAAATGGAGGTTTCCTAAAATAGGCGTACCCCCAACTCATCCATTTTAGTAGGATTTTCCCTCAACAAAAACCATCCAGCGATTTTCAGGGGTACCCCCCATGACTATGGACACCTCCAAATATACAAACATCATTTTCCCCAACAATATACAAACACCATTTGAGCCATGATCAATACTCACTATATGGTTGATGGTCATCCCATCCATAATAAGGATCCTTATTCCATGGTTATTATAAATCCCATTAAATCACCATTGGATGACTAGCCCCGTTTTTAATGGTTATTAACCA
>Ga0126342_10016553_pt1 | contig 12841 bp, 8 predicted proteins | sample Cyp1metagenome_FD_92528 | JGI IMG/M metagenome (GOLD analysis project Ga0126342, IMG submission 92528) | Coral microbial communities from Lord Howe Island, Old Settlement Bay, Australia - Cyphastrea 1 metagenome | ecosystem: Host-associated > Invertebrates > Cnidaria > Coral ...
ATACACCATCATATACATAAATATATATATATATATATATACATCATTATATACATCATTATTTCTAAATAAATATATACATATATATGGTCACCCCCCCCCCCCTACGACCCCACGACATGATGTTTGTACGGGTAATGTAAAAAATATCAAACTGGTCACCTTGGGACCGCAGCCAAGTAGATCCAAACCCTCCATCCACGACCAACGACCGCCTGCACTTTGGAACTGCAGGCGTCCAACAGAGATTGCAGCAGCAATGGCTGAGTGGTGTAGAGCCTGGATTGAAAAATTAACTGAAGTACCGAGATGTGTATGTATGTATGTATGTATGTCTATATACATATATATATATGTATATATATATGTATATATATATATATATATGTATATATATATGTATATATATATATATGTGTATATGATTAATGTTTGATATATATGGTTTAACAGTTTGCTATTGAAGATGGACTATGGTTATATAATTGGCTACTATAACTATGGTTTATGAGCAATATACAGTATATGGTTAATGCTTGATAACTATGGTTTATGGCTACTATAACTATAGTATACTATACGTAGTTACCCTCTGGTAATGACTAACGGTTAGCGATTGAAAATGGACCATTTAGTTCGTTGATTTGCCTATGAAAAAGATGGTGATATTGTTCAGTTCGCTATGTTGACCTTTACCAGAGGGTAGTGATTTAACCACCTAAACATGGTGCTCTAGCCAACTAAAAAATTGTGATTTATGTGATTTGCCATTGCTGAGCACAACTTTCAAGTGGTGCCGGTCACCCCAACCATTTTTCTGCCTGATGTTTCTGCGGGTACGGATGTTTTAAGGTTCGGAAAACCCCCATCAAGCTTTCGGGATTTAGTCTAACTAACCAACCAACACGTGGAATAAAATTGGACGCAGCAAGACATCGGGTATGCAACAACACCACAATCATGGCTGGTCGATGCTATTTTTGGCCATTGAAACATCTGCCACTGAACATGTTCATAGTTGCCGTCCAGTAATCCTGGCAACGGAAAATCCTATTAACTATATATGATTTTCCAAGCTACAATATATAAACCTCCATTTATAGCTGGTTGGTGGTTGAGCCCTACCCCTCTGAAAAATGATGGAGTTCGTCAGTTGGGATGATGACATTCCCAATATATGGAAAAATAAAAAATGTTCGAAACCACCAACCAGCAATATATAAACCTCCATTTATAGTTATAGAGTTATACTTCAGGAATTTCCCAGCCACGTTTGATGAGGGTCAAACAATCAACCAAACATGTGAGCGTCGACATCTGATTATTTAACATAGCCATGGACAAATGGCCCATAGAAATAGATGATTTTCCCAGCTAGAAACCTCCATTTATAAGGGATTTTCCATGGCTATGTTAATTAACCAGAGGGTATGTTCTGTTGGCTCTGTTTTCTGATGTTTCGTCGTGAAATCACCATGTCTTGATCTCAGAAACACCATCCAAAACCACAACACAAGCGCCTCGTTACGGGGAGGCCATGAGAATTCATGCCGTCACAGACGGCTGTCATATAGGTTCTGCAGCTCTGCCCGAAAATACTCTGCGTCCAGGGTTGCTGAGCGACCTCAATCCAAGTTTGTCCCCATTATCAATCCCTTAAGTCCCAGATAAGTAGGTTATCCATGGTTGTCCCATCCAGTAATGGATTATAACTATATGGTCATTAACCACTTACTGAAAACCACAGTGGTTGGATGATCCTCCAAATATGGACTGGACTGTGAGAACCAGGCTCTCAATCATTGGCCTTGAATAGCTTTAGAAGGTTTCTCAAGTTACGGGTGAAATGATACGAAGTGAAAGGTACAATCTATGATGCAGGACTAACAAACCTGCGGGGTTTGTGAAGCCGCCATTCAATCACCATTTCAAGTACCCTCTGGGAAACTGGCATAACTATGGAAAATCACCATGTTTAATGGGAAAATCAACTATAAATGGCCATTTTCAATCGCTATGTTTGTTTACCAGAGGGTAATGTTTAAGTGCCCGACATGGGGAATCTGGAGATCCCCCCAAATGTCAATCGGCGGATCAACTGAGCAAACTCTGGAGCAGTGGCAGCTTACTAAGGATAGCTATTGGGGATGGAGATGTGGTTCAGATTGGTAGAACGGGATCCAACTTTAGTACCACTATCAGACCATCCTAGCAGTGGACTCAAGATCTCAAGATTCCATTTCGGTGAGAAGAGGCATTGTCAATAAATCCAGCAGCGTCCAAAATCCCAAGGTGCAAATCCATGGCCCAATGGTTGATTCCTGGTGAATTCAACCATGCGTTTTGTAGAGAAATCACCATGGGATTTCGGGGGTTCCCTAAGCCATGAGGGGCATGCTTGGTTTATTGCTGCGCCCCTTTGTGATGTCTGGACTGGTTTATAGCCTCCCGAAGAGCCCAAAGCGAAGTTATATTCACCAACATGTCGACATACTTAGCTATCAACAAATGTCAACCAACATCAACTTTTTTCGCAACTAAGATCCACTATAATCCCCATGTGTTGCCATGTTCCCTTTCTCTTCGTTGCCAGCTTCCCAGCGCGGCAGGTGGCCAGCTGCTTCAGCCCCGCGATGTCGCCGGCGCGTTGCCGCCGGTTCCACTGCTCCGACATCCAGTCCCCCAAGGCGACGCCAAAAACCGTGGTGCACTCCGACTCCATCAGGTCCAGCATCTCCTCAGGACATATGGACTACATGCTATTCTCTCTATATATAATGGATATATATAGATATGGATATAGATATAGATATAGACAGAGATATAGTTATAGATATAGATAAAGATATAGATTTTATAGATATTATATATATTAAAGATATTATAGATATTATAGATATTATAGATTTTATAGATTTTATAGATTTTATAGATATCATATTTGGAATATCACTAACATAATTGTGAGAATGACGTGCTATGAAATAACATGTCGTTTCTCAGCACTTCATGAAGTCTATAGATCTCCAACCATGTCCCATTGTCAACATGACGAGCTGCTATTGCAACCATTCCTTCGGCAAAACTAACGGATTTCATTCGAGGGGAATACATGCCATTTGTAAAGCAGATAGTAACGAGCATATTATAACTTTTTTGGGGTAACCTTCTTCAATCTCATCACAGATCAACATTTCTGTTTTTTTTTAATGGAGGTTTCCGTTTCGTCATGGGGATACCCCCAGTTCTCATCCATTTACAGATGGATTTTCTGGAAATACACCGACTCCAGTTCTCACTGGGGGGATCCCTGGGGATCCACCTTCCGCCGTTGCCTATCCTGCGGCAAGTTGAATCAAAAAAACTCTCCCCATATCAACACATGTCTTCCGAACTATTCTAGCATTCGAGTTCCCTTTTAAAGGGACACCCAAAACTGGACTTCATGAAGAACAGCGATTAAACTCTTAAACCCTCTTCCGATGAGATTTTTATCCAAAAACATCCCAAAGACATTGGCCCCACCCAAGGGTGTGGTAGTAATCCAGAAATTCGCAAGTCACTCAGTCTGGTGTAATCTGCATTGGAATTTTCAATAGTAAACCCTCCCAATTCACCAGAAATGGGTGGTAAATGGTGGTACACATCAGTATAAACATATATATAAACCGTCCAAAACTGGCAGGTTTATCGCATTGGGTAACCGCCACATCAACTACCTCAAGTTGGACCCAAATTGCTGTTTAGTTAGGATCCAAATTGCTGGTTACTTAAATCCATCTGTTTTGTTGCTGAAACATATCCGTACATGTTGCTAATACATAGCCTCCTGTATACTCAAACATGGCTTGCTGGAACGCCCATTTGGTTCGTTTTTTCCCGCTAAAAACCTCCATGGCTAGTTTTCCCAGCCAGCCATGTTCGATTATTGCTTAGTTATATTTCATATCCCATTGCATCCCCAATTTTAGTTGATGTTCCAATGATTTCCCATTCAAATAACATCAAATCACCATCAGTGCCCAGCAGGTAGCCTCTGGTAAACTGACATAGCTCTAGAAAATCACCATTTTGAATAGCTAAATCCAATGTGCTAAACGTTTTACAGCTCGCGAACTGGAAAATCACCAATATTTCATAGGGTAAACCATGGTAAACCAACGAATGAAATGGCCATGTTCAACCTGAGGCGACCTTTTCGGTACCGAGGATCCAGCGGGGGTTTGCCGCCGCGCACGTGTTGGATGGCCGCCTCCGCCTGCGCCTTGGCTTCAGCTGTCAAGACGTGGCCCTGGCTGTTCAGGACGGACTCCAGGTCCTCGAAGTCCACGTCTGCCTGGCGAAAAAAAAAACTGGACTGTCCAATGTTGTCCAATCCGTTGTATCCCTAAAACATCCCAAATCTATGGCATTTGTTTGGGGAAAATGATGATAAACCACGATAAAGCACATTGTTGGGTATCTAATTGGACAGTTTTGTTGGATTCTAATCTTACGCTTCTATGCATTTTAGGGTGTTTATGACAGATATCAACAAAAAAACAGTTCCAGGGATCAAGTCATGAGTTAAACATGCTGATAATTCTATTCTTCCATGCCACGTGGTAGACCCGCCAATGCCACCATCCCCACTTTTGGGCTTATTGGATCTAGCCCTATTCCCCTATTTGGGATGATTATGATGATTGCTATGACCCCCTTGGCAAATGGAAGGGCCTAGTGGATCCCACGGAATGACACCATCTCAACAGCTAGGCCGACGGCCTGCTCCAGTAGGGTCTCCTGCAAGTTTTTGGCCGCAACCAAGTGACCACCTCCACCACTGCTGGTCACAATGACCGTGAATCGCTCCAGGATGTCGTTGATGGCAACTGGTTTGCTGAGCATGGCTTTTTGGTAGCAACAAAATTGGAGGTACAATATGTAATGCCTGTAGTAAGGATATGTAAGGGGATATGCCACCCAAGTATGTCAGTATATGGTGCAGTAGCTCTAGTTTAGGTACCTTTTCATGCTTTCATAAAGGTTTCGAAAGGGCTGGGAATTTTGGTCACCGAAGCGAGAAATTTTTCGATCGATCTGGACATTGGCAATACAAGGTCGATGACATTCGAGGACTAGTCACTAGAGTTCCATTGAAGTGTCATTTTAGTACCCAACTGGTTGGTGGTTGAGCCCTACCCCTCTGAAAAATATGAAAGTCAGTTGCGGTTACTATTCCCAATACATGGAAAAATAAAAAATGTTCCAAACCACCAACCAGCCAAATCATATTTCTCAGGATCTTACAATGTGGTTCCCCCCGGTGCCATGATGATTCCCAAGGTGGCTTTGGAGCTCAGTAGGATGTTGAAATTTGTCATGGAATGCCCCCAGTCTCTCCAATTTCACCAGGGTTAACAGTATGATATATCATGATATATCGTTAGCTATTGGGGGTGTCAACCAACAAACAGAACCTTTGGGGGCATCTTGAATAAACGGCTGAAAAATCCCTGTCTATAAAATGATTCAATCCCTGTGTGATTCACCATGTTCGATGGTGAAAAATCCCTCTTTTTATTGTCAATCTTAGATGCTCTGCAAGAAAATTAAAATTCTTAGCTGGTTCATAGATAATCTCCCATTTGCAAACGGTTAAAGGATCAGCAACTAGCCATCCAGTCGGTTGACCAAGTTTTCCATCATGAAACCAGGAATCAAAGACTCATCGAAAGCCAGGAGTGCCTTCACCTTATGTCCCTTCCACTGGTTGATAGACATTCCATGCGGGTGCAGTTCCAGTGAGAAGTGGATAAATTTGTGGACAGATTTCATCTCGTTTTTTTACCCTTAGATACCAAATATGATATATGTATAATATATACATATATATATATGGAGTGAAAATGCAAAAAAATGGCAGGTTTTTTTTGGGGGGAAATAGCATATATATATATTTATGGATGGATTAGGGATATATACGGTGAACTCACCACGGTGACCCATGGGCACCCCTCGGTGTGCTCTGCTTGCCGCTGAGAAACCTATCAGATACCTCGGCGGAGGTGTGATAATTCTAAGTGTATACCCATAGGATCCATGTATGCCATATATGGCAACATGGATCCCATCAATATACCCCAAATGTTAGTATATATACCATACATGGATCCGTCATGGGATATAAGTGTGGATTGAAAAATTTGAAAACTGAATTTTTGGATTTTTCGATATTAAATTCTAGCAGTTATTATCATTGATAAATTGTGTTTAAAAGCTTGTTAATAAATGGTTTGGAAAACCACTTTCTGATGGGAAAGACTGGGTCCACCAACTGTGCCAACGGCCGTGACGGATTCTTGGCGTCGATTTCAACGTAGTTCAAAGCACTTTCTTGTTTAAAACTTCTGCAAAGGCTTCATACTCATGTTATATAATGGGTCTGGGCAAATTATAATATTTCACTAACCTGAATTGAGACCATTTGGGGATGATTTGCCTTACTAACCATGATTTCCAGTGAGGGAGAACAGTGAGGTCGTGATTAAATTTACCCAGATGTTTTGTATCACATTATGACATTATTATATCATCTGTTCTTGTTTCCATCTTTCTTTCTAGGATTATGGTTCTATCCTCACGTCTCCGTGGTCATTTCAAACCAGTCTTGGCGACTCGGTGATGTCCTCATCATGATTGGTCCGGTCCGGGATCCCAAGATTCCGGATATACTGATATACTCTTAGATGGATTTCATGGAGGATATTTTGGATCCAAGATATATCATGATATATCACATTTTTGTAGCATATTATGGATCCATGCATGGACGTACTCGTACTTCTTTGGTCCACCTTCTACAGATTGTCTATGAGGACCTACATAGTAGGAGTCCCTGGCCTTTGAGGGAGATTTTTGGAATGTCCACAGCTACGTTATAACAAACATTTTGGGCTACCATCTGGTTATGACTAACATAGCCATGGAAAATCCCAACCATAAATGGAGGCTTCTAGCTGGGAAAATCATCTATTTCTATGGGCCATTTTCCATGGCTATGTTAAATAACCAGAGGGTATAATATACGATGTGTAAATCACAAGCCGTAGAGGGATGTATCCCCAAGACTTTGCAGGAAACCAAACACGACAATCATCAAAGTAATTATGAGATATTATGAGGCTGTCAAGTCCATCCAGCACTGTCTCTTATATGTTGTTATATGGGTCATAATTCGAAGGCCATGATGATGGCTGTTGCAACCAATTGTCGTTTTTATCAACCATTTGCTACGTAATCCGCAATAAACTAAATTCAGTTGCAATGGCAAATATGATCTCAACTCAAAAATCCTCGCTATTAAAATCTGCTTGATCCATGCTTAACCCCAAATTGAGCATTTCAATCTTTACTTTCTATTCATTTTACAATTCAACATAATGACCCAAAAAAAGACAGAACGTGTTCAATTTACCACTATTTTAGTAGGATCTCACTTTTATACCTTAATTGGGGCTTAATCCCATCCACCTAATATTAAACAAATCCTAAATGGTCCCAAATATAAGTAATTTTATCAACTCCTAAACCATGGTTTCTAGGAGGTGCTTAGTATTAGGGGGATGGGATTACTGTAGAAACACCTCCTAGATAGATTCCATCTTTCATATTACGATATTGATAGATCTTCCCGCAATTCCATCCCTCTAATATTAATGTCATTGTGAATCTTAGATGCCTGTCAAAAAAAAATCGCCGGTTGGTACATTTTACCATTGATAGCAAAAGATTAAAGTACTTAAGTATCTAACCGTTAGGTTGACCCATGGGATAGGCAGGTTTCCTAAAGGGGGTACCCACAGTCATCATCCATGTGATGTTCGGAATTTCCAGCAATTTTCCAGCAAATCAACCATCTTGCACCACCTTTGGATGGTTGAACACCTATAAATAATGGGATAAACTCACCTCACCTCCTATCAACTGGTGATTTGGATTTCGCAACCATCCACCATATTTCCCACATCTTTCCCCTAGATTCCCCATATTTCACCATATTTTACCATCCACTAAAGGTGTCCCAGTGCCAGGATCTGCCGCCATCAAAACTGCCGGGTCTCTCACAGACTTCGCGGGAGTCCCCCGCGCAGTCTTCCGTCCGCAGAAGCTTAGCTTGACACAGCTCTCGACGACATTCCAGGCCCGAGGCCTTGAAGGTTCACCGGTTCACCATCCAAAATGGTGATAAAAAACATGATTTGACAATCAAAAATTGGTGAGTTAAGCATCCAAAATAGCGATTCAAGCAAGAACTGGGTGATTTTTTTATGATTTTTTACTTTCACCACAGGATTTAGCTGGAGACTTAGCCGCTTAGCCATCAGAAATAATGTTCAATCATGAAGAATGGGGACATTCACCAGCCATTAGTTTAGTCCGAACATGTTGCTGAATTATGTGGGTGTGTCCCAAATGGGGAACTTGCCAATCATGAGAAACCATACAATAAAGCATTGGATTTTGGAGTTGCAACATTTGAACAAAACAAAGTGCGTTTCTTACAAAGGCGCAGGCTGGAAGTGCACGGATGGTGTCAACCAGGGGGGTTCCCAATAGGAATGCAGCCAATGAAACAAGGGACATATAAAATGATATAAACAACAACACTGGGAGGATTTTCACATGAAATGACCAAAACCAAAATAGGACCGGTCTTTTTGTCTCATCCCAAACCAAGGTCTACTGGCGCCATGATGCGCCATGGAGAAACCCCATGGGGGATACCAAACTAGCAGTCTTCATGAGAAAATGATGATAAATTGATCCACCATGGGATTTGGGGCAGACCCAAAATCCAAACACGATGCCCACATGTCACACAATCAATGGGGTGTGGGTCTACCCTTGTGCGCTCGCATCCCATGTTCTGATCTCCGCTCACTCATAAAGCACCAATCAAAATTAATGTGGGCAAACGATAATAAACCACCCATTTGGGAATGGTTTATAACACCCATTGCTGAAATTGGGCATGGTTTATGGCATTGTTTTACCCACATTGCTACAAATACTAGCTGTTGGAACATACCACTTAGTAAATAGCTGACAAACCCTGCAGAAGGCGAAGTATACGTTGATTGTCCACTAGGTTCTTTCACTGGGGTGAACTCATCTACGTTCTGTGAGATGAAGCACCAAGCATTTTTTGATATCCATCATCATTCAACATGAGTATTGATCAAATGATCAACCGATTTTAACCACCATTGATTTTCATGTTAGTATATAAATAAATATATATATATATACTAGTCAGTTGCCAGTACAAATCATTTTTTGGTTGCACCATCAAATTAGAAAAAAATGGAGTTTCAAATCTAACTCTCCGGAAAACTCGAGCGGATGCCCAGCATTGCCCAGCGGCGCAATAGTCCGCACTCACGGAGCACTTGCTTCCGCGTGGCAACGCAAAGGAGGACCCCAGCTGGGTCGCCAGATGCCGCGTCAGTTCCCAGGATTCCGCCGGAGTCATGTCCTCATCTGGTTATGACTAACAGTTTGCCATGGAAAAATCCACCATTTTTAATAGGTAAACCATCTATTTCTATGGGCCCATCTATACCATGGCTCTGTTAGTTAAATAAATTTAAATAACCTATCGGTGTATCACTGGGCATATATCAATACCACAGGAAGTTCATATCATGTAAAATCCCGCATAAAGGCTAAGCCTAGTCTACTAGTTAGGCAAGTCATATACCAACTTCGCTATCCTTCGGGGGCCCCAACTTCTATCATTTACATGAAACTCATGGGTCCACAACTTTGAATCAGGGCGTGTACAGTCAAAATTGTCCCTTAAAGGAAGTCTGCAAGGACTTCATTGCGCTAAGGGCTTACGCAACAGAAAAGTCCCCTATGATTGGAAGATAGAATCTACCAGCTGGTAATCAAACATGGCAATGGAAAAGCATCCATTGAAAGATGATTTTCTAATTGGAGTGCCAATTTCCGGAGATTTTCCGCGCAGCGATGTTTCATTGGAGAGTAGAATCTCATGCTTTCCTTGCTCTACAATGCTCCAAGTAGCACGGCCGCCCGGCGAATCCAGTACGTTTGTGTTCCAATGGTCACAATTTTGATCCCGAATTGAGTTCCAATGTTTGGATGCAAATTAGTGCTCGAAGAAAAATATAAATGGATATACATGGGCTTGTCTGAAAAACATCATTACATCCAGTATACACAATTACATAGATTGCATACATTATATACATATACAAATATGAATCATATATAGATTAGATATGTATATATATATATATATGATTAGATATGTATAACATATATATATATATATTATATCATATCACCCATCAGCTTTCCCAACCGCTCTCCTTCTGCGAGTGCTTCTCTGGTCGATATATGGACCAGTCCACCTGCCCATCCCCAGCGGTTCTTAAAAAAGGCATGGTTTTCCTAGGAGAAATGGGCAGTCAGGGAAGCAAAGACCAGCCCTAGATCAGTAGGGTCTAGATCAGTATGGCTTTTTTTTGATAGGAAAAATCTATATAAGAGCTTTAGTATTCTGCCGCAGACATGTGGTAAAATTGGGCCCTAAATTCATTTTTTGTTGAAGAAAATCAATTTCGCCAGCTACAACAAAACCGTCACCTGTCGTTTCCAATCATTTTTGGTTACCTCATATGGACCCTCATTGTACTTATCATCTGACCCTATCATCAAATAATATTAAACAGCCTCCAGAAAAATCATTTCGGTTATATAATAGGGGTTTACCATGGTTTACCGATATTGGGGACCATAGATGGGAATGTTTAATGTTAGGGGATGGGATTACATGACAGTCTATAATAGATCTAATACATTGAACCACTATGTCAGGCGAATACCATTTTTTGGGGACGAAAAGGTTTGAATGATGTAACCACTTTTTCAAAACCCACGTTTCAGTGCTATAAGTGGTGAATATGAATATGTATCTATATATATATATATATCATATTCAACTCTAGACACCATTATGTTTATAAAATTTTATTATAGACATTTATAGACAACATATCACCATTGTATGACGTACCTAAACATTACACCAGGCTCGATGGTCGCTTGCCGCAGGATGGAGTTCAGCACAGTGCATCGCACCGTGTCGTCATCGCAAGCACTGGGCGGCTGCTTAAAACTCCGAATGTGCAGCAAGGGATACCTGGCACCATGGAGAACTGAAAGAATGGGTAGATATGGGTAGATCAAAAGAAGTAAAATGACCATGTTTCCTGAGACGAATGGCTATCATGCTGCATGTTGTGAACTGCCGAACATGAGGAATGTTGAATCCCCGAACTAAACATGGGAAAAACGAAAAAATCTGGATTGACCCTAGTACACTGGAACAACCTACGGGGTATTGTTCGAAAATCACTGGTGTACATGTACATTCAAAATGGTTTGGTTGATTAATGGGGCTTCCCACTTCATTGAATATGACAATCTCCATATCATAATTGGTTTGGTTGAATTAATGATAAACTTCCAATTATTAGCACATTGATTGGTTTGGTTCACCATCTCCAATTCATGTACTACCTGCTTGGGAAACTCCTAGGAGTTCGGAGATGAGTCAAAATCATTGGATCACATTGGAGCCTGGATGGTGGATGGTTTACGAAAAAAAATGCCAAATGAGCCATTCAAAATACTCCGTCTTCGCCGTGTTCCCTCATGAAATACTACTTGGCTGATAGCGGGAATCCACGGGAATCCACGGGATAATCACCCTGATTATCCCTGGTCAAGGATTGGGAGTATTCCGCCGAAATGCTCATCATCAATCTCCATGCCACTCGCCGACCTTAGTGAAAACCGGAAACGTCATTCCAGTAGATTCATTAGATCCTGGTTGGTTCAGACCCAAATTCCACTGATCATGTCATTGATCATCTGAAATATTGGCATATTGGACAGTAGAACTCCGAAAAAAAATATCAACTAGGGGCCAGGGGTGACCCCCAGCCGGTCCCAATATAACTGGTGCACTGGTGAACCTTCATGCTGCTCATAGAGTTGAACGATTCTTCAAACTATCTTCAAAATCTATGGAGAAAAGTGGTCACCACCTGAAATCTTGACCCAGCAACCATCAAAATTCCAGGCGTCATCAACAGCTGAGTTCATAGACTATGATCGTTGTCCAAAAATGCCCAACCGAACCAAAGCAACAACCCCAACTAACAGTTTGATACAGTTTGCATGTGTGTTCAATGTTTTGCCTTTGCTCTTTTGTCTTGGTCCCTGCTTCATACCAAAGCTAGGATTCTGGTATATGTCATTTTGTATATATAGTTTTTCTTTAAAACAGTGTTCACATGTGTTCCCTGAAGATTTCTCGGATGGAAATTGGTTGACGATTTAGGGACCGATTGACTCACTAATTTCGAAATGTTGCATTTTTGGATGTAACCCATCCTAAAAATTTCTATGTTATCAGTTTAAATAGCAACCGGCAAAAATTGATGCTTAGTTAAATCATATTTAGAATTGTATCCCTATGTCTTGTTTAAAAAAAGCTCCCATGAGCTATTGGTCCAATTTGTTTCCCCCCAATCTATCGTGTTTCAAGAAGGGGAACAACCATGAAACCCCAAATCCTCCAGTCGACCGTTTGAGGATGTTTGAGTATTGGCTTAGCCGCTAGGTACTGGGGATCCCGGAAATTCTACAATGTGGGGCCCCCAAGATAGCTAAGTTGGTTTATAACTCCAATAACTATGGTTTATGGTACTTATAACTATAGTTAATGGGGTTTATAAACCAACTTATAACTGGGGGGCCCCAC